>OIXU01000813.1_pt1 | contig 10626 bp, 8 predicted proteins | sample 1587921 | NCBI WGS metagenome assembly OIXU01 (sample SAMN03283238) | human gut metagenome | biome: human-associated habitat; material: feces | host: Homo sapiens | place: Peru | collected 2012
GGCGGCCAATGACCGCCCCTACTGATTTGCGACATTAATAAAACAAAGATTGCATCAGAACCTTTTTGTGGCATCTGATGCAATCTTTTTATCTAACTATCTTCTCGAAAGGACAGCGGTGGCACACCGCCGACCTTAATTTTCCATTTTCAACTTTCAATTTACTTACGACTTTTTCCACGCTGACGGGGTGAACAGCAACATCAACGGGAACAATTCGAGTCTGCCTGCTAACATATCGAAAATCAAAATAATTTTTGACAAAATACTGAATTCCGAATAGTTGCCGACAGGGCCAACCATTCCAAGACCCGGACCTGTGTTGTTGATATTTGCGGCAACAGCCGTGAAATTCGTCACAAAATCCGTCCGGTCAAGCGAAAGCACAAGCCAGCTTAACGCAAAGATTCCGATGTACAGCACAAGGAAAATTGAAGTTGACCTCATAACGTTGTGGTCAATCGCCTTGCCGTCCATTTTAACGGTCTTAACATTTCTCGGATGAATGAGGAGTGAAAACTCCTTTCGTGTTTCCTTAAAGAGCAAAATAACTCTTGAAACCTTAAAACCGCCGCCTGTACTGCCTGCCATTGCACCGATAAATGTGATAATCATAATCACGGTTTTTGAAAATTCAGGCCAGTTATTGACATCCGTCAAGCCAAAACCTGTTGTCGTGATAATTGACGAAACATAGAAAAAGCTCTGATGAACCGCATCATACGCACTCGGATAAAGTGACCTGATGTTAAACGCAATCAAGGCTGTTGACAGCACAATAATTCCGAAATAAACCCACAGCTCCTGAATGCGGAAAGCCTGCTTAAACTTCTTCGCAAGAATGAGGATATACACGGAAAAGTTAATTCCGAACAGCATCATAAATACAGCAATAACGGTTTGCAGATAATTGCTGTATGAAGCGATACCTGCGTTGGTAACACCGAAACCGCCCGTACCTGCCGTTGCAAAGCTTATGTTAAGTGCGTCAAAAACAGGCATTTTGCCTATAATTAAAAATATAAATTCAAGTGCAGTCAAGCCGAAATAAATTCCGTAGAGCATCATTGCGTAATTTCTCATTTTCGGAACAGCCTTGCCCACAATCGGACCGGGGCTCTCGGCTTTCATAAGGAAAATATTCTGCTGACCGCCGAGCTTCGGGATAATCGCAAGCAAGAACACGATTACGCCCATACCGCCCAACCAATGGAGAAAGCTTCGCCACATAAGCATTCCGTGGCTCAATGCCTCAACATCGGTAAGTATAGTTGAACCTGTTGTTGTAAAGCCCGACACGGTTTCGTAAAAAGCGTCAATAAAACTCGGAATCTCACCGCTCAGCCAGAACGGAAAACATCCTACAAAGGACATAAGAATCCAGCTTAACGCAGTAGCCGCAAAGCCTGCCTTCTGATAAAGCACGGGATTTTTCGGCTTTTTTACTTTTACGGCAAGCAAGCCCAAAAGTGCCGACAAAGCACCTACTCCAAGAAAATAAAATCCCTCGTGTTCGCCGTATATAAATGAAGTAACGGTTGCAATCTGCATAGCCGCACCCTCGACAATAAGAACCCAGCCGAGGATATACACAATTAATCGTTTGTTCATTATGCTCCCCTCAACGCTTTACAATATCTTCAAGCTTGCTAAGACCTTTTTGCATGGTAAGCACAATTACCGTGTCCTCAGGTTTAATCACATCCGTACCTTGCGGAAGAATAATTTTTCCGCCTCTGTTAATGCAGATAATCTGAAGATTAGCCTTCAGATTAAGGTTCATAATCGGAACATTCGTAACCCTTGATTCCGCATTAACCTTGAATTCAAGAGCCTCAACCTTGTCGTCGTTAAGGCGGTAAAGCGATTCAACATTGCTGTCGCCCGTATTCTGCATCGCTCTGATATATCTTGCAATATATTCGCCTGTAAGGCTCTTTGGATGAATAATACATTCAAAATTCTGATCATGCAAAAGCGGATCAAATGACGCATTATTTACCTTAGTAATCAATTTTGCCTTTGTAATGCCCTTTAGGTACATTGTTATGATAATATTTTCTTCGTCATAATCCATAAGAGCGGCAATGCCATCAGCGTGTTCAACACCCTCCGAAAGCAACAGCGACTGATCCATGCAATCGCCCTGAATTATAACAGCCTCAGGCATAGCCTCCGAAAGAAAGTTGCAGCGTTCGGGATTTTTCTCGATAATTTTGACATTCGCACCGGATTTAATAAGCGTCTTTGCAAGGTAGAACGAAACCTTGCCGCCGCCGAGAAGGATAACATCCTTACTTCTGCCGATTGCAATACTGATACGCTTAAAGAATTTTGCGGCAATTTCGGGCTTTGCAACAACAGAAATTCTGTCACCGCCGTTAATAACAAAATCACCGTTAGGAATGAACATCTCATCCCCTCTCTCAACCGTACAGATTCTCACCTTACCTCTGAGGTTGTCAACTCTGCTCAAAGCAGTTCCGACAATTGACGAATTCTGCGGTACAGTTACCTTGATAAGCTCAACAACGCCCTTTGAGAACGAATCAATTTCAAGCGCACCCGAAAATCTTAACAGACGACTGATTTCATTAGCGGCGGTCTGTTCGGGATTGATTGCCATAGAAAGACCGAGATGCTCTTTGATTCTGTAAAGGTCGTTTGTGTATTCGGGATTACGCACTCTTGCAATTGTGTGGGTAACGCCTGCCGCCTTAGCCATAAGACACGAATACAGATTGATTTCATCCCTTGCGGTTGCGGCAATAAGCAAATCGGCATACTCTGCGCCTGCCTCAATAAGCACATCATATGTTGCACCGTTTCCCTCTATGCCGAGAACATCAAGCGAATTTGCAAGTTTATCGACTGCACCGTGGTTAATATCGACTACGGATATTTCATGTCCCTCCAAATTAAGCTCCGATGCTATCGAAGAGCCAACCTTTCCGCATCCAACAATTATAATCCTCATAAATTTTCCTCTTAACCAATATTTAAAAACAAGGTGCGGACCACTGAAAAAATTCACCCGTCCGCATATCAAAGTCATAATACACCTATTTTATACTAAAATCAATACCAAAATAGAAAGAATCCGACTATATACAAATTTAATTTATTGTGCAAAACAGAATAGCCGAGGTTTGACACCACGAAGAGCCGAGGTTTTGTATAATCCCACAACCCGTTTTTGAGGGATATTATCCGCCCGCATTGATATGAATTTATGTTTGCAAAAAATCATTTGATATTATCAATGTTATGTATTCGTTTATAGGGGCGAACCTCGTTCGCCCGCAAGTAATCGTACAAATTGTATGTTAATACAAATTTTAGAAATGTCACAAACCCGTAGGGGCGGATATCATCCGTCCGCTTGATGAATGTTTATGTTTATATAATATGTTTTGATATAACATAAACTGTGTATTCAATTTTGCACGCAATGCGTGCAATCGTGTGCAATGCACACGAACGGGAGAACACGGTTCTCCCCTACAAAATAGCAGTAACTTTGTAATATTATATAGTTTATTTCTATCACAATGTTTGTGTCTTTACTTGCGGGCGGATAATATCCGCCCCTACAAATTAACAACACCTTCCATATATAAAAAACAGTCGGGAATACAAATGTTTGCATTTTGCAAACTGTCTTCCCGACCATACTTTTTAACTATTCACTTTTACTTATTTTTGTTCTGAATGTATTCGTCAATAGCGGCTGCGGCTGTTTTGCCTGCACCCATTGCGAGGATAACTGTTGCGGCGCCTGTTACAGCGTCACCGCCTGCATATACGCCCTCACGGGATGTAAGACCGTTTTCGTCAGCGATGATACCGCCCCACTTCTGAGTATCAAGACCCTTTGTTGTAGCCTTGATAAGCGGGTTAGGTGATGTACCGATTGAAATAACAACAGCGTCAACATCAAGAACGAACTCACTGCCGGGGATTTCAACAGGTCTTCTTCTGCCGCTTGCGTCAGGCTCGCCGAGTTCCATTTTAATGCACTTCATACCCGTTACGAACTCATCTTCGTTGCCGAGAATTTCAACAGGGTTATTGAGGAGCTTGAAGATAATTCCCTCTTCCTTTGCATGCTCAACTTCTTCCTTACGGGCAGGAAGCTCTTCTTCGCTTCTTCTGTAAACAATATAAACCTCTTCTGCGCCAAGACGCTTTGCACAACGAGCGGCATCCATTGCAACATTACCGCCGCCGACAACTGCAACCTTCTTTGCGTGCATAATCGGAGTTGTGCTGTCATCCTTATAAGCCTTCATAAGGTTTGTTCTTGTGAGGAACTCATTTGCCGAGTAAACACCGCAAAGGTTCTCACCGGGGATATTCATAAATCTCGGAAGACCTGCGCCCGAACCGATAAATACTGACTCAAAGCCGTAATCGTCCATAAGCTCGTCAATTGAGAGAACTCTGCCGATAACCATATTTGTTTCAACCTTAACACCGAGCTCTTTGAGTGTGTCAACTTCCTTCTGAACGATTGACTTGGGAAGTCTGAACTCAGGGATACCGTAAACGAGAACACCGCCTGCAAGGTGGAGAGCCTCAAATACTGTTACATCGTAACCCTTCTTTGCAAGGTCGCCTGCACAGGTAAGACCTGCAGGACCTGAACCGACGATAGCAACCTTGTGACCGTTTGACTCAGGCTTATTTACCTTAACATCTGTCTGAGCGTTGTGCCAGTCGGCAACAAATCTCTCAAGTCTGCCGATTCCGACAGGCTCAGTCTTGATACCTCTTACGCACTTTGACTCACACTGTGACTCCTGCGGACAAACACGACCGCAAACAGCAGGAAGTGAGCTTGACTGCGAAATTACATCATAAGCGCCTGCAAAGTTGCCCTGGGCAACCTCTTTGATAAAATCGGGGATTGCGATATGTACGGGACAGCCGTTTACGCAAGGTCTGTGCTTACAGTTAAGGCAACGCTGTGCCTCCTCAATTGCAACTTCTTCCGTGTAGCCTGTTGCTACCTCAAGAAAGTTTTTATTTCTTACATTAGGATCCTGTGATGGCATAGGAGCCTTTTTTGGTGACATATTTGGCATGATTACTCAACCTCCTTCTTGAACAGATTACATGTTTCTTCGTGTGCATGACGCTCAAACGGCTTGTACATTGCGCCACGCTTCATAGCCTCGTCAAAATCAACCTTAAAGCCGTCAAAGTCGGGGCCGTCAACACAGGCAAACTTTGTCTGTCCGTCAACTGTAAGACGACAGCCGCCGCACATACCTGTGCCGTCAATCATAATCGGGTTCATGGAAACTGTTGTGGGAATATTGTAAGGCTTTGTTGTTTTAACAACAAACTTCATCATGATAAGCGGACCGATTGTAATAACGAGGTCATAGTCCTCGCCTGCCTTAATCATCTCTTCGAGAGGAGCTGTAACAACGCCCTTTTGACCGTATGAACCGTCATCTGTCATAAGAACAAACTTGTCTGAGCAAGCCTTGAATTCATCTTCAAGAATAACAAGATCCTTGTTTCTGAAACCAACAATTGAGTGAACCTCACAGCCGATTTCGTGGAGCTTTTCGGCAACAGGAAGTGCAATTGCACAGCCAACGCCGCCGCCTACAACGCAAACCTTTTTAAGACCGTCTGTATGTGTGGGAACACCGAGAGGGCCTACAAAATCGTGAATATAATCGCCTTCGTTAAGGTGATTGAGCTTTTCTGTTGTTGCACCGACAATCTGGAAGATAATACGAACTGTGCCGGCCTCTCTGTCATAGCCTGCAACCGTAAGCGGAATACGCTCACCGTTCTCGTCAACACGGAGAATGATGAACTGTCCCGGCTCTGCCTTTTTGGCAATAAGCGGAGCGTCAATTTCCATAAGTGTAACGGTTGGATTCAGAGATTTTTTCTTAACTATCTTGTACATTCTCTTTTCCTTTCTGCGAGTGCCTCGCACCCTATTCGTGCAGACAGTCTTGCTTTTCAAAAACTTTTAATGCCCGAGCGTAGCCTTGCAAGGATTTTATGCTAAAGCACAACTCGGCAAAATTTGACAGTTTTCAAAAAAAGAATCTCGCAATTGATATTTTCCTATAAAATAAAAATCGGAATATGCCTAATGTATTCCGAACACCTTGTCGAATTAATTTTAGCACAATTATATCTGCGTTTCAAGTGAATTTTGATGATTTTTACATATAATCCTTGCCATTTCACCAAACAAACAGCCGATTCTGCCGTTATTTTTTTCACAACCCCCAAAAAAGCACAATTCAATCAATTTTTTGAACCGAAGAATAATTTTTGCACATATGAAAACCCTAAAAAAAGAATACAAATGAAAGGGACGGTCATATGTCGGGAAACAAAAGAAAGGTTGTACTTGTGGGAACGGGAATGGTCGGAATGAGCTTTGCCTATGCGGCACTCAATCAAAATGTGTGTGATGAGCTCATTATGATTGACCTCAACGAAAAGCGTGCCGAGGGTGAGGCAATGGATTTGAACCACGGGCTTGCATTTTCGCATTCAAGCATGAAAATCCGCTGCGGAGGTTACGGTGAATGTGCCGACGCCGACATTGTTGTAATCTGCGCAGGTGCAAATCAAAAGCCCACCGAAAGCAGGCTTCAGCTTTTGCAGAAAAACGCAGTTGTATTTTCTTCAATTGTGCCAAAGGTTGTGCAAAGCGGTTTTGAGGGAATTTTCCTTGTTGCGACAAACCCCGTTGACATTATGACACGGGTGACCTATGAGCTTTCGGGATTCAATGCGTCAAAAATTATCGGCACGGGAACTACCCTTGACACGGCACGGCTCAGATATCTTCTCGGCGAATATTTTGAGGTTGATCCACGCAACATTCACGCATATGTAATCGGCGAACACGGAGACAGCGAATTTGTTCCGTGGAGTCAGGCACTCCTTGCCGCCAAACCGCTAAAGGATGTCATGCGTGATAACCCAAAATCGTACTATATGGAGGAGCTTGAGCAGATAAGCGATGATGTGCGTTGTGCCGCCCACAAAATCATTGAGGCAAAGGGCGCAACCTACTACGGCATTGGTATGTCAATCGTCCGTATCGTCCGTGCAATTCTTCAAGATGAAAACAGCGTTCTGACAGTATCGGTTCGTCTGCGTGGCGAATACGGCGGCAAGAAAGATGTGTTCATCGGCAACCCGTGCATAGTAAGCGCAAACGGTGCAAAACGCATTCTGGAACTTAAATTAACCGAACAGGAATTGCAAAAGTTAGATAACTCCTGCACAATTCTGAATGACAACTTTAAGAAATTGAAATTATAAATTAACGGCGAGCCGCCGTTCCCCGTTCGTGAAGACAGTATGATATTAAAAAGCCATATTATTCCCGAGCGTAACATTGCAATATATTGTACCATTCTGTGTAGGGGCGTTCATATAAAATAAAACAGTCGGGAAAACAAATGCTTGCATTTTGCGGACTGTCTTCCCGACCTTAATTTTCAATTTTACATTTTCAATTTGTAATCAATTAAAACGGCAAAAGCCCTAAATCTTCAAGCAAAATCTTGAGTCCAAGCAAAATCAGCACCGCACCGCCTAAAAATTCTGCTTTTGACTTATACCTTGCACCGAATACATTGCCTATTTTGATGCCGACAGCCGAAAGTATGAATGTTGTTGTGCCTATAATTGCGATTGCAGGTACGATATCAACATCAATACACGCAAACGAAACGCCTACCGCAAGTGCGTCAATACTTGTTGCAACGGCAAGGGGCAGCATTGTCTTGACCGAAAACGAATCGTCAAGCTGTTCTTCCTCACCGAAAGCTTCTCTTATCATATTTGCACCGATAAGTGCAAGCAGGATAAATGCAATCCAATGGTCAATGCTTGTGATGAGCCACTCAAACTGCTTTCCGAGAAGATAACCGATAAGCGGCATAAGCGCCTGAAATCCGCCAAACCACAATCCGACAGTAATTGCGTGTTTAGGTCTTAACTTACGCACGGAGAGCCCCTTGCAAATTGAAACCGCAAATGCATCCATAGACAAGCCGATGCCGAACAGCAGTAATTCCACAAAACTCATAATATTATCCTCCGTTATATTTTAGTCGGCGGTGAAAGGAAACAGAACACCGTTTGCCGACCGTTTTTAATCAAAGTGATATTCAGCTGTTTCAATCAGTTTGAAATGGCTCTTTTTAAATTCAATAATTCCTGCTTTTTTCAGTTCACCGAGTGCTCTTGAAAGTGACGCTCTGTCAACCGCAAGATAGTTTGCAAGCTCGTCACGGGAGAACGGCAGATCAACCTCACAGCTATGCTCACGCTTGCAATAGATTTGAAGAAGGTGCATAAATTTGCCCTTGATACTTCGCTTTGAAAGACAGGCAAGGTGTTCCGAAATCTGCAAAAACACCTGTCTTTGTGACGCAAGCATATTGACGAGGATTTTCTGCTGAATCGAAGCAAGCGAATCCTCGGTTATAAACATCGGCTCCGGCGGAATAAAAAGAATTTCGCAGTCCTCTCCTGCCATAATCTCAACAAGCGTATTGTAGTAGTCAAACATTGCGTAAAGCGTTCCGCTTGACTCACCGCTGCGAATTGTTTTGAGCAGACTTTTGTTGCCGCTGTAGTCCACAGAATAAAGGTATGCAGTTCCCGAAAACACAAGTCCCGTCATATGGCTGAACTTGTTTTCAACCCTTGCCGTTCCGCCACGATTCAGCGACAGATAGTACGGCTTTGCATATTGTATGAACATAAAAATTTCGTGATCCGTCAATCCTGAAAACAACAGCTGATCCCTCAGCTTTGGCAAATGATCACGAGTAAAAACTTCTACATATTTTCTCATTTTATATCACGGCGTGTTGCCGTCCCCCTTCGTTCAAACGGTTTGCAACGGAAAAAGCCGTAATTTGTACATCGGCACACAATTCCGTCCTCTTAATCGTTACGGAACAAACCGTTTTTCTTCTCTTCTGTTTAAGTCAATTCGTTCAAATTATTCAAATTAGATTATATCACAAAGCATTGCAATTGCAACCGTTTCCCCCTCGTGACGGGAAATTAAAAAAATTTCAAAAATTTTTTCTGAAAATTGCATAAAACAATGCATTTTTTCGTGTTTTTACCTCTTTAAGTGGAGGTGTAACAATGATTATCTATGACAAACGAAAACCAAAAACTTTTGACGGTGCAAACTGCGTAGGCATCACGGGTGAAAATCTTGCCGAAACACAGGAATTTTTAATTCGGGGAATGTGCGACATTACGGTTGACTACACAATTCATCTGCGTTTTGCCGACGGCAGTGTAAATTCGGTAATTCCCGACAGCACCGCAATTGATGAAACAGGCACAAAACTTGTGTGGAAGGTCAGAAAAAACGACATTTTCATGCACGGCTATTTTGAACTTCAGCTTGAAGGCAGAGGCGAAAACGGCTATGTTTTCCAAACTCAGATCGTCACGCTTTATGCAGACGAGAGCATTCCGATTGAGGACAAAGAGTACCTTAATCCGAACTCAGAAACGCTGAAGCTTCGTGAAGAAACGCAAAAGCTTCTTGACGAAACAAAGCTTTGTCGGACTGAAATTGACAAAACCAAAAAGTTAATTGAACAGTCCGACATTACAAAAAAAGAGGACAACTCGAACAAGGTAAGCTCCAAAAGGGACATTACAGACAGCAACACTAATTATCCGAGCGTTAAATATCTTGACGATTATTATTACAGTGCGAACGAAATCTACTCATCAGAAGAAACGGACGAGCTTCTCGGAAACAAAGCCGATGTCAATTCCGTTTATTCTAAGACTGAAACCGATAATTCGCTCGGCGAAAAAGCTGATAAGGTAGATGTTGATGCTTTACTGGCAAATAAAGCTAACCTTGTTAACAGCTTGAATATTTTTGATTTTGATGCTTGGGCAAAGGAATTGCAAAAATTAAATCCACCAGTTTATCACGGTACACTTGATGAATTGAATTTTGACGAAAAATCAATTACCATTACCCCTACAGAAAAGGACACTTATACGAATACTTGGATGTTACCTCACGCCAAAACAATGAAAATAAGTGTAAAACCGAATACTAAATATTTGATGTGTTGGCTTACAAACAACTATGACAGCAAAGCTTTAGTTTATTTAAACGGAGTCAATACCGAAGCGACTCGTGTATCAATAACGGCTGGTGGTAAAGGAGCATTTGTTACAAACAATGATACGTCGTTTATAACGCTTAGGTTTGGTACCTATCGTAATAGTGCTTTCAAGGTTTCCAAAATTATGATTACCGAAGCCGAAAAAGAATCAATCTACTTACCGAATAAAGTCGCAGAGGGCGTCCCAGAGGTTGCAAACGAAGTTTTTGCATTCGAAAAGACAACCCAAACTTCACTTGACGGTAAATATGACGGTTCAAATGTCGAACTTGGTACAGCTACTCTTACACCGTACTCAACCGTTGCAGATAAAATAAAATCTGCAACTTGCCTTTATGAAAAAATTGGTGATATCGTTATTGTAAATGTCACCGTCATTATGAACGCAACAACTTTAGGCGGAACATCTGCAATAGCTTTGCTCAATATGCCTTTCTCAAACAAATCG
>OIXU01000817.1_pt1 | contig 10605 bp, 7 predicted proteins | sample 1587921 | NCBI WGS metagenome assembly OIXU01 (sample SAMN03283238) | human gut metagenome | biome: human-associated habitat; material: feces | host: Homo sapiens | place: Peru | collected 2012
TCGACGGTCGGGGTCTCCGCGGATCTGGACGGCTATTACTTTCTGGAGACCAGGGACACACTGACCATGCTGTCTGCATCGATACTCGGCTACGAAGAGCAGGTCGCGAGGGTGAATCCACATAGGTTCAATGAAATCAACTTCTCCCTGAAACCGGTTGTGGATGAGCTCAATGCCGCTGTCGTGAAGCCTGACGACCGTTATATGCGCTCGATTCTGAGAAAGATTGACGAGGCGAAATCCAGGAACAATCCGGAGAGGCGCCAGCTTTACAGCTGCGATGTATATACCAAGATGGAATTGGACATCACGAATCCGGAGAGCCGGATGATAAGCGGTTTCCTGCCTAAGGAGTTCAAGTTCGTCTATGACTATATGGACACCTCCGTAGTGTCCGGTATGCCTTTCCTTCCGGTCTTGATCTCAGAGACAACATCAAAGTACTACCACCGTAAGGATCCTCCTTCCAACAGGGAGATCATCAAGGCCACCAGGATCTCCGGGGTTGACAAGGATCCGGTCCTTGCCCAGTTCACAGGGAATATGTATGTGAAGACCAACTTCTACGACAATTACATCAACATATTCCAGGTGGAGATCCCGTCGCCGCTTTCTTCCTCCGGAATGACCTACTACAACTATTATTTGGTTGACAGTCTTCAGGTCGAGGGGCGCAAGACCTACAAGATCCGTTTCCATCCTTCCCAATGGGTGTCCTCTCCGACCTTCGACGGCGAGATGTCCATCGACGCTGAGGAATATGCTCTCCGGGACATCCATGTAAGACTCAAGAAAGGTTCCAATGTGAATTGGGTCAGGGATATGACCATAGATGTCGTGAACTCCAGGCTTGCGGATTCGACTTGGTTCTACAAGCAGGACAGGATGTATGTGGATTTCTCGCCGACGATGCGGGACTCCTCGAAGATCGTCACGTTCCTCGGCAACCGGCAGATTGACTACTCCAATCCGGACTTCGTAACGACTTTCAAAGAGGACAAGGATGACATCAGCGCTCAGGTCAAGGCCGGGAAGGATGTCATGAACAATGACGAGGAATATTGGCAGAGCGTGCGTCCGTTCCCGTTGAGCGAGAAGGAGCAGGGAATCTACAACATGGTGGATTCCATCAAGAATGTCCCGCTCTACAAGGATGTCTATGCCATAGCTGAGATGCTGGTCAACGGCTTCCTCAACACGAAATATGTCGGTTTCGGCCCGTATTCCTCCTTGTACAGCTTCAATGAGTTGGAGGGCGGAAGAATCCAGCTCGGAGCCCGTACCACCAAGGATTTCAGCCGCAAGGTCAGGTTCATGGGATATGCCGCCTACGGCTTCAAGGACAAGACGTTCAAGGGTGGCGGAACGTTTGAGTACATGTTCAACAACCAGCCGACCAGCAAACTGACACTCTCGTACAAGCATGACGCGATGCAGTTGGGCAAAGGTCCGTCGGTCTATGGCAGCGGAAGTCTGATGTCATCGGTGCTCGCCAAGGCCAACAGCCAGAAGATGAGCATGGTGAATGATTATGCCCTTTCCTGGCAAAAAGAGTGGTCGCAGAATTTCAACATGATCTTCTCGTTGGAGAGCAGGAGGATATTCTCGAATCCGTTCGTGCCGATGGTTTCCCGCGACGGGAACATATTCAATTCGGTCGGATACAACCAGGCGCATGTCCAGCTCCGTTTCTCGAAGGACGAGATCGTCACCAGAGGGGTGTTCGACAAACATTACATGTACTCGAAGTACCCTGTCGTGACGCTCGACCTCATCGGATCGACCAAGGGAATCGGGAAGAATGAATATTCCTACTTCAGGCCGGAGCTGTCGATCCAGTACACACTGCCGATTCCTCCCCTGGGATTGTCAAAGTTCAATCTGAGCTCAGGCACGATTGTAGGAAAGGTGCCCTATCCCATGCTCAAGATCCACGAGGGCAACGGAACCTACACGTTCTCGCGGTATGCCTTCAACTGCATGAACTACTATGAGTTCGCCTCCGACCTTTGGACCACATTCTTCTGGGAGCATAATTTCAAAGGGTTCTTCCTTGGCAAGATTCCTTTGCTGAAAAGGCTTAAGTGGAGGGAAGTGGCGTCGCTGAGAGCGGCTTACGGTACGGTAAGGAGGCAGAACAACGGAATCATCGGGGATGATAAATCCGGCGCTGTGATGTTGTTCCCTGAGAAGATGGGCAAACTGAACCGCCCCTACATCGAGATGGGAGCGGGAATCACGAACATATTCAGAATCCTGAGAATCGACGCTTTCTGGAGGATGACCCACCGCTATGAGATGAAGGACGGGGTGAAGGTTCCGCATGACAACCGCTTCGTGGTCACCTTCGGTCTGGAGTTCAAGTTCTAAAATCAAATCGAATTCCATATCTTTGCAGATTATGTCCAGAAAATTGACAATATTACTGCTGACAGTCCTTTCGTCAGCTTTGCTTAGCGTTCCGTTCCTGGTCCCGGGGACAGGTTGGTTGTCGTTAATCGCCTTTGTTCCACTGCTTTGGGCGGAAGACATCGCCACAGGAGACGAGATGAAAGGGTTCTGCTGGTGGCACTACCTGTGCTTCGTCCTGTGGAACGCCGCCACGACCTTCTGGGTCTGCAACGCGACTGTGGGTGGAGGAATATTCGCCATCCTTGCCAACGCCTTCCAGATGTCGCTCATCTTCGGGCTGTTCCGTTGGAGCAGGAAAAGGCTAAGCGGGGCGCTTCCTTACATATTCTTAGCTTTCGCATGGATCGCGTGGGAACGGTGGTACCTCACCGACGCGCAGATCAGTTGGCCTTGGCTCGTGCTTGGCAACGCCTTCGCGCGCACGACAGGGTGGATCCAGTGGTATGAATATACCGGGACGCTCGGCGGCTCGCTTCTTGTCTGGGCGGCGAACCTCAGTGTGTTCGGCATTTTGGAATCTCTCGCAAGCGGACGTTGGATGACATTCAATCTCAAGGCTAAGTCCGCGGCCTTGCTGGGAACCTTGGCGTTGTTTGTAGCCCCTCCTGTCGTGTCTTTGTTCCTGAAGCCGGAACCTTGTGACGAGACCCTTGACGTTGTCATCGCGCAGCCGAACATCGACCCGTACAACAAGTTCGGAGGAATGACGCAGGAGGAACAGAATGAGTCGCTGATCAGCCAGTTTGAGAATATCCCGGACAGCGTTCCCGTGCTGTTGGTCGCTCCGGAGACCTTTACCGACGATGTGGTGACGAACTCGCTTTCCTCCAGCGCTACCGTGCAGAGATTCACCTCGTTCCTTGCCGAACATCCGAACGCCAACCTGCTTGTGGGAGCGTCTTCGAGGACATATCTGAAAAGGGCGCTCAAGCCATCCTACACGGCCCGTCCTGCCGGCAGCGGAGTCTGGATGGAGTCGCACAACTCCGCCTTGATGCTCGACGCCTTCAGTTATCCGGAGATATTCCATAAAAGCAAGCTTGTCGTGGCGGTCGAGATGACACCTTATCCGGCGTTCTTCTGCAAGATCGATGACTGGCTTGGCGGTGTGATGGGGCGTTGTGTCGGCCAGAAAGAGACCGGGCCGCTGCATTTCAATGAATATTCCTACGCTACCGAATCGAAAGATACCATGGTCGCTTCGGACCATCTTGAGAGTAGGTCAATGCCAGATAGTGATGTTCCTGCTCAGCATGTCTCTGTGACAGAGACAATTCCTGTGGGCTGCGCTATCTGTTACGAGTCTGTCTATGGGGAATATTGCACCCGGTACGTCCGCAACGGGGCCCGTCTTCTGACCGTGATCACCAACGATGCTTGGTGGGGCGATACCCCCGGCTATAAACAGCATCTGTCATATTCATGCCTGCGTGCCATTGAGACCCGTCGTTGGATCGCCCGCAGCGCCAACACCGGCATCTCCGCTATCATTGATCCGTCCGGAAAAATCGTCTCTCAAACGTCCTGGTGGCAGCCGGAGACATTGAGCGGCAAGGTAGGGCTAAGCGATGAGAAGACTTTCTTTGTCATCCACGGTGACTTCATCGGCCGCCTATCCACACTCATGGCCGTCCTCATCCTCCTCGCGACCCTCGTCCGCCGTTTCGCCAGATAGAGAATATAACGTTGCGGCTATTCTTGCATTATACAGCACGAAAAAAGGGGACTAAAGCCTGTCCCCTTTCTCATCATAAAGTTCATTCTGCAGAACGGTGTAGTCGGTCACCTCGACAAGGTTGATCCGACATTTGTACTTCTTCTTCCATTTCCCGAGGAAGGATTTGTCTGACAGCATCGTGGTGCCACGTTTCAGATATGCGCCAAGAATCGGGCTGACCTTCAGGGTAAGGTCTGTCTTTCCGTGTTCCACGCAATAGGCGATGTTCCGCTCGATCTGCTCGTCGATGACCGCGCTTGAGGAAATCTTGCCGGTGCCGTGGCACACAGGGCAGACCTCGGCGGTGTTGATCTCGGTCACCGGACGGATTCTCTGCCTGGTGATCTGCATCAGACCGAACTTGGTGAGAGGCAGCACGTTGTGCTTGGCTCTGTCACTTTCCATGAGTGATTGCATGTACTTGTGCAGTTCGTTGCGGTGCTCACCGGAATCCATGTCGATGAAATCCACGATCACGATTCCTCCCATATCCCTGAGCCTGAGTTGCCGTGCGATCTCCTCGGCAGCGATCTTGTTGACCTCGAAGGTGTTCTCCTCCTGGTTGTCGGTCTTGGAGCGGATGCCGCTGTTCACATCGATCACGTTGAGGGCCTCGGTCGTCTCGATGACCAGATAGGCTCCCTGCTTCATCGGCACCACCTTGCCGAATGAGCTCTTGATCTGCCTTGTGACCTCGAAGTGGTCGAAGATCGGATCCTTCCCGTTGTACAGCTTCACAATCTTTTCCTGATCCGGAGAGATCAAGGAAATATATTTCTTTATCTCCTCGTAAACCGCCTCGTTGTTGACATGGATGTTCGAGAACGAATCGTTCAGGAGATCTCTGAGGATGGTGGTGGTCTTGCTGTACTCGGTGAAGAGCAGCTGGATGCCCTTTGACTTGGCCACTTTCTTCCAGGAAGACTCCCATTTCTCGATAAGAGACTTCAACTCGGCCACGAGGACCGCGGCGTTCTTGCCTTCGGCCGCCGTGCGGATGATGGCTCCGTAGTTCTTAGGGAGAATGCTTCTGACAAGAGTCTCAAGCCTTCTTTTCTCTTCCTTTGAGGAAATTTTTTGGGAAATGCTCACCTTCTCGGCGAAGGGAATCAGTACAATGTTACGTCCTGCCAATGAAATTTCCGCGGTCAGTCGTGACCCTTTCGTGGAGATCGGTTCCTTGACGATCTGCACTATCATCATCTGTCCTGGCTTCAGCACGTTCTCGATGCGGCCCTCCTTCTCAAGGATCGGTCCGATGGGAATGCCCGAGTAAAGTTCTCCGAGATCCGTGTTCGGGTTGCTCTTGCGCACAAACTCATCGAACGATGTGAAGTAAAGTCCCAGATCCAGATAATGAACGAATGCTTCCTTCTTGTCTCCGATGTCCACAAAGGCGGCATTGAGCGCAGGAAGAATCTTCTTCACTTTTCCCAGGTAAACATCCCCGACGGAAAAACTGTGCCCTTTGCTGGACTCTTTGTTGAGCTCAATCAGCCGATGGTTTTCCATCAGCGCGATGTGAACTTCTGTCGATGTGACATCGACAATCAAATCTTTCTCAGATTTTTCTGACTCCATAAGGAAATAACAATGGTGACAAAAATAATCCGGCGTCTTGCCGACTTATTTCTTTAACGATAATAAAAAAGGCTGTCCGGCACTTCCGGTCAGCCTTTTTCTTCTAGCAGACTGCTAAAATGGCAGGCACAGAAGCGTATTACTTCTTCTTGTGTCTGTTCTTGCGCAAGCGTTTTTTACGCTTGTGCGTCGACATCTTATGTCTCTTTCTCTTTTTTCCGCTTGGCATAATAAAAGAAGTTTAAAAATTATTTTTCCTCCTTGACTGCGTTCACGAAGATCTTCGCTGGCTTGAAGGCCGGGATGTCGTGTGCAGGGATGGTCATAGTTGTCTTCTTGGTGATGTTTCTGGCTGCCTTCTTCGCTCTGTGCTTAACAATGAAGCTGCCGAATCCGCGGAGGTACACAGGCTCTTTCCTGATGATGGAACCCTTTACGGTGTCCATGAAAGCCTCGATAACGGACTGAACTGCGATTTTCTCGATTCCGGTTGACTTTGCAACCTCATTCACGATTTCTGCCTTTGTCATAATCTATAAATTATTTATTTGATTTACCATAATAATCCCCAAAGTTCGTTTGAGGATGCAAAAATAGACTTATTTTTTTAATATTCAAAATCATATACATAAATTATTATCCATATTTTTTTGGCACGGTGATTGACCATATTCCAGAATGCGTCTTGGACTTCCGGATTTCTGACAAAATGTCAGAGGAAATCCGTGACGTTTTTAGATGAACATTATGAACACAGAGAACAATAAGGACATTTTCTTCCCGGCGGGGACCGCGGAAGTGAACATAATCCCTGTGATGCAGGGAGAAGAGCAAATGAAGGTCGAGTCTGGTGACCTTCCTGACACTTTGCCCATTCTGGCTTTGAGGAACGCGGTGCTGTTCCCAGGAATGGTCTATCCTGTCACCATAGGACGCCAGAAGTCAATCACTTTGATCAAGGAGGCGGAAAAGCGTGACTCTTTCATCGGAGCCGTCCCGCAGGTGGATGTCACAGTGGAGGACCCTACCGAAAAGGATCTTTATGAATATGGTACAGTGAGCCGTGTCATGAAAGTCCTTGAGATGCCTGACGGCACGATCACGGCCATCATTCAGGGAATCAAACGCTTACGTATGGACGGAGTTCTGTCTTACGAACCGTATATCACCGCCAGGGTCAAGTACATAGAGGACATCATCCCGGAGAACGACAACAGCACCAAGATGATCGCCGAATCCCTGAAGGAGAAGGCCGCGGTCATCATAAAGTCCTCGTCTTTCGCTCCGAAAGAGGCGGTAGGCGCGCTCAAATCCATCGACAACTACGCTTTCCTCGTGAACTTCATCGCCACCACGGTCGAGATCGAGAACTTCATGGAGAAGGTCCAGCTGCTCGGGATCGACGACATCACCGTCAGGGCTATGAAGCTTCTGCAAGTGCTTGACACCCAGATCCAGCTGTTGAAGATCAAGCAGGAGATCAACCAGAAGGTCAAGAGCGACATCGACCAGCAGCAGAGGGAATATTACCTTAACAATCAGCTCCGTACCATCCAGGAGGAGCTTGGAATGGACGAGGAGGAAGAGTTCGAGAAGTTCCGCGCCAAGGCCAAGACGAAGAAGTGGCCGGAGGCGGTCGGAAAGCAGTTCGAGAAGGAGCTTGCCAAGCTTGAGAAGTACAATCCATCCTCTCCGGACTACAGCATCCAGTACAACTACATCGAGTTCCTGCTCGATCTGCCTTGGGGCGAGATGTCAAAGGACAACCTCGACCTGAAGCACGCCCAGAAGGTTCTGGACAGCGACCACTACGGCCTTGACACAGTGAAGGAAAGGATCATTGAATATCTTGCCGTCCTCAAGCTGAAAGGGAATATGAAGTCCCCGATCCTGTGCCTCTACGGGCCTCCGGGAGTCGGTAAGACCAGCCTCGGCAAATCCATAGCAAAGGCTCTGGGCAGGAAATATGTCAGGATCGCCCTCGGTGGTATGCACGACGAGGCGGAGCTGCGTGGTCACAGGAAAACCTATGTCGGTGCCCTTCCGGGACGTATCCTTAACGGAATCGACAAGGCCGGCACATCCAACCCGGTAATCGTTCTGGATGAGATCGACAAGGTCGGCAACGACTACAAAGGTGACCCGTCGTCCGCTCTTCTGGAAGTGCTTGACCCGGAACAGAACGTGGAGTTTCACGACAACTATCTGGACATCGACTACGACCTGTCCAATGTCCTGTTCATCACCACGGCGAACAACATCTCCACGATCCAGTCAGCCCTGCTTGACAGGATGGAGCTGATCAACGTCACAGGCTACCTGGCCGAGGAAAAGATGGAGATCGCGAAACGTTACCTTGTGCCTAAGCAGCTGGAAGAGCACGGAATAGGCAAGAAGGAACTCCGCATCGACAAGGCCGCGCTGGAGAAGATCATCGATGAATATACCCACGAGTCCGGTGTTCGTGGCCTTGAGAAGCAGATAGCCAAGATCGCCCGTGTGACGGCCAAGAAGATCGCTCTCGGCGAGAGTTATCCGACTGTCATCAAGAAGGAGCACCTTAAGGAATATCTCGGACTGCCGACCAATTTCCATGACCTTCAGAAAGGCAATGAGGCTCCTGGAGTCGTCACAGGCTTGGCCTGGACGCAGATGGGAGGCGAGATCCTGTTCGTGGAGAGTTCGGTGAGCGGCGGCAAGGGCGTGATGACGATGACCGGTAACCTGGGCGATGTGATGAAGGAGTCCGCCACGATTGCCTACCAGTACATCAAGGCCCATCCTCAGCTTGTCAAAATGACATCCGAGGAATTCGGGGCGAAGGACATCCACGTCCACGTACCTGAGGGCGCTGTGCCTAAGGACGGTCCGTCAGCCGGTATAACTATGGTCAGCTCAATGGTTTCCGCCCTGCGTGGCGAGGCCGTGAAGGCTGGAATCGCGATGACCGGCGAGATGACGCTCAGAGGCCGTGTGCTTCCGGTCGGCGGCATCAAGGAGAAGATCCTTGCCGCGAAACGTGCCGGAGTGACCGAGATCGTGATCTCCGAGGACAACCGCAAGGATGTCGAGGACATCAAGCCGATTTATGTCGAAGGCCTGTCGTTCCACTATGTCAAGAACATTGACGACGTGATTTCGTACATATTCAAAGATTAATTTCTATCTTAGCGGTCGTTATGGACGTAAGGATAGAACAAAGTTGGAAAAAAGCGCTGCAAGGTGAGTTCGAGAAACCCTACTTTGCCGCGCTTGCGCGTTATCTGCACGGTGAGAAGGCACATGGAAAGGTGATCTTTCCTCCGGGACCGGAGATATTCAAGGCATTCGAGCTGACTCCTGTCGATCAGGTCAAGGTCGTGATTCTGGGGCAGGATCCCTACCACGGCTACGGCCAGGCGATGGGGCTGAGCTTCTCGGTGCCGGACAACGTACCCGCTCCGCCGTCCCTCAAGAACATATTCAAGGAGATTGAGGATGACCTCGGGATCAGGATGAGCGGCCGTCCGAACCTTGAGAACTGGGCGCGTCAAGGGGTACTTCTTCTGAACTCGATCCTGACTGTACGTTCAGGTGAGGCGGCTTCGCACAGCGGGATAGGCTGGCAGCAGTTTACCGATGCCGTTATCCGTTATATCTCTGATAATTGCATCGGAGTCGTATTCCTCCTGTGGGGCAATTACGCCAGAAGCAAGAAGGAACTCATCGACACCTCACGGCACTATGTGCTGGAGGCGGCGCATCCGTCCCCGCTGGCACGTGGCGCGTTCTTTGGCTGCCGTCACTTCTCCAGGACGAACGAGATCCTTGTGGGTGAGGGCAAGGCTCCGATCGACTGGCGGCTGTGACGGACTGCCGACGGCGGTCACGGTTTGGAAAGCGGCGGGATTGGCCGCGGATTTGACAAGTTTGTTAACGACTACTTATTTTAGTGCAAATGAATCGCATAGCATTGTTCCCGGGGTCCTTCGACCCGTTCACGTCAGGCCATCTGAATATCCTGACAAGGGCCTTGACCATCTTCGACGAGGTCATAGTGGCCGTGGGAATCAATCAGGACAAGCGTGGCTTCTTTTCGATGGAGCAGCGCGAGGACATCATCCGTCAGGCGACCCGTGGAATGGAAGGGGTCCGGATCATTCACTATGAGGGACTTACCATCGACATCTGCCGTGAGCTCGGAGTCCGCCACATTGTCAGGGGAGTCAGGAATATGACAGACTTCGACAACGAGCAGGCGATCGCTGACGCGAACCGTCATCTGGCTCCGGAGGTGGACACCATCATCATCCCTACCGCTCAAGGCTATTCGCACATCTCCTCATCCGCCGTTCGTGACGTTGTACGCCACCACGGCGATCTGTCGCAGTTCATCCCTAAGGGAGTCTCGTTGCCGGAGGTAAGATGAGAGGAGCCGCGGGAATATTCATTGGCCTCGTCCTGTGGCTTTTGCCGTCCTTCGGCTGCCTGGGACAGATCGACTCCACGCGCCTGAGGGAGTTGGACGGGCGGCTGGAGGAATATTTCCGCACCCTTGAGCCAGAGAGGATCGAGGTGAAGAACCGGGAGTGCGACCTGCTGATCGGTTCGGCCTCGGATTCGCTTCTACGCCGCCACATCGCCCTGAAGATCTACGACCACTATCTGATGTCCCCGGTGATGGGCGACGAGGCCGTGGCCATCCACTTGACGGACACCTGGTTCGCCCCGGGTTTGATCGACATGGGAGGGGACGACGTGCTTCTGGAGGCCAAGATCTTCGCCGACTTCAACCGTCAGTCGCTTTTGGGGATGAAGGCACCTCCAGCCAAATTGGAAACTCCTGTCTGGTAGTTGTAGCCTTCCTTCTCGATGTTGACGATGTGCTCCTCGCGCAGGCTGTTGCGGTACTCGTT
>OIXU01000822.1_pt1 | contig 10542 bp, 15 predicted proteins | sample 1587921 | NCBI WGS metagenome assembly OIXU01 (sample SAMN03283238) | human gut metagenome | biome: human-associated habitat; material: feces | host: Homo sapiens | place: Peru | collected 2012
CCCCCAGAGGCGCGCCAAGGTGGCGGTGCCCCTGATCAGCCTCTCGCGTTTCAGTATCTCCACCGCCTCGAAGAAGCGGTTGCAGATGTCTATCGAAATCTGCGGAATCTCAGTTGAGGGCATAGGCCACTACCTCCCAGTCATCCTGTCGTAGTAGTTCTGCAGAAGGCTCTCCTCGATGGTATGGTCAAGGTCGAAACCCCAGAGGGAGTCAAGGCATCTCCTGACCTCGTCCCTCTGACCTGTGTCAACGCGTCCGTCAGCCACGTAGGACTCGTAAGCCGACCTCGCAATGCGGACTATGTTGTTGTTCGCTATCCTTGTCACGTTGTGCTCCATCTCGATGAAGTCATCCATGTCTTTGAAGAAGCCTTCCTCGCGCAGCCTCATCATCGAGCGGATGAAATCAATATAGCTCGCGTTCAGTTCCTTGATGGTCACGGCCTTGCCGAAACCTCTCACATTTTCCATCAGTGTCTTCATGACTCACTTTTTTTCGTTTGATTGTTTGTTGTATTTTCTGGCTTTCTCCAGCCTTTCGGCGAATAATTGCCTTTCCTTTGACTCACTTTTCGGGTCAAAACGAGACAGGGCAGCCTCTATCACCCTTATCTCATTATCGAAGTCTTTTTGCCGTCTATACAGCACACACAGCCTATGGTAAGGATGCAGCGTGAAATATGTGCCGGGCAGGATGTTCCTCTCATATATCGAGATGGCGTTCTCTATGTCACCGGATTTCTCGGCTGCCATCCCCTCGTTATTTAGGCGAGCGGCATCATATAGCCTTTGTTCTTTTGCCTTATATTCCTCTGCGGCTTTCCCCAGCTCCTCGATCTCGTCGTCATACACTTTTAGCTTACCGTCGCCATCTACTATAGCATCGCCTATCCTGTCCATTATGTCATCGCCGATATTAGATTCAAATATGCCGTATTTGTGCTTCTCGTAGAATGTACTTGCCTTGTAATATCTGAACGAGCGCGCGGATGTGTCGGAACCATCTCCAGCGTTGTATAGGATGAAAATGGTTAAAATGGCAAAGGCTAGGATCAGGACTATCACAAGAATTGCTGTCATATGCTATCTTTTTAAGTACTCGTCTATCTTTGACCATAACATCGATATCATCTTGTCCTTTTCTTCGATTTTAGCCGTTAGTTCCGCTATACGTATGTCTTTTTCCTTATCTGCTTCTGTTTCGTAAAATATTTTATTGTCTCCATTAGTGTTCACTTGGATGTTTGAACTGTTTTCCAATTCTGACACGTCCCACCCCTTGTCGTTGTTAATTAGTTTAATCATAAGTTCTCTTGGCTCTACGCCTTTTTTTTCCACTTGAGATATGTACCCTTGTTTTACGCCCAAAAAGATCGCAACGTCCTCCTGGCTTAATTTATTCGCTTTCCTGAAATTTCTCAAGCGGGAATTTTTATAAGTATTATTAGTCATTTTTCTTGATATTATCAGTTATAATTATTATATTTGCATATCCATATTACTTTTAACAGTAAAGATATGAATTATTATTATAAGAAACAATAGTTATGACGCTAAAAGAGTATTATGAAAGCCTCCCGAAAAGGCCTGTCCCCCCGAGGGCGAAACTCATCAAGGAAATCGCATCAAGATGCGGAGTGGATTATATCACGGTGCGGAACTGGGTCCACGGGTTGACTACCCCAGCCAATCCTGAGAACGTTCCTATCATATCGGAGATCACCGGGATAAGAGAGGAGGATTTGTTTGAAAAGCAGGTTACCCATGGACGCTGACAAGATGTTGGCCGATTTCATGTGCCTTGTTGACGGGTACAGACGGCTGGAGAAACGGTGCTCCGAACTGGAGACCTGCAAGGTCAACGCCGACAGATTCTATAACTGGGCCGTTGACGTGGACGCTGTGGCGGCAATGCACGGAGTGTCTAAATACGCTGTTAGGGAGTATATCAAGCTTGGGCTCATAGAGCCGCACCCGAACAGCACCGAGAAGAGGTTCCTCGTCAGAGGGTCAACAGCCCTGCTGCTCGACTTCAAGGAACTGAAGGAGGAGGCTAAGTACACGAGGCAGAACAACAAGTACAAGAGTCATCTGCACAAAGCATGATGTATTTTATATCTATAAGTTATGAGACAAGTAAGAATCAAGAGAATGCACATCGAGAACTTCAAGGGATTGAGGCTTTTCGACATTGATTTCGACCCGGAGCGCACAAGCGTCGTCGGGGCGAACGGCACGGGCAAGACGACCTTGCACGACGCCTATCTGTGGCTGCTCACGGGGGCGGACTCCAACGGCAGCAGCGCCTTCTGCGTCCAGCCGCTTGACGGTGACAGCAGGACGATTGACCACCTGAACACGGCGGTCTCCTGCGTGATGACGTTCGACGGTGAGGAGCACGAACTGAAAAGGACGTTCGAGCAGAAGTGGACAAGGAGGAGAGGGACAAAGGAGGATGTCCTCTGCGGCAACACAAGCGGGTATTTCATCGACAACGTTCCGATGAAGGCCGGAGAGTATTCGGAGGCGATAGCCAAGATGCTCTGCGGGACCGACAACTTCACTCTGATCTCCTCGGTCTATGCCTTCGAGAGACTGGACACCAAAGTCAAGAGGGCGAAACTCATCGAGATGGCGGGGACGATCCCGGACATTATGAACGAGAAGGGTTATCCTCGACTTTGGAAATATTGGCAAAAAGTCGAGGACGTTGATTCTATCAGGAAGACGGTCGCATTCAAGTTGCAGGGACTTAAAGATGCCAAGGACAAGATTCCGGTGAAGATAACAGAGAACGAGCGCGACCTGCCGGAAGGCATCGACTTCGACGCCATCAGAAACGAGATAGCGGCGAGAAAGGGAGAGATCGAGGGCATCGACGCAACCTTGCAGAAGAAGGCTGACGGCAGGAACGGGGCATTCTCGGCGGTGGCCGGGCTGACAGCGCAGGCGAAAGACGTGGACGCCCAGATAGATGAACTCCTGTCAAGCATCAGGAAGCAGAGGGGCAAGGTCGAACTTGATGCGATGTCGGAAAAGAACAAGGCTTACAGCATGGTCTCAGAGTTGGAATCGAAGATAAGGATAGCCAAGAACGAGGCAACGATGCTGGGAAGCCAGAAGATCAACCTTGAAGGGAGGCTGCAGACGGCCAGGGAGCAGTGGAAGACAAAGAACGCAGAGACGTTCAGAGAGGAAGCGGCGAGCGAGTGCCCGACCTGTCACAGACCATTCTCGGAAGAGGAGATCACGTCAATGCGCAACGAGCTGGTCAAGGCGTTCAACGAGAGCAAGACGGAGGTGATGAAGGCCATCGTGGCCAACGGGAACGAGATCCAGTCACAGCTCGCCTCTGTTAAATCCCAGATTGAGGCGAAGAACTCGGAGATAGCCGCGATGGAGTCCGATCTGACGGATGCGAGAAAAGTCCTTTCGGATGCCGTGGCCAAGGCCAACTCCATCCCTACGGTGGAGCAGGCGGCGGAGGCGAGCATCGAGTACGGCAACCTCGTTCGGCGCAAGGCGGAGATCCGTCAGGCGATAGCGGAGGCGACCCCGACGGAGGGACAGGACGAGATTGAGTTGAGGAACAGGAAGGAACGTCTTTCGGCGGAGGTCGAGTCGCTGCTTCGGGAACTGGCCAAGGAGGACAACATCGCCAAGGTGGCCAAAAGAAGGGCTGAGCTGGAGGAGGATGATGCGAGGCTGTCCGACGAGATAGCGGAACTCGACGGTGTTCTATACGATATACAGAGGTACGCCAAGGCGAGAATAAACATAGTCGAGGATATGGTGTCGAGCAGGTTCAAATATGTTAGGTGGAAGATGTACGAGCCGAACCTCACGAACGACGGCGAGAAGGAGATATGCGAGTGCCTTGTGGACGGTGTTCCTGTATCGAGGAATGTCAACCAGGCGGGAAGGATAAACGCCGGAATCGACATCATCAACGCCCTGTCAGCTTGGCTGGGTCTGTCCGTTCCGCTCTGGATAGACGGCAAGGAGTCGGTCACAAGTCTGATAGACACTGACGCTCAGCTCATCACCCTTCAGGTGTCGGAAAATCAGCCGCTAAGAGTGGCATAAAGACTTTAGAATACGGAAATTATGATTGAATTAATAGACGGCAACCGCCCGCCAGAAAACTAAAAAAAAAGTAAGTAATTATGGAAAAGACACAAGCACAGAACGGGAAGACTGGCGTTATTACGCCGACCCCGGTGGAGCCGAACGAGCTCCAGATGATTCAGGCAAGAAGCGCGGCGCAGTTCGCGCTCACGCCGATCGGACAGCAGGTCAAGCAGTTCGAGGTACAGCAGAGGATGGGGCAGATGTACGTGCAGAGCACTATCGTCCCTGACACGTACAAGGGCAACATCGGGAACTGCGTCATAGCCATCGATATGGCGATGAGGATGAACGCGAATCCGCTGATGATCATGCAGAACCTCTACATCGTCCACGGCAACCCTGCGTTCTCGTCGAAGTTCCTCATCGCAACCATCAACGCCAGCGGGCGGTACTCCCCGCTGCGGTACGAGTTCCGGGGCACGGAGGGAAGCGACAGCTACGGATGCAGGTGCTACGCCTACGAGGCTTCGGACAAAGAACACAAGGAGCCGCTTTACGGCGACTGGGTGTCGATGGAGATGGCCAAGAAGGAGGGCTGGTTCGACAAGCCCGGAAGCAAATGGAAGACGATGCCGAGCCAGATGCTGAGGTACAGGGCGGCGGCCTTCTGGCAGAGGGTATATTGCCCGGAGATCTCGATGGGGCTGATGACAGCCGAGGAGGCCGAGGACATCGACAACCAGATCACCACGGACTACCGTCAGGTCATCAGGGATAACGCCAACAAGGAGACGATCTCTATGGCGGCTCCAAGCCCGGAGCCGGAGAAGCCGTCTGCCCCGGCGCAGGAGCAGCCGCTCCAGCCGTCGGACGATTTCCCTGACTTTATGCGCGGGTGATGAGGCTGAGGGTGTTGAACAGCGGCAGTGACGCCAACGGTTATATCCTCTACAACGGGAGCGAGGCCCTGGTCATTGAGTGCGGAGTTCCGTACAGCCAGTGCCTCGGGGCTCTCGGATTCATGAGGAGGGCGATAGTCGGGGCGATAGTGTCGCACGAGCACGGAGACCACGCGAAATACGTCAAGCAGTACCTTGACGCTTCCGTTCCGGTGTACGCATCGCAGGGCACGCTTGACAACGTTCAGAAAGGCGTGAACGAGCGGCTGGCCAAAGCCGTAAGATGCAGGGAACTGTTCAGGGCCGGAGGATTCTCGATCCTTCCGTTCGACGTGGAGCACGACGCGGCCGAGCCGTTCGGCTACCTTGTGTCTCACGAGGATACTGGCGTGTGCCTGTTCGCCACGGACACGTACTATCTCAGGTACAGGTTCGCCGGGCTCAACCAGATAATGCTGGAGTGCAACTACGACAAGGACATTATCGACAGGAACGTGGAAGATGGCGTCATCCCTCCTTTCGTAAGGGACAGGGTTCTGCGGTCGCATATGTCCTTGGACACCACCATCTCCACACTGGAGGCGTCAGACCTGTCACAGGTCGCCAATATCGTATTACTGCACCTTTCCGGGCACAACTCAGACCCGGACCTTTTCAGGAGAGAGGTCGAGAAGGCTACGGGGAAACTTGTCATCGTGGCCGGGAAAGGGCTTGACATTCCATTCAACAGAGAGTTATGGTAGAGGAGCACATCAACGAAAGCGTTGCAGAGGAACTCCGTGGCATACAGGAGTTCCTGGAGACAGCCACGTCGGAAGACCCGAACGAACTCATAGAGCGCCTGGGGATGCTCAACGTGTATATGGCGAGGACGGGGTATCTTCTGGCTGTGGCCAAGGCAGATCAGGACAACGCCACGGCGAGGGTGTTTCAGGAGTTCTCCGGCGAGATCCTTTCGATGCCAGCCACGATAGGAGCGAGGTTCATCGCCTCCCACTGCAAGGAGGAGAATTACTTTGTGAACTGGATAGAAAGGATCAACAGGGCGTGCGTTCATCAGGGCGACAATATCAGGACCCAGGTCTCCTTCGCCAAGGAGAATATGAGGCTTGTCAACACCCCTTACGGCAACAGGTGAAAATTATGACGTAATTCCTTGGCTATAAGCCATTTATTTTGTAATTTCACACTGGAATTAAGGCCAACAAAAAAAGTAAGTTATGAGGCAAAAAAACACAGACAAGAAAGCGTTGTGACCTATGGGAAGGGCAAGGAAAAAAGGACTCGATTACTTCGCTTTCGACATCGACTTCTTTGACGACATCAGAACAAGAAAGCTGATAAAACATCAGGGTGCCAAGGCAATCTCTGTCTATACTCTCCTGCTATGTACTATCTACAAGTCTGGGTATTACATCAAGTGGGACGACGAGTTGTCTCTCATGTTCTCGGACAAGACCGGGTATGATGAGGCATATATCGGGGAGGTCATTCGGTGCTGCGTGAATGTGGGTTTGCTGGACAAGGAGATGTTCGACAAGGGAGTTCTGACATCAGAGTGGATTCAGGACAGGTACAGCAAGATAAGCCGGACCACGAAGCGGATCTGTGCTATGGATGAGTACTGTCTGATTTCCTCGGAGGAAAAGCCGATTTCCTCGGAGGAAAAGCCGATTTCCTCGGAGGAAAAGCCGATTTCCTCGGAGGAAAAGCCGAAAAGTCAGTCAAAAGAAAAAAAGAAAGTAAGCAAAGAAAATAAAGAAAATCCAGAGAATATTACTCTATCAGAGAAAAAGAAAGAACCCCCTATTATCATAGGGGGTAAGAAAGAAAAAGAAAACGGAGCAGAAATCGCCGTGAAATCCCAAACCTCAAAGCCTCTGGAAGAGCGCAAGCAGGAGTTCTATGATTCCCTGCGGCAGTATGTCGGTAAATACGACAGGGAGATGCTCAGGGATTTCTACGACTACTGGAGCGAGAGCAACGACGGTGGCACTAAGATGCGGTGGGAGATCGCGAAGACGAAAGGCGGCACGTTCAGTATCGGCGGACGGCTTGCGACTTGGAAACGCAACGAGGAGAGGTACGGGCGCAACGGCGGCGGGCGTGAAAAAGGTTGCTCAATTTCTGAGGCAATCAGAGCCGCTTACATTCCGACTCCGGGAAGCGGTTTCGAGCAGATAGATATGACAAAGCTTTTGGGAGGATAAGGTTATGGACAAAAAATCGATCATTAAGGCTATGGAGGAAGGTATGTTGATCTCCGAAATGAGCGAGGCAGCCGCGCTGACCTTCCTGAACAACAAGATCGCTGAGGTTTATATCATCAACGGCCTTCACAGACAGGTCCAGCAGGACAAGTTCAACGAGGAGGTCAGGTTCTGCGCCACGGCGCTGTACAAGGACATCCTTTCGGATGCGAAGTATTCAAGACTTCACGACATCGAGATAAGTTATATATTCTCCGAGGGTCTGAAAGGTCGCCTTGGGACTGACAAGGACATCGTGATAACCTGCAAGAGCCTTCTTAGGTGGATCGAGGGCTATATCACACATTTCGAGTACAGGGAGGCGAGACGGGAGTATCTCGACAGCCGCAGGCCTGTTCCCAAGGCGTTGCCGAGACACGAGTGGACAGATGATGATTACAGGCGCATCGTCAAAGAGGCGTATGAGGAATACAAGTCCTATCGTGAATCTCTCAGTTGTGACACGCTCCCGAATCCGGATGTCGCTCCAGGCATTAAGTCCGTAGGCGAGCTTATGGGTCGCAAGTCCGGCGCTCCGGCCTCTCTGGCAGATTTCGGCAAGGTGCGCACATCCTGGCTTGTGTCGAAAGGTTACGCCAAGGAGGGCGAGAGGTTAGTCGATGTGTTCGCGAGGGTTATGGCCAATGGGGACAAATTCGAGAGAGTGTTATGAGAAAGTCAGATCCGACCAAAGTTATGGAACGTTTCCTTGCGGGAAAGAAGCCTTTGAAGAGAATCAACGAGAGCAGTATTTCAGATGTAGTAAAACAGTCTGAGTCCAGAATCACCCAGTCGTGCGTCAAGTGGTTCAGGCTTCAGTATCCCCAGTACGCAAGCGTCCTGGTCCATCCGGCCAACGAGGGAGCGAGGAACACGAAGGTGGTCAGAACCTCTTTCGGAACGAGGGTGGTTAGCCCTGGAGGGGCAAGATTGAAAGCTGAGGGTCTTGTCCCTGGCGTGGCCGATCTCTTGCTTCTTGTCCCGAGGAATGGCTACGGATGTCTTGCTGTTGAGATGAAAACCCCGGCCAAGTCATCCAAGCAGAGCGAGCGTCAGGTGGAGTGGGAGAAGGCGGCAATCAAGGCCGGAAACAGATATTGCGTGTGCCGGTCGCTGGAGGAGTTCATCAGGGTCGTCCGCGATTACCTTGACGGCTAAAAAATCTTATGTAATTTCGTGAAAATAAGCGAATTAATTTTGGTAAATTCCCAAATTATCACTAACTTTACGATACCAAAAAACAACTAAAAGTAAGTGAGTTATGAAGACAAGCGAAGTCAACGAAGCCCTTATTGGGCGAAGGGTCAAAGGCTACTGGCAAAATTCCGAAGTCACAGGAACCGTTGTAGCAATCGTAGAAAATAAATACACGATCGGGGTCCGCATCAAGCTGGACGTTCCGATGGTTGTCTGGTCAGGAGACTACTCCACTGAGTCCTGGGTCGAGGAGGAGTACATGTCCACAGCGAGAAAGTCCGACGGCTGGGGCAATCTCCATCACACCGAACTTGTTCCTGCCAACGCTAACTAATCTTGGAGGGAAGTGCTATGGCAGATGTCTATCAGATAGTCACAGACAGGATAGTCTCCCAACTGGAGCAGGGTGTCATCCCTTGGCGTATGCCTTGGAGCGGCGGCTTCAACGGAGCCGTGTCGTACACCACGGGAAGGCCGTACTCGTTTCTCAACCAGATGCTTCTCGGCGAGTCCGGAGAGTATCTTACGTTCAATCAGGTCAAGACCCTCGGAGGCAATGTCAAGAAAGGTGCGAAGTCGCGGCTTGTCGTGTTCTACAAGCCGCTGGTTCTCAAATCCAAAGATACGGACGCTTCGCAAGATGGGAAGACGGACGAGCATCAGCGGATCATTCCGATGCTCCGGTATTACCATGTGTTCCACATCAAGGACACTGAGGGAATCGAAAGCAAATTGAAGCAGCAGGATGAAAGGCATCACGATCCGATAGCGGAGGCGGACAGCGCGGCCGACGAATACGTCAGCAGGAACGCCCCGCTGCGACTGATCATCACTAGCAGCAACAAGGCGTTCTATTCACCGTCGGATGATTCTGTGACAGTTCCGGAACTGGATCAGTATGATGTGAAGGAGGAGTTCTATTCCACGCTGTTCCATGAGTTGACGCACTCCACAATGACGAAGGAAAGGTGCGACAGGAAGCAGCCTGAAGGGTTCTCTTTCTTCGGTAGCCATGAGTACTCGAAGGAGGAGCTTGTGGCTGAGATGGGGGCTGCGATGTCGCTGAAACGCCTCGGCATTGACTGCGACAAGGCTTTCACAAACTCAGTTGGTTATATCCAAAGTTGGCTGAAAAAGTTGCGCGACGACAAGAAGTTTGTGGTCTGGGCGGCGGGAAAGGCCGAACAGGCGGTGAAGTATATGTTCAACGACAAGGAGAAGGAATAGTTATGGCAAGTGTGAATCATGCTTTCATCCTCGGCAACGTCGGGAATGACCCCAAGGTAAGCGATATTGGGGATAACAGGAGGGCGGCTCAGTTCTCGGTCGCCACCAACGAGAGGAGAAAGGACAGCGCAGGGCAGCCTGTGGATGTGACGGAGTGGCATAACATTGTCGCCCTTGGAAGTCTGGCGGATGTCGCCTCGAAGTACGTCAGGAAGGGCTCGCAGGTGGCCGTGGAGGGGAGACTCCGCACGAGGGACTGGACGGACAAGGCCGGGGTGAGGAGGTTCACCACGGAGATCGTGGCCTCCAACATCCAGATGCTCGGCGGCAGTAGGAACGGACAGCAGGAGGCGGCCCCTCGGCAGACACAGGCGGGAGAGGCATCTTACTCACAGGCCCAGCGTCCCGTCCAGAACCAGGCCCACGCGCAGCAGCAGTTCGACTATGACGGAAAGGGTGACTTCCAGTTTTAGGCACCGAACCCGCCGCCGCGAGGGTCTTATCGCGGCGAATTAGTCATTAGTGTTATTGATTATGTGGTTAACTCCGACGAGCCGCCGCGAGGCGTCTCCGAGGGACTTCCCGAAGGCCGGAATGAGGAGCTTCCGGCGCGCCTGATAGGCGTTTGGACGGCAGCGGGGTTCGATTCCCCGCCGGGGAGCGAAGCCTCGCAGGCAAGGCCAAGGTAGCCCAGGAGTTACCTTCCAACCCAAGTGGCGCGGTGACGCGCGAAAAGCCCGGAGAGAAGGCCGTCACGGGACGGCAGGGAATACGTAGTTATGCCAAAAACACAAAGCAGGAATCAATCGATGAAGAAAGGCAGTTCGACTCTGCGCTCCGGGCCAAGTTTATTACTGATTGTTTAACTTTTAATGATTCAAAAGATGATGGAAAATTAT
>OIXU01000824.1_pt1 | contig 10536 bp, 7 predicted proteins | sample 1587921 | NCBI WGS metagenome assembly OIXU01 (sample SAMN03283238) | human gut metagenome | biome: human-associated habitat; material: feces | host: Homo sapiens | place: Peru | collected 2012
TCCGTTTCCTTGACGAATGGGAAGCGGGGACCGGCCGTAAGGTCGTGGCTGTCGGGGCTCCATGCTATGTTGGTGAAGTAACGGTCGGTAGGGTCGCCAGCCTTCAGATAGACGGTCTTTCCTGTAAGACAGTCGAACACACCCACGGTGACCTGATGAGAGGTCTCGCCAGCCATAGGATATTTGTCGGGAGCAGGAGTAGCGATGCAACTCTGTGTCTCGGGATGATCGAAGCCTATCTCAGGTATGTTGACCTGAGGATAATCGGTCACCATGCTTTGGTCCATGCGATAGAAAGCCAGTCTTTCACCATTGGGACTCCAGAAGGTGCCTTTCGATATGCCGAACTCATCGCGGTGAACGCTTTGCCCGTATACGATCTTGCGGCTTCCATCAGCAGAGAGTTGGAAATCGTGCGATTTCTTCTCCTTGGTCATCGCGTTCTCGGGTGCCGCATTGAAGGTACGTACATACAGGTTGCTGCCTTTCAGGTAAGCGAAGGCGTTCTGCTGAGTGTTGGCTTCGAGGAGATCTTCGCCCTCTTGAAACTCTAACTCGCTGATCAGACGATGCTTCCTGAAGTCGACGGTATAGGTCTTGCTGCCGTTGCTTACCATAACAATGCTCTTGCCAGCAAAGGGGAATCTGGCATTGTAAAGAGCCCTTACCTTTACGTCCTTGGTAGGAGCAATCCACTGGTTGATGTCGTTGATGCCGAAGAGTTTAGTTTCCTTGCCATTGGTTTTGTTGACCAGATAGCATGCATCTACATCCTGACGTACAAGCTGGTCGCCCCACCAGGTGCACCAGCGGTTCTTTGCCACCATATTGCGATAATTGTTGCCGCCGAAGTTCAGGTCTTCGAGTGTAAATGTCTTATCGCCCTTCTGTGCAGGAACTACGCCCTGTGCCTGTGTGTTGACTGCAGATATAGCCATCATAGTAACCAGTGAAACTTGGTATAGAGATTTTCTAAAATTCATGATTCTTTGTTTGTTCTTTACTTTTTAGTCCTCATCGCCGAAGTTATCGAAGCCACGTCTTCCTCCACGCTTGAAGTCCTTGCCACCTCTTTTGAAGTCGCCACCACGCTTGAAGTCTTTTCCTCCACGCTTGAAGTTACGGTCGCCTCCTTTGAAGTTGCGGTCGCCTCCCTTGAAACTCTTGCCAGAACGTCTGTCATCGTTGTCGTCGTTGCGGCGTCCTGCCGAACGTGTCTTGTTGCCACGACGGATGTCCTCGCGGTTTTTCTCGAAGTCGGCAAAGCGGCTGGTATGGAACTTGAATGAGCGAATATTGTACTCATTCCCGATGGTGATCTCATCATCGCTGTTATCCACCTGCACTTTGTAGGTGGTGTATTTGTCGCCGTCCTCATTCGGCTGTTTTTTGAGCTCGCCATACCAGATCTCATCGCCATCCGTCATCGTGACCGTCAGCGTCTTGTCATCCTTGGCGCGTTCCATCAGCGTATCCAGTTTGGACGGGATCTCGATAGAGGCCGTCACCGGTGAATCCTGTCGGATGACGAGAGCAGGCTTGCCTGCCATGGCCATGTGCGTATCTCCGATGTAGACCTGCGAAATGATCCCGCTGATCGGCGCACGGACGGTGCAGCCGGCGATGGTCTTCTGCAGGGCTGCCAGTGCGGACGCCAGATTTCCATCCACCTGCGCCCCGCCGCTGGAAGGGGCCGGCTCAGCCACTGCGCTCCGTCCCTTGATGCGGTTATACTCGGCGCGAGTGATGATGCCCTGCTTCAGAAGCGAGGCTTCCATGCTGTTATCGATCGGCGCGCCGCCATAGCTGACCGCCGGAACCGAAGAAGCACTCTCGGCGATCTTCGTCTGGAGCGCTGCGGCCTGCGACTCATACTGAGAGGAGTCGATCCGGAAAAGGACATCGCCTGCTTCGACCGTGGTCCCGATATCAGGCAGATCAGAAAGAAGGCCGCCTGATACAGACGGAATGACCGGCGCGACATGAAGCGCTTCCGGCACCGCTTTCGTCTCCAGGGTAAATGGTTCCTGGCTGGCTTCGGCCTTCATGACATGCACGGAGGGTCTTCCGCAGCCCGAGAGAAGCAATACGGCAGAGAGCGCCCCTGCCGCCATCCAAGAGATCCATTTCTTCATCATGCGCCTTCTTTGCCAAGAATATCCGCAGCCAGCGTATCTGCGAGGGAGATCAATGCTTCGTCATCACCGGTGATGCTGCCCTTCACGTGGAGCGGCTCCTCGATGATCTCACACTTCTTCCATGTGCTGACGATATCCTTCATGAGCTTGCCGGATACATTGGGCGCCCAGCTGCTGTTCCCCAGGATCGCCACTTTGCGGTTCTGGATGCCCATCGTCGTACATTCGTGAAGGAAGGCTGCCATCGCCGGATTGAGGCACATATTCATCGTAGGTGCTGCCAGTACCATGTGGCTTCTGCGGAACACTTCCGCCCACGCATCGCTCGCCGGGGTCACACAGAGATCGATGAGCTTCAGATTTCTCACACCGCGCTCGCCGAGGAGTGTCGCGAGACGAGTAGCTGCCATCGCGGTATGACCGTAGGCAGAAGCGAAGAAGATGGAAGCCGACGTATAATCCGGTGTAAAAGACGCCCACTTCTTCACGCGATCGATCACATACGCCTTGTCCTTTTCCGTGCGAAGGACAGGCCCGTGAAGCGAACAGATGATGTCGATGGGAAGGGCCTCTGTCTTTTTCAAAACGGAAAGCACCTGCATGCCGTACTTGCCCGTCGTATTCGTGTAATAGCGACGGCCTTCCACGCCATACACATCCGCATAGTCGACGGCATCGGCAAAGATGGAGCCGTGGATCGAACCGAATGTCCCGAAGGCATCCGCAGAAAAGAGGACCTTGTCTGTCTCATCATAGGTGAATGTCACTTCCGGCCAGTGAACCATCGGTGCCTTGATGAAGCGGAGCTTGTGCACGCCGAGATCCAGCACCATCTTTTCGTCAGAAAGGATGGTGCGATCTTTGAACGATACATGGAAGAACTGCTCGAACATTTTGATCGCCTGCGGAGAAGCGATGATCTTCGCCTTGGGATGTGCCTCTGCGAGTGCCAGAAGCGAACCGCTGTGATCCGGCTCCATGTGATTGATGATGATGTAGTCAAGCGCACGGCCTTTCAGAAGGTAGGAAAGGTTATCCATGAAAATGTCCCGGCATGCATTGTCGATCCCATCCAGGACACAGGTCTTTTCATCATCGATAAAGTAGGTGTTATAGGAAATCCCCTGCGGGAGCGGTACCAGATTATCAAAGCGGGGCGTCACGAAATCGTTTGCGCCGATCCAGTAAATGCTGTCCGTCACTTTCTGTTCATTGTGCATCATAACAAGACTCCTTTGGAAATACGAATACATATGTATCATTATAGCATTCATGGGAAGAAGGCTAAAGGCTCAACGGGTTCAAGAGATTCTAAGGGGTTGGTGCGGCGCTTTTCGTCATCCTGAGCGGAGAAAAAAGCTGTATGTTAGGGAAACGATTATCTGAATAATGGCAGCTGAGTCGAAGGATCTAAGCGCCGCAGCGTATACATATGGAAACGCTGATTAAATCGCAGAGTCAGATTCCACAAGAATTTTTATACATGACTTCGTCATAGCCTTCCTTAAATAGCTCGCTATTCGCGTCAGGTTATTCCTCGTCATGTATAAAAATTCAAGAGTAAAATCTGACAACGATTTAATCAGTGTTTCCATAAAGCGATGCCCGAAGTTGTAGTCACAAGTCACTCATCCCTGCTTTCACACATCCATCGTTTATCGGTCTGCAAGGAAGATTTCTCGGCAACGCTTTCAATGACGATACGGGAGTCTGATGTCTTCTAGTCACTAGCCACCAGTCAAAAAAAGCACCTGCCTTCGCAGATGCTCACATGTTCTTTTCCCATTTGGCAAGGATCCGACTGGTAACAACCGTCAGAAAGAGATAGATGACGGCTGTCGTGATGAATGTCTCCCACACGCGATAGTACTGTGCATTCGCTGCATTCGCCCAGTACATGAGCTCCGGCGTCGCGATGACGGAGGCGAGAGACGAGTCCTTGATCAGGCTCACGAAGGAATTGCCCAGTGCCGGTACGACCGACTTCAGCGCCTGCGGCAGGATGACATATCGCATGCTCTGCCATGCGGAAAGCCCCAGCGCACTGGCGGCCTCCCCCTGCCCTACATCGACGGACTGGATGCCCGCACGGATCGTTTCCGCAATGTATGCCCCCGCATTGATGGAAAGCGCGAGTGCGGCCGAAAGGACACCGTCCGGCTTCTTCATGAAAAGAGGTACGATGCCGAAATAGGTGATCAGCAGCTGCAGGAGGAGCGGCGTCCCGCGTATACTTTCGATGAAGAGCAGCGCGGGGAAAGACAGGCATTTCTTTTTCGAAGTACGCAGGAGTGCCAGCACGAGCCCCAGCAGAAATCCACAGAGGATCGCGATCACGGAGAGCTTGATCGTGAGCCATGTGCCGGATAAGAAAAACGGCGCATATTCCTGAATGATAGAAAATTTGAAATCAGACATGATTAGCCTCAGAATCATAAAATAATGCGTTCCGGATCAGCGTTTCCCCAGTTTTCCCAGCGTCTCCTCATCGACTTTCGTCTTGAACCACTTTTCATAGATCTTTCCATAGGTACCGTCAGCGATCATGTCCTTGAGCGCCTTGTCGATCTTGCTCTTGAGCTCTGCGCCCGTATCCTTCGGATAGAGGATGCCGAAGAACTCAGGCGTGAAGGCTTCATCATCATAGACGATCGAAAGATGCGCCTCGGGGTACTGCGCCTGAATGGACTTCACGGACGTCTCATCGCCGACCAGCGCATCGACCTGCCCGCCGATCAGCATCTGGATGGACATCGGCGTCTTCTTGATGGAGGGATGATTCTTTCCGAGAAGCTTTTCCAGCGCCTCCTGCCCCGTCGAGCCGTTCTGCACAGCGATCTCTTTGCCGTCCATCAGATCCTTCGCGCTGTGGATATCCACACCTTCCCGCACCAGGATCGCCTGCCGGGAGAGGAAATACGGCGCCGAAAAGAGATAGGATGCTTCTCTGTCTTTCGTGACGGTGACACCGGAAATCGCCATGTCCGCCTGATGTGAGCGGATCTGCTCAAAGAGCGCTTCCCAGCCCGCATCGGTGAGATCCATCGTAAGCCCGGCGCGCTTCACCGCTTCTCGTGCGAGGTCCACGTCAAATCCGACGATCTTGCCATTTTCCATGTACTCGAAGGGATTCCAGTTCGCATGAGTCACGACATGAATCTCATTTTTCGTCTGCTCCGGCGCGTCTCCTCCGCAGCCCGTCATGAGAAAACAGCCTGCCGCGAGAAGCGTTGCCCCTATGATGATGATTTTTTTCATTGTTCTTCTCCTACTTATTTCATGGGATACCATGGAAGAATTTTACGTCTGCCAAAAAGGTTTTGTTCAGTATGCCTCTTAGGTATTCTCATTATACGACCACGAGCATTTCAATACAAGTTGTTTCGTATTTATTTTATAAAGCCTTTGCACCGGTGAGACTTCTTTTCTGACATCCATACGCCCTCCATGCAGCCCCAGCCCAATAAAAAGCTCGCATGGATCATATCCACGCGAGCTTTTATTTAAGGAAACGCTGATTCAATCGCAGAGTCCGATTTGGCATGTATTTTCATGCAATGCTTCGTCATAACCCTCCTTAAATAGCTCGCTATTCGCGTCGGATTATTCCTCGCCTTGCATAAAAATACAAGAGCCAAGTCGGACAACGATTTAATCAGTGTTTCCTTATTTCTTCGCTTCCAGATGCAGAAGGCCTTTGTCTGCGATATCGTGACGATACTGCATACCGCGCCAAGAGATACAGCTGACGCCTTCATAGGCTTTCGCCTTCGCTTCGGCGAGGGTATCCGCAAGAGCAACGACGTTCAGCACGCGGCCGCCATTGACGACGTACTCGCCGTTCTTCTTGACGGTACCTGCATGGAACACAAGGCAGCCTGCCTTTTTTGCGTCTTCAATGCCGGAGATGACTTCGCCGGAGGAATGAGAAGCCGGGTATCCTTCGGATGCGAGCACGACATCGACGGCGCAGGCTTTCTTCCAGACGACAGCTTCGTCGGAGAGCGTACCATGGACGCAGTCGAGCATGACGCGAGCGAGATCGCCATCAAAGAGCGGGAGGACAGCTTCTGTTTCCGGATCCCCGAAACGGCAGTTGAATTCTACCACCTTCGGCCCTTCGCTGGTGATCATGAGACCGGCATAGAGGCAGCCTTTGAAAGGGTAGCCTTCCTTCTTCATGGCCGCTACGATCGGACGGAGGATGCGGACATTGACTTCTTCGCACATCTCTTTGGTCAAGACCGGTGCGGGAGCATAGGCACCCATGCCGCCTGTATTCGGTCCTTTATCGAAATCAAAGATGCGCTTGTGATCCTGCGCGGAAATCATGGGGACGACGTTCGTCCCGTCGCAGAAGCAGAGCATGCTGGCTTCTTCGCCTTCCATGAATTCTTCGATGACGACCGATCTGCCTGCACCGCTGAAGGTATGCCCTTCGAGCATATCCTTCACGGTGTCGATGGCTTCTTCTTCGCTCTGTGCGATGATGACGCCCTTGCCGGAGGCCAGACCGTCAGCCTTGATGACGATCGGATAAGTATCATTGGCTTTGAGGTAAGCGATGGCTTTTTCTTCATCATCGAATGTCTCATACGCGGCTGTCGGGATGCCATATTTCTTCATGAGAGCTTTGGCGAATCCTTTGGAGCCTTCGATGCGGGCCGCTGCCTTGGACGGGCCAAAGAAGGCCATGCCTCTCTTTTCAAATTCATCCGCAAGGCCCTCGGTCAGGACGGTCTCCGGACCGGCGACGGTGAGGTCGACCTGCATGAGGCGGGCGAAGTCAATGATATCATCATTTCCTTTGATAGGAATGAGTGATGCGACATCGCTCATTCCATCATTGCCCGGGACGACATAGACGTCAGTCACCGACGGACTCTGCGATAATTTCCAGAGCAGCGCGTGTTCTCTGCCGCCGCTCCCAATCACTAAAACTTTCATACGATCTTCCTCTCTCAGCTATGGCGGAAATGACGATGTCCGGTGAATACCATCGCAATGCCATATTTATTTGCCATGTCAATGGACTCCTGATCTCTGATGGATCCGCCCGGCTGGATGACAGCCGTGATGCCTGCCTTTCCTGCGGCTTCAATGGTGTCGCCAAAGGGGAAGAATGCATCGGAGCTCATGACGGAGCCCTTCGCTTTTTCGCCTGCTTCTGCAATCGCGATGTCAGCAGAGCCGACGCGGTTCATCTGGCCGGCACCGACGCCCAGGGTGGTGTCCTGATTTGTGAGGACGATCGCATTCGACTTCACGTGCTTGACGATGACCCAAGCGAATTCCAATGCTTTCCATTCTTCTTCCGTCGGCGCTCTGTCAGTGACGACCTTGCAGTCCGCACGGGTCTCTGTGCTGTTGTCCGGTGTCTGGATCAGGAGGCCGCCGGATACCTTGTGCAGCTGCAGCTCTTCATGCGTAAGGGACGGTACTTCGATCAGGCGGATATTCTTCTTCGTTTCCAGCACTTCCAAGGCTTCCTTGGAGAATTTCGGCGCCATGACGACTTCGAAGAAAATCGGTTTCATTTCTTCTGCCGTTGCCTTGTCGCATTCGCGATTCATCGCGACGATACCGCCGAAAGCAGACTTGCTGTCAGCCGCGAAGGCTTTCTTGAATGCATCGAGTGCATTCTCACCAAGTGCGCAGCCACATGGGTTTGTGTGCTTGATGATGGCGCAGGCCGGCTGGTCTTTCCATTCGCTGGCCAGATCCCAAGCCGCTTCCATATCGACGATGTTGTTGTAAGAGAGTTCTTTGCCGTGCAGCTGTTTCGCATCCGCGATGCCGCCCTTCACTTCCGGATCTTTGTAGAAAGCGGCTTTCTGGTGCGGGTTTTCGCCGTAGCGCAGGTCCTGTACTTTCACATACGCTTTGCTGTAGATGTCCGGCAGAGTATCTTTGCTGCCATTGACTTCCTTCGTCATATAGTCAGCGATCGCGCAGTCATAGAGTCCGGTATGCAGGAAGGCTTTTCTGGAGAGATCCAGACGGAATTCTTCGGTGAGCGTATCTGCCTTGATGCGTTCCAGAATGTCGCTGTACTGGGACGGATCGACAACGATGGTGACGTATTTGTAATTCTTTGCTGCCGCGCGAACCATGGATGGGCCGCCGATATCGATATTCTCGATCGCTTCAGCGCGGGTCACATCCGGCTTGGCGATGGTTTCACGGAACGGGTACAGGTTGACAGCGACAAGATCGATGCCGGTGATCCCATGCTCCTTCATTGCTTTCACATGATCCGGGTTATCACGGATGGCAAGGATGCCGCCATGGATCATAGGATGCAGTGTCTTCACGCGTCCGTCCATCATTTCCGGGAAACCGGTCACTTCAGAAACGGACTTGACCGGAATGCCGGCATCCGCGATGGCTTTCATCGTGCCGCCGGTGGAAATGATCTCCACGCCCAGTTCATGAAGGCCTTTTGCAAATTCTACGACACCGGTCTTATCCGATACGCTGATCAGTGCTCTTTTAATTGCCATTGATATTCCTCCTTTTGGATATATTCAGGGTTCGGGGTTCAGGTTGGCAGGTTCAGGGTTGTGGTGCGGCGCATCAAATCATAAAGCGCCGCAGAGTTTTATAAGGGGCGATTCCCGCAACTGGCATGCAATACCGAGACATCGGTTTCACTGCCTGCTCACGAGGCCATCTTAGCGGTAGCACAAAGATTCCTCCACTTCAGTCAGAATGACGATACAGGAAGAACGATACATGCGATTGGCATACTGACCGCAACGTAGAATTGTGCCTCTTCGAGGCACTCTATCCTGCGCCTTTGGCGCGTCCCTTCTCCAAGGGTCTACGCAACTGTGGGATTTCTAATCCCTAGTCACCAGTCCCTAGCTACCGACTATTTTCTATGCATCCCCGTCACATGATGTCCTTCTACATGGAGTTCATCACGGCAGTAAGCTGCTACGGTGCGAACGTAGGCGGGGTGCTCCTGCTCAAGGATGCGATCTGCAAGTGTGTCTTCGGTGTCATCGTCGTAGACAGGCACAGCGACCTGCGTGATGATCGGGCCGTCGTCAAGACCGGTGCCCACGAAGTGGACTGTGCAGCCTGCGACTTTTACGCCCGCTTCGATCGCCTGACGCTGGGCATGAAGTCCACGGAAGCTCGGGAGAAGCGCCGGATGGATATTGATGATGCGGTTCGGGAATGCGTTCACAAGCTCTTCCCCGCAGATACGCATATATCCCGCAAGGCAGATGAGGTCTGGCGCATAGGACTTGGCAGCAGACAGAATGGCTGCATTGAAGTCCGCCTTGTCAGCGAAGTCTTTGCGTTCGAGAACCGTCGCAGGTACATTCCAGCGCTTGGCACGTTCAAGGACCTTGGCATCGGCATGGTCGCAGATAACGCCGATCACAGTGCCGTCAATGGTACCATTGACCGTCGCTTCATGGATGGCTTCGGCATTCGATCCCCGGCCGGAAGCGAAAATCAAAATTTTCTTACTCATGGAAAAGACCACCTGTCACAATGACATCCTGCTCGCCTTTCGTGATCTCGCCGACTTCGTAGACCGGTTCTTCGATGGCTGCAAGAATTTCCTTCGCCTTTTCGGCTTCTTCACGGCTCATGATGAGGAGCATGCCAAGGCCGCAGTTGTAGGTGCGGTACATTTCATGCGCTTCGACGCCGCCTTCACGCTGCAGGAACGGGAAAATCGGAAGCATCGGCCATTTGTCCGCATCGAGGACCGCGCGGGTGCCTTTCGGAAGTACGCGCGGGATATTGTCATAGAATCCGCCGCCCGTGATGTGTACCATACCATTTACTTTCGCGCCTTTCAGCACCGGAAGTACAGGTCTTGGATAGAGACGGGTCGGGGTAAGGAGGACTTCGCCAAGCGGCTTGTCGAAGCCTTCATAGGTTTCTTTGAGCGAGAGGCCATTGTCTTTGATGATGCGGCGCACCAGAGAGTAGCCATTCGAATGAACGCCCGTGGATGGCAGGCCGAGGATGACGTCTCCTTCCCGGATGTCTTCACCGGTGATGATGTCTTTGCGATCCACGATGCCGACAGCAAAGCCTGCGACATCATAGTCACCCTTAGCGTAGAAGCCAGCCATTTCTGCGGTCTCACCGCCCAGCAGCGCGCAGCCGGACTCGACGCAGGCATTTGCGACGCCCTTTACGATCTCTGCCATCAGTTCTGGTTCCAGTTTGCCGGTCGCAATGTAGTCGAGGAAAAAGAGCGGACGTGCGCCCTGTACCAGGACATCATTGACACTCATAGCCACGCAGTCCTGCCCGATGGTGTCATGGATACCCATCTCGATGGCAAGGCGCAGCTTCGTGCCGACACCGTCGGTACCGGACACGAGAATCGGGTGCTTGTAGCCCTCCGGAAGCTCAAACAGACCAC
>OIXU01000825.1_pt1 | contig 10529 bp, 11 predicted proteins | sample 1587921 | NCBI WGS metagenome assembly OIXU01 (sample SAMN03283238) | human gut metagenome | biome: human-associated habitat; material: feces | host: Homo sapiens | place: Peru | collected 2012
GCGGCGCGGCCTGAGCAGCGGCCTGCTGGCCTTCGCCGAGGAGGCACTGCGCTGCGTCGGCTTCTCCTGCGCGGCGCTCGTTCCCGCGAACGAAAGTCTGTTCGGATTTTATCAAAAAAACGGGTATCAGACCGTTTTTTATCAAAAAAAATATGAAGCTGCGCCCGGCGGGGCGGCCGACATTCGGCCGGTCGGCGCCGCCGACTATCGCGCGCTGCGCGAATTGCAGCTCTACGGCTGCTTCGTCTCCTTCCCCGAGGCGATGCTCGGGCTGCTGCCGCAGCGCTGGCGCATCGAGACGGACACGGCGGTCTGCTGCGCGGCAGGCGCGGTGCAGGACGGCGTTCTGCGTTTGCAGGAGCTGCTGCCGGACATTGCCCTGCCCCCGGATGCGGCACCGGACATCTGCCGCCGCAGTCTGGTATTTTTTCTGCCCTCCGGCATCCCGCTGGGGCTGTGCCTGCTGCTGACCGCCGTTTCCCGCTACACCCTGCCTGCCCTGACGGTCCCTCTGCTGATCCCCACCGGGGTGTTTGCCGCCCTGTGTGCCGCTGCGGGGGTAGGATACCGCCGGGAGGGGGTCTGGCTCCGAAACGGGCAGCTGACCCTGCGTCGGCAGCACCGGTTCCACCTGCACTGCGTGTGTGCCCTTCACCCGGACCTGTGCCTGACAGCGGCACAATCTCCCTGGGCGGTGGCGGCACAGCGCACCAACCTGACCCTGAGCTTTCCCGGCAGGCTCCGCTTTAAAGTGCGCAGCGTTGCCTGGAGCGAACTGAAGTTCATATAATAAGGAGTCTTTTTTGTGATCAGAACAGTATTATTTGATCTGGATGGCACCCTGCTGAACACCATCGACGACCTTGCAGACGCCGGCAACTGGGTATGCCGGCAGAATGGCTGGGATACCTTTACGGTAGAACAGTTCAAACACATGGTAGGCAACGGCATCCCCAAGCTGGTGGAGCGGTTCTCCCCGGAGCAGGCACGGACGCCCGGGCAGTTGGAGGCGACTCTGGCACAGTTCACCGCCCGGTACGACGCCCACAAGGAGGACAAGACCGCCCCCTATCCCGGCATCCCGGAGCTGCTGGACAAACTCACTGCCGCCGGCATCCAGTGTGCCGTATTCTCCAACAAAGCAGACCCCCTGTGCGGCAAGATCATCCAGCACTATTTTGGTTCCGGACGCTTTGCCGCCGTCCGGGGCAACCGCCCCGGGGTGCCCACCAAGCCCGATCCCACCGGACTGTACCAGTTGATGGACCAGATCGGCGCAGACCCCGCTGCCACCCTCTTTGTGGGGGACAGTGACGTGGACATCCTTACGGGACACAACGCCGGTCTGCCTGCCATGGGCGCATTGTGGGGCTTCCGGGGCAGAGCAGAACTCACCGCCGCCGGAGCCGACGCTCTTGCCGCCGTGCCGGAGGATATCTTTGCGTATATCCAGCAGCAAAACGGGTGACCCTCCCTCCGGAGCGCCGGAAAGGATCCGTACATAGAACAACGCCGGGAGATCTGAGAGACCTCCCGGCGTTGCCTTTTAGATAGAAGAGTTTTTGTCCTGTTTGGTTCCCCTACGGGTCCAATAAGACCTGTTCCGGCGGCAGCAACCCCATTACACAGTACCCTGCGGTTGACACCCGCGGACTAATCAAAGCCCCACCGGGGCTTTGATTGCGGTGCTGCGCACCGCCGTCCTGTTCGATTCCCGTACGGGTCCAATAAAAAATCCCCCGAGCTATGCTCGAGGGATTTTATGACCCGTACGGGAATCGAACCCATGTTACAGCCGTGAAAGGGCCGTGTCTTAACCGCTTGACCAACGGGCCTTACAAATACAGAGCTTCGCTAAAACCTCCGACTTCCATCGTCCACTATTGCGAACGACCGTCCCCCTTATCTTAGCGAAACTCTGTAGAGTGGTAGCGGTAACTGGATTTGAACCGGTGACACTTCGGGTATGAACCGAATGCTCTAGCCAACTGAGCTATACCGCCATATTTTGTTTGCACTTGAACGGTGCTTTATTATTATATCCATACCGGGGCATTTTGTCAACACATATTTTCAAAAAATTTATTTTTTCTTTCAGCTTCTCTTTTCCCCGCCGGAAGAGGCAAAAAAGGTCCCGCCCTCCGTATCTCGGAAAGCGGGACCTTTTCAACATTTTATTAAGTTCCTGTGGAAAGACAGGTCCGGTCTCAGTCCTTCTTGTTGGTGGGGACCATGACTTCCAGACCGCCCATGTAGGGCTGCAGCACCTTGGGGATGGTGACACTGCCGTCTGCCTGCAGATGGTTCTCCAGGAAGGCGATGAGCATACGGGGAGGTGCCACGCAGGTGTTGTTCAGGGTGTGTGCCAGGTAGGTCTTGCCGTCCTTACCCTTGATGCGGATGTGCAGGCGGCGTGCCTGTGCATCGCCCAGGTTGGAGCAGGAGCAGACCTCAAAGTACTTCTGCTGGCGGGGGCTCCATGCCTCGATGTCGCAGCTCTTGACCTTCAGGTCAGCCAGGTCGCCGGAGCAGCAGTTCAGCTGACGCACCGGGATCTCCATGCTGCGGAACAGCTCCACAGACATCTGCCACAGCTTCTCGTACCACTCTGCGCTCTCCTCGGGACGGCAGACCACGATCATCTCCTGCTTCTCGAACTGGTGGATGCGGTAGATGCCGCGCTCCTCGATGCCGTGTGCGCCCTTCTCCTTGCGGAAGCAGGGGCTGTAAGAGGTCAGGGTCAGGGGCATCTTGCTCTCGTCCAGCGTCTGGTCGATGAAGCGGCCGATCATGGTGTGCTCGCTGGTGCCGATGAGGTACAGGTCCTCACCCTCGATCTTGTACATCATGGCGTCCATCTCGGGGAAGGACATGACGCCCTGCACCACGTTGCCGTGCATCATGAAGGGCGGGATGACGTAGGTGAAGCCCTTATCGATCATAAAGTCGCGGGCATAGGCCAGCACAGCCTCGTGCAGGCGGGCGATGTTGCCCAGCAGATAGTAGAAGCCATTGCCGGCCACGCGGCCTGCGGCGTCCATGTCGATGCCGTCAAAGCTCTCCATGATCTCGGTGTGGTACGGGATGGGGAAATCCGGCACCACAGGCTCGCCAAAGCGCTGTGCTTCCACGTTGCAGCTGTCATCGGGACCGATGGGCACGCTGGGGTCGATCATCTGGGGGATGGTGTACATGATCTCCTGGATCCGTGCTGCCAGAGTTTCCTCTTCCTTCTCCAGCTCTGCCATCTTGTCGGCATCCGCCTTCACCGCCGCATTGTTGGCGTCGATCTGTGCCTGCAGCTGCGCCTTCTGTGCCTCATCGGTGCACTTCTTCAGCTGACCGAACAGAGGACCGTTTGCCTTGCTGAGCTTATTGCGTGCTGCCTTCAGTGCCTCCACTTCCTTCAGGGCTGCGCGGTACTGGGCATCCTTTTCAATGACCTCGTCCACCAGAGGGAGCTTTGCATCCTGAAACTTCTTCTTGATGTTCTCCTTGACGGCGTCCGGGTTCTCACGGACAAATTTGATATCAAGCATGATTTACTCTCCTTGCTTTATGTCGTTCGCACAGAGGATCTGCTCCCCTGCGCCGTTCAAAGACGGGGACCCCCGTCTTGGATCGCATGTTGTTTTCGGCTGCCGGGTCCCGGCGGCTCACACCTCGGTCTGGTACTGCCCCAGCAGGTTTGCAAAGGCGCGCAGCTGGTCGTCGGAGTAGAAATGGACGGTAAGCTTGCCCTTTCCGTCGTGGTACGCCACATTCACCTCGCTGCCCAGCACCTGCTTGAGGCTCTCTTCCACTTCCACCGGGAAGGCGGAGCGGACGGGCGGTTCCGCCGGAGTCTTTGCCGGCTTCATCAGCTTTTTGCACAGCGCCTCGGTCTGACGGACGTTCAGCTGGTTGTCCGCCACCATCTGCGCCGCCTGCTCCTGCAGCTCCGGCGTGGGCAGACCCAGGATCACCTTGGCATGTCCCATGTTAATAAATCCGCTCTTCAGCAGCTCCAGCACCGTCTCCGGCAGGTTCAGCAGACGCAGGCTGTTTGCCAGTGCGCTGCGGCTCTTGCCCAGTTTCTGTGCCGCCTGCTCCTGGGTCAGGTCGCAGCGGACCATCAGTTCCCGGATGCCTGCCGCTTCTTCCACCGGGTCCAGATCCTCCCGCTGAAGGTTTTCCACCAGAGCCAGCTCCATTGCCTGCTCCTCGGTGACATCCTTCACCACCACCGGCACCTCGGTAAGCCCTGCCATCCGGCAGGCACGCCAGCGGCGCTCGCCTGCCACGATGGTGTAGCCGTTCAGCCCCCGGGGGCGCACGGCGATGGGCTGCAGCAGACCATGCTCTGCAATGCTTGCTGCCAGCTCCCCCAGTGCCTCCTGTTCAAAGGTCTTGCGGGGCTGGTCCGGGTCCGGTTCGATCTCACGCAGGGGCAGGGTCTCGATCTTTGCATCGGAGTCAAAACTCGGTGCTGCGTCCTCAAAAAGACTTTCCAGCCCTCGCCCCAGTCCTCCTTTTCCTTTAGCCATGTAACTTCCCCCTGTGTGCTTTAGTCTTCCAGTGCGTTTTTCTGCGGTGCCGGTGCGGTCTTTGCCCGTGCACGGGACTTTTTAGGCTCGTGGGGACGGTTGTTCTTCACAAACTCGATCGCCAGATCCATGTACGCCTCGCTTCCCTTGCCCTTGGGCTCATAGAAGTTGATGGGCTGCCCGTAGCTGGGCGCCTCCGAGATGCGGATCGAACGAGGAATCGTGGTTTTATACACCTTGGAGCCAAAGTACTTCTGCACCTGCTCCACCACCTGCACCGTCAGGTTGTACCGCAGCGAGAACATGGTAAACACCACACCCTCGATATCCAGATAGGAATTGTACTTTTTGCGGATGGTCTTGAGGGTGCTGATCAGCTCCGACAGACCTTCCAGTGCGTAATACTCGCACTGGACCGGGATCAGCACACTGTCACAGGCACTGAGACCGTTGAGGGTCAGCAGGTCCAGACTGGGCGGGCAGTCAATAAAGATGAAGTCGTAGTCCTTCTGCACCTCTGCCAGTGCCTTCCGCAGACGGCTTTCCCGCCCGGGCAGGTCGATCATCTCAAGGCTTGCACCGGCAAGGCGGGTGTTAGAACCAATGACATCGGTACGGAACTCGGTCTTGCGGATTGCCTCGGCGGCGCTCGCCTCTCCGATAAGCAGCTCGTAGGTCCCTTTATCCACGCTGCGTTTGGGGATGCCGTACCCGGTGGTGGTGTTGCCCTGAGGGTCCAGATCCACGATCAGCACTTTTTTGCCCAGTGCCGACACGCAGGAGGACAGGTTTACTGCCGTCGTTGTCTTACCAACGCCGCCTTTCTGGTTTGCGATTGCTACAATTTTTGCCACGCACATTTCTTCCTTCCGGGAAAAATCGGTTGTTCCACATGGAACATTCGCAGTCACGTCCGCCCGTTTCCCGTCAAGCAGACGCCCTAAAAGTTAGTATAGCACATTCAGTTTGCTTTTTGAACCGCTTTCGGGCGTTTTTGTGCGGTTTTTCCCTCTTTTGCAGAGATTTTACGGTTCCACATGGAACATTTTTCTCATTTTTCCGCTGCCGCTGTGGGGATGCGCACCGTATACTCGATGTAGCCGTCTTTTTCCTCCCGGTGTGCGGTGGCAGGCACACCGTTGTCGGTCATAAGCCGGATGGCGTGGTCGATGGTATTTACAAAGATCCGCACATCCTTTACCATGGACAGCCGATGTCCCCTTTCTCGGGTGGTGTTCAGCAGTTTCTGGATGTACTGGTCGGTCTGGCGGGCGTTCATCCGGCGTCTGGCAATGGTGATCAGCGCCTCGCTGCGGCGGTTCTCCGGCAGACGCAGCACCGCACGGGCGTGACGCTCCGTAAGAGCATTTTCCAGCACGAACTGCCGCTGGTCCGCCGTCAGCTGCAGCAGCCGCAGCTTGTTGGCAAGGGTGGGCTGCGCCATGCCCAGACGCTTTGCCGCCTCCGCCTGGGTGCAGTCCCACAGTACTATGATATCCTTCAGCCCCTGCGCCTGCTCAAAGGGATTCAGGTCCATCCGCTGGATGTTCTCCAGCAGACCCATTGCTGCCGTCCGCTGGTCGGTAAAATCGCAAAGAACGGCCGGGATCTGCTCCATCTTCGCCATTTTGCAGGCACGGAGCCGTCTTTCCCCTGCCACCAGCTGGTAGCCCTCCGGGGTCCTGCGCACCGACACCGGCTGCAGCAGTCCGTTTTCCCGGATGCTCTGCGCCAGAGCCGCCAGCTCCTGCTCATCAAATACCTTTCTTGCCTGAAAGGGCGAGGGCTGTATCTGGTCAATGGGCAGCAAATAGATCTTTCCTCCCTGTTTTTTGCGTTCAAACATGACGACCGGCTCCTTTCTGAAAAAAGCTCCCCCGGTTTTTCACATTTCTCCGGGAAATAGTGGAAAATCCAGTGTCAGTTTACCACACAAACAAAAACCCTGCCAGAAGTTTCGTTCGGCAGGGTTCGGGCTATTCAGTTGTTTGCTGCCTTATTTCAGGGGGCTTTTTGCGATCTTGCCGCCGTTTCTGGGGTATGCAGTCGGAGTTTGCGAAATCTTTTTGCACAGGATCAGGGTCCGCAGGTCCCCGCCCGGCAGGTGCAGGGTCCGGGTCTCCTTGTATTCGCCCCCCAGTTTCCGGATGGCTCCCCGGGCTGCGGTCAGCTCTTCCTCGCCGGAAGCCCCCTTCATTGCCAGAAAGTTGCCGCCCACCTTTACAAGGGGCAGGCAGTATTCCGCCAGCATGGGCAGGGCTGCCACCGCCCGGGCGGAGGCAAGATCAAACTGCTCCCGCCACGCCTTCCGTGCAGCTTCCTCTGCCCGCTCCTTGGCAAATTCCACCCCGGTAAGCCCCAGCTGGGCACAGGCGTACTTGAGAAAGTCCACCCGCTTGCCGGTGGGCTCCATCAGGGTCAGCTGCAGCTCCGGCTTGTAGATCTTGGTCACGATGCCCGGGAAGCCTGCGCCTGCGCCCACATCCACCATGCGGCCCGCCACTTCCGGCTGGCTGGCAAAAAGCAGACTGTCGAGGAAGTGCTTATCCTCGATCCCCTCGGGGTCGGTGATGGCGGTCAGGTTGACCTTCTGGTTGTAGTCCACCAGAATTTCGGCAAAGGCATCCAGCTGGTCCAGCTGGGTGCCGGTGAGGGTGATGTTCCATGTGGAACATTTTGCTTCCAGACGCTGTTTGTCGATCATGGGTGTTGTCCTTTCTTTCATTCACCGGTCAGCTGGACGAAAATCGGCTCGTGGTGGACGGCAGGCAGGAAGGTTTCCAGCACATCTGCCGTGCGCAGCTTGAGCGAAGAGGTGTTGATGCAGGGGTGGCAGCCAAGGTACTCCCCTTTCTTCACATCCTCATCCATCAGCAGCTGCACCTTGTTTTCGGTGTCGTTGGCAAGCCCCATGATGGAGGAGGAGCCGGGCGTGCAGTCCAGATACTGCTCCATATCCTCGGGCGAGGCAAAGCTCAGGCGTGCAATGCCCAGCTGATGGGAAAGTTCTTTGGTCTTGAAGGGCTTGTCCCCGGGCATCATGAGCAGATAGAAGTTCGTTTTCTGCCGGTTGCACAGGAACAGGTTCTTGCAGACGGTGGCATTCAGGCAGGCATCGATCACATGGCAGTCCTCCATGGTATCGGCCTTCATCCAGCCGTGGTCGGTGCGCCAGAACGGGATGCCCAGCTTGTCCAGCAGGTCATAGGTGCGGATCTCTTTTTCCAGCCGCCCGGTGCAGTCGGCGGGACGGCCCTCGTAAAGCTTCAGTTCTTCCATTGGTTGCGGCTTCTTTCTAGGTTTAACGATTTAGAATTGTCTCCGCTTCGCTCTGACCAATATCAGAGGAAAAAATATTTTTATATCTGCAAATCAGGAAAATCTGCGGATTTTCCTGATTTGCTTTTTCACACGGAAGGTCGTAATGGTAAACGGCATCTACTGCCGCTGACTCCCTGCGGTAGCATTCACGCAGCAGAAAATGCACAAGCTTATCCGCACGGCGCGTCGCGCAAGCGACTCGAAATCGGCGGAACACAAAAAATCCTTTAGCGCAGCGACTTGGATTTTTTGTATGGAGCCTTTCTTCTTTGGGATTATCAAGGGCGAGCAGCCCTTGATTCGTGCCTCCCGCGCCTCGAAAGTAGCGGGCGCTTTTCTGGTACTCTTTTGTGCGCGCAAAAGAGTACATACTCGGCGGAGATGTTCTTTGCAAAAGGCGCGAAACTTTAAGTACGCGACTGTGCTCTACAAAAAATATTAAAATAAAAGTCCCCTCTTTCGAGGGGACAAAAGACGAAATTAAACCAACTCAGGAACCTTTGCAGCCAGCAGCTCCGCCAGCTGTGCGTGGCCCTTGCGGGTCAGGTGCATGAAGTCCACCTGATTGAACTCGCAGTCCTTTGCGTCCAGGAAGTGCACGCCCTGCCGCTCGCAGATGATGCGGAGCTGCCCGGCTACACCGGCAGATTTTTCCACACAGCCATCGCCCATCACGGCGTCGTGGAAGCCTGCGCCGATGGGAGGAGGTGCCACCACCAGAATGTTGGGCTGCTTGGTGCCCCAGCAGTCCACGCTCTTGGCTTTGAGGATCAGCCGCTCCATGCCCGCAGCGATGCAGGCGGCGTTGGCACCAAAGCGCTCTTTGACGTCATTCGTGCCCAGCATGATGATGAGCAGGTCGATGACCTCATGGCTCTTGAGCAGGGCATAGATGACGCTGAGGGCATCCATGGATTCGTGGATGGGGTCCACGAACACGGTGGTGCGGCCGGAAAGGCCCTCTTCCGTCACAAGATATTCCTCGCCCAGTGCCTTCTGCAGGCGGCAGGTCCAGCGCTCCTCTTCGTTAAAGCGGATGCCGTGGTCGGCGCAGTCGTTGGGGTCGGCGCAGTAGCCGTGGGTGTTGGAATCGCCCAGACAGAGGATATGCGTTTTCATACAGAATTACTCCTTTTCGTAGGTCTGACGGAAGTAGTACACAGCGCCCACCATGCCGGCGTCGTTGTGGAGCTGGGCGGCACGGATCTCCAGCCCCTGAGCAAAGGCAGGCATCACAGCGGCTTTTACCTTTGCGGCAATGGGGTCGATGAGCAGCTTCTGCTGGGCGGATACCCCGCCGCCAATGAGGATCAGCTGGGGGTTAAAGATATGGACCATGCCCGCCAGACCCTGTGCGATCTCATCGGTCCATGCGTCCAGCAGTGCCAGCACCGTCTCGTTGCCTGCCTCGGCAGCGGCAAAGATGGCACGACCATCCTGCCACGCCGGGTCTTTTTCCTTGGCGGCACGGACCAGAGCGGTGGTGGCGGCGTAGCGCTCCCAGCAGCCCCTTGCGCCGCAGGTGCACTCCACACCGTCCAGCGCATGGGTGCGGTAGTGTCCCAACTCGCCTCCCAGACCCCGTGCGCCTTCCAGCAGGCGCCCTCCGGTCAGGATGCCGCCGCCTACGCCGGTGCCCAGCGTCACGCCGATGACGTCCGTATAGCCCTGTGCACCGCCGACCCACACCTCGCCCAGCGTCATGCAGTTGGCGTCGTTGGCTACCGTGACCGGCAGACCAAAGGTCTTTTCCAGCTCCGCCTTGATGGGTGCGCCGATGTAGTTGGGCAGGTTGCCGCAGGTGCCCGCCACGATGCCCTTGCGGCTGTCGATCTGCCCGGTGGCAGAAACGCCGATGCCCGCAAGGCTTTCCGCCGGGACGCTCTGCGCGGCAAGGAAAGCTTGTGCAGCCTTCAGCACCGTGGTCAGGATGGGGGTGCGGTAGCCGTCAAAGCTTACGCTCTCTTCGGCTTTCGCCAGCACTGCACCGGCTTCGTCCACGATGCCCAGCTTGACGGCGGTGCCGCCGATGTCGATACCAAGATAGTGTTTCATAGCAGGCACTCCCCTGTGTTATTTCTTTGCAGCGTTGATGGCACCGGTAAAGCGTGCGGTGATCTCTGCCGGGCGGGTAATGGCACCGCCCACCACCAGTGCGAATGCACCGGCTTCCAGCGCCTTGACCGCCTGCTCCGGGTAGTGGATGTGGCCCTCGGCAATGACCTTTGCCGGGCACTCTGCGGCCAGCTTATGGACAAAATCAAAGTCGATATCGTCAATGCCGGTGGTCTCGGGGGTGTAGCCGCGCATGGTGGTGCCCACAAAGTCAGCGCCGGCCTCGGCGCAGAGCATGGCGTTTTCAAAGTTATCACAGTCGGCCATCACCAGCTGCTCGGGGTACTTTGCTTTGATGGCGCGGATGAACTGCGCCGAGGTGGAGCCGTCCGGGCGCAGCGCACCCGTGCCTTGCACGGCAAGGATATCCACCCCGCAGGCCACCAGCTCGTCCACTTCCTTCATGGTGACGGTGATGTACATGGGGGTGCCGGGGTAGTCCTTTTTGATGATGCCGATGACCGGCAGGTCCACCACCTGCTTGATCTGGGTAATGTCCCGCACGGTGTTGGCGCGGATGCCCACAGCCCCGCTCATGGCAGCAGCTTTCGCCATCAGGGGCATCAC
>OIXU01000827.1_pt1 | contig 10522 bp, 8 predicted proteins | sample 1587921 | NCBI WGS metagenome assembly OIXU01 (sample SAMN03283238) | human gut metagenome | biome: human-associated habitat; material: feces | host: Homo sapiens | place: Peru | collected 2012
GTACCCGGCGCAGCCCCTGCCGCCGCCGCTCCCGCCGCGGCTCCCGCTGCCGCCGTTTCCGCCGTCGCTGCGCCTGCCGCCAAGGCAAACCACGGCGCCTATGTGTTGGCGACCCCCCGCGCCAAGAAGCTGGCGAAGGACAAGGGCTATGACCTGCACGACATCCCCGGCACCGGCCCCGGCGGGGTTGTGGTGGCCAAGGATGTGGAGAGCTTCGTGGCCGGACCCAAGACCAGCCCCATGGCGGCCAAGCTGGCTGCTGAGTTGGGCGTGGATACCTCTAAGCTGAATGTGCAGGGCCGCGTGATGAAGGCCGATGTGCTCTCTGCTGCCGGTGTGGGCGCACCCGCTGCCGCCGAGACAGCCGCCTGCGAGAGCTGCGAGAGCAATGACCTGCCGCCGGTAAAGGTGAACGCGCTGCGCCGCAGCATCGCTGCCAATATGGCCGCATCTTGGACGACTTCTCCTCGCGTGACCTATACCCGTCCGGTGGATGCCAGCGCTATGAAGGAGCTGCGCAGCCGCTTGAAGGATACCCTGAAGGAGCAGGGGATCAAGCTGACCTTCAACCACATTCTGATGAAGGTGGCAGCCCAGACCCTGATGGAGTTCCCCGATGTGAACGCCAGCTTTGCCGACAATATGCTGACCCGTCACCGCCATGCCAATGTCGGTCTGGCGGTGGCAAAGGGCGACGGACTGATCGTGCCCAACGTCAAGAGCTGCGATACCAAGAGCCTGGCGCAGATCGCCAAGGAGACGGAGGCGCTGATCGAGGCCACCCGCTCCGGCAAACTTGGCATGGAGGATATGACCGGTGGTACGTTTACCATCTCCAGCCTGGGGCCCTACGGCATCACCAGCTTCTCGCCCATTATCAATCAGCCTGAGCTGGCGATCCTGGGCGTGTGCGACATGGTGGATACGCCTGTTGTCCGCAACGGCGAGATTGTGATCCGTCCCATGATGAACCTGAGCCTGACGGCCGATCACCGCGTGATCGACGGCGTGATGGCCGCCAAGTTCCTGAAGCGCATGGCAGAGCTTCTGGAGAATCCCTATCTGCTTCTGATCTGATACAGGGCGGGCGGGGGCAGACGCTCCCCGCCCGCTTACGCATCCTCTTATACCGGACTGAAACTAAGGAAAGGAAGTATTCCTATGGCAACCGAAGTATTGATGCCCAAGATGGGCCTGACCATGACGGAAGGCACCATCGAGGAGTGGAAATTCAAAGAGGGCGATACCGTCAAAAAGGGCGATATTCTGTTCTCTGTGGCCACCGATAAGCTGACCAACGACGTGGAGTGCGACACCGACGGCGTACTGCTGAAGATCCTCCTGCCGGAGGGTGAGACGGGCGCCTGCAAGAGCGTCATCGCCTACATCGGCGAGGCCGGCGAGGCCGTACCCGGCGCAGCCCCTGCCGCCGCCGCTCCCGCCGCGGCTCCCGCTGCCGCCGCAGCCCCCGCTGCCGCGCCTGCGGGCAAGAAGACCGTCATCGTCATCGGCGGCGGCCCCGGCGGCTATGTGGCCGCCATCCGTGCCGCGCAGCTGGGCGCGGAGGTCACAGTGGTGGAGAAGCAGCATCTGGGCGGCACCTGCCTGAACGTGGGCTGCATCCCCACCAAGTGCCTGCTCCACAGCGCCGAACTGCTGGAGGATATCAAGAATCAGGGCAAGGAGATCGGTGTGGAGGTGGAAGGCGTTAAGGTCAACTTCCCCCAGGTCATCGCCCATAAGAACGCCATCAGCAAGCAGCTGACCAGCGGCGTGGCCGGTCTGCTGAAGCTGAACAAGGTGAAGAAGATCGACGGCGAGGCCGCCTTTGTGGGTGAAAAGCGCATCCGCGTCACCAAGCCCGACGGCTCCGCCGAGGAAATGACCGCCGATGCCATCATCGTGGCCACCGGCTCCGTCAACGCCGTGCCCCCCATCCCCGGCATCCGCGAGAACCCCAACTGCATCGATTCTACCGGCGCGCTGAGTCTGGAAAAGCTGCCGGAGAGCATGGTGGTCATCGGCGGCGGCGTCATCGGCCTTGAGCTGGCCTGCGCCTACGCGGCTTTCGGCACCCGCATCACCGTGGTGGAGGCCATGGATCATATGCTGCCCATGCTGGACGGCGACCTGACGGCAGTGGGCGTGGCCCACATGAAGAAGATGGGCATCGCCTTCGCGCTGGAGTGCCCGGTGCAGGCCGTGGAGCCTTCCCCTGTGGGCGCGAAGGTTGTCTGCACCACCAAGAGCGGCGATACCGTTACATTTGAAGCGGAGAAGGTGCTGGTAGCCATCGGCCGCAAGGCCAACACGGCGTCTCTGGATCTGGAGGCCGGCGGCATCCGCAACGACCGCGGCCGTATTCTGGTCAACGACCGGATGCAGACCAACGTCCCCGGCGTCTACGCCATCGGCGACTGCGTGTTCGGCAAGGCACAGCTGGCCCACACCGCCTCCGCCATGGGCGAAGTGGCGGCGGAGAACATCATGGGTCACGACAGCACCTATGACGAGAGCACCAACCCCACCTGCGTATACATGGAGCCGGAGGCCGCTTCCGTCGGCCTGACGGAGGAGCAGTGCAAGGCCAAGGGCCTGGATTACAAGGTGGGCAAGTTCCCCATGAGCGCCAACGGCAAGGCCCTGATCATCAACGGCGGCGAGGGCCTGGTGAAGATCATCTCCGACGCCAAGTACGGCGAGGTGCTGGGCATGCACATCATCGGGCCGCGCGCCACCGACCTCATCTCCGAGGGCGCGCTGGCCATCCGTCTGGAGGCCACGGTGGACGAGCTGATCTCCACCATCCACTCCCATCCCACCGTCACCGAGACCATCCGTGAGGCTGCACTGAACGCCATGGGTCGTGCGATCCACACCAAGAACTGAACGGAGGCCGACTATGGAAGGTGTTATGCGCGGACTGGTCAAGGCCGTGGCCGCTCCCAGTGGTCTGGTCTACCACGATGATCTGCCCATCCCGCAGATCAAGGACGATGAAGTCCTCATCAAGGTACACTGCACCGCCATCTGCGGTTCGGATATCCATATCCTCGACTGGGACGAGTGGTCTAAAAAACGCATCAAGCCGCCGGTGACGCTGGGACATGAGACGTCCGGCGACATCGTGGCCGTGGGTAAGAACGTGACCGACCGCAAGGTAGGCGACCGCGTTTCCTGCGAGAGCCACATCCCCTGCGGCAAGTGCTATTTCTGCACCCACGGGATGCCTCATATCTGCAAGGACATCCAGCTGTTCGGCTGCACGCAGAACGGTGCCTTTGCCGAGTATGCTGCTATCCGCTCCGACTGCACGTTCCTGCTGCCGGACGATGTTTCCTATGAGGCTGCCTGTATGTTTGAGCCTATGGGCGCCGGTGTCCACGGTGTGGAGGCTGCGCAGGTAGAGGGAAAGACGGTGCTGGTAAGCGGCTGCGGACCCATCGGTATGACGGCGATCAGCGCCTGCAAGACCTTTGGCGCCACAAAGGTCTTCGCCTGCGACCTGCTGGACAGCCGTCTGGCAATCGCAAAGGATATGGGGGCGGACTATGTGTTCAACAGCGCACAGATCGACCTGCCGGCGGAGATCCTCCGCCTGACGGGCGGACTGGGAGCGGACGCCGCCATCGACATTACCGGTGCACAGGCCGCCATTAACGCCGACCTGAAGTGTCTGCGTGCCGCAGGGCGAATGGTCTGCGTGGGCCTACCCAGCGGTCCTGTGACATTGCAGGATATGACGGATGATCTGATCTACCGCGAGGTCACGCTTACCGGCGTGTCCGGGCGCCTGATCTGGGACACCTGGCGGGATTTTGCCAAGGTGATGAGCGGCCCGTACTACAAGCTGGATAAGATCATCGGCGGCCGGTATACGCTGGAGCAGTACGAGGATGCACTGGCGGCAATCCGGCAGGGCGTTCCGGGGAAGATGCTTCTCTACCCCGATGCAAGCAATATGTAAGGGTTGACAGGACGAACCCTTTCATATATAGTTGGCAAGTGTCTTTTTTCATTCAACGAATACTCTCCTCAAATCATGGATACGCACCGATGCTGCCAACCATCGGTGCGTATCCCTTGATTGGAAAGGTAAGGTTACGCATGGTCTATTATCTCGAAACACGATCCACCGACCCGTACTATAATCTGGCGTTTGAGGAATACGTCCTGACCCATCGCACAGAGGGCGACTACCTGCTGCTGTGGCAGAACGACAACACCGTGGTGGTGGGGCGCAACCAGAACACGGCAGAGGAGATCAACGCCGACTTTGTGGAGGCGCACCATATCCGCGTGGTACGCCGCGGCACCGGCGGCGGCGCCGTGTACCACGATCTGGGCAATCTGAACTACTCCTTCATCACCGATGCGGGAGAGAAAGAAAAGCTGTCCTTTGCGCGCTTCACGGAGCCTGTGGTCAAGGCGCTGTGTGAGCTGGGGCTCTCCGCCTCCGCCAGCGGCCGCAACGACATACTGGTGGACGGCTGCAAGGTCTCCGGCACGGCCCAGCGGCTGAGCGGCGACCGTGTCCTCCACCATGGTACGCTGCTGTTTGACTCCGACCCTTCTCTGGTGGCGGGGGCGCTGACTGTCCACCCGGAGAAGTTCCAGTCCAAGAGCGCCAAATCGGTGCGCGCCCGTATCGGCAATATCCGCAGCTTCCTCCGGGAGGACATGACCCTGCCCGCATTCTGGGAATACCTTCGCACGGCGCTTGCACAGGGCGCGTTTCAGGAGACGACCCTGACGGAGGAGGAATTGCGGGAGGTACAGCGCCTGCGGGATGAGAAATACGCCACATGGGACTGGAATTACGGCAAATCCCCGGCGTATGATATGGTGAACCACCGCCGCTTTGCCGGCGGTACGCTGGAGGTACACATGAACGTGCGGAGCGGCGTGATCCGGGAGATCGCCTTCTCCGGGGATTTCCTGTCCCGCCGGGAGCTGGCGCCGGTGACGGAGGCGCTGTGCGGCTGCGCCGTGGAGCCGGAAAGCGTTGACCGCGTGCTGCACCAATTCCCGCTGGAGGAGTACTTTGGTACCATCACGGCGGAGGAGGTGCGGGACACCGTCTGCAACAGAGGCGGCGTGGAATGAGCATTCGGGTAACGCTAAGCGCAAATGCCGGCGTGGCTATCGAGATCGGCGATATCCGTATCTGGGTGGATGCGCTGCATGATGTGCAAGTGCCGGGTTTTTCGACCCTACGCGCCCAGCGCCTCCGACAGCTGTGGACGGCGGAGGCGTTTCAATCGCCGGATGCCATCGTATACACCCACTGTCACCCCGACCACTATTCGCAGCAGCTCACAGCGGAGGCGCACCTCCGTTGGCCGAAGGCACGTCTGATTCTGCCGCAGAAGGAGTTCGCGGAGCAGGAACTGGTGTCTGGCGATGAATATACAGCGGTGGTAGAAGATGTTGTACTGCATTTTTGCCGCCTGCCCCATGAGAGCCAGCACTACACGATCGATGTGCCCCACTACGGACTGACCATCACCCACAGGACAGAGGCGATCCTGCTGCCGGGAGACTGTGCCGTGGCGTCACCGGCGCTATTGCCGTTGATCGCCAGACAGCACTTTCGCCTTGCACTGCTGAATTTTCCGTGGATCACCCTGCGGAAGGGCCGGGAATTTATCGAGCAGCATATACGCGCTGACCATATCATCGTCGACCATCTTCCGTTTGCGGAGGACGACACGGAGCATTTCCGCGCTGCAGCGGTGTCCGAAGCGGAGCGGCTGCGGAGCGGCTGCACACATATTCTGGACGATTTCCTGCAGGCGGCCACGATTCCGTGAGGCGCGTGGGGCTGCGCCGCGGCAGCCTGCTACACTGGATATGTATGCAATAAGAATCCCCCTCCGGCTCGGAGGGGGAATTTTGCCGTTAAAGGGGAAATAGGGGAAAACTGAAATTTTGAGCATAAGAAAAACCTCGTAACCGGCATGGTTACGAGGTTTTTATCTGTCATATATCGCTTGTTATCTGCTGAGCGCATTTTCAGTTGACTACAATTTGTAGTCAACGCACTGCCGCACCCTTCAGAAGGCCACTGATGATAGCTTTTGAATCCTCAGTGTTTCGCAGACTGGCCTCCTATATGAGTATTCCGCGCGAGATTGCGCACCTCGACCGCTCAAATTGAGCATCCATTCCGGCGGGATTGAGCACCCTTGCCGCCGTCGTTGAGCAGCACGGTAAAATGTAGATATGCACCGTATTTTGCGGTGTAAATATCTGCAAGGAGGTCACCTGTATGACCAATTACCGTGAGATTCTCAGGCTCCACAGCCTGGGGCTCAACAAGACCGAGATCGCGTCAAGCTGCCGCTGCGCTCGGAACACTGTGGCAGCAACCCTGCAGCACGCAGCAAACTGCGGCCTGCAATGGCCGCTGCCGGAGGAAATGTCGGATAAGCAGCTCTCAGAGCGTCTGTTTCCGTCCAGCACCGCAAAGCCTGTCTACAAGATGCCGGACTACGCCTCTGTCCACAAGGAACTCCAGCGCAGCGGTGTTACGCTGAACCTGCTGTGGCTGGAATACTGCGACCAGTGCCGGGCGGCGGGCGAGATTCCATACCAGTCCACCCAGTTCAACAAGTACTATGCCGACTATCTGGCAAAGGTCAACGCTACCATGCACCTGAACCACAAGCCCGGTGAGGTTATGCAGGTGGACTGGGCCGGCGATACTGCCGCTGTTATTGACACAGACACCGGTGAAATTATCCCGGCCTATGTGTTCGTGGCGACCCTGCCGTACAGCGGCTACAGTTATGTAGAAACCTTTTTCTCCATGAACCAGGAGGCTTGGTCCACAGCCCATGTGAATGCTTACAAATACTTCGGCGGTGTCACCCGGATCATCCAGTGCGACAACCTGAAAACCGGCGTGCAAAAGCATGAGAAGGATGAGGTCGTTCTCAACAAATCGTACCAGGAGCTGGCAGAGCATTATGGCACGGCAATTCTGCCTGCCAGAGTCCGCGCTCCCAAGGATAAAGCTGCTGTTGAGGGTACCGTCGGTATCATCTCTACCTTCATACTGGCCGCTCTGCGGAACCGCCAGTTTTTGTCTCTATTGGAACTGAACGAGGCGATTTGGGACCGTCTGGAGATGTTCAACCACAAACCTTTCCAGAAAAGGGAGGGCAGCCGGGCCAGCAGCTTTGCGGAAGAAAGGCCCTTCCTGCGCCCTCTGCCGCCCAGACCTTTTGAGTTGGCAATTTGGAAGGTGGCAACGGTGGGACCCAACTACCACATTTCTGTGGAGCGTATGAACTATTCTGTTCCCTTTGAATACATCAAGCAGAAGGTGGATGTCCGGCTCACCAGAGCCACTGTGGAGGTCTTCTACGGTGGAAACCGAATCTGTTCCCATCCCAGGCTGTACGGACGGTTTAACCAGTACAGCACGATCCAGGAGCATATGCCGCCAGAGCACCAGAAGTATGCCCAGTGGAATGGTGAACGGTTCATTCACTGGGCCGGTAAAGTCGGCAGCAACACGCAGATCGCTGTTCAAGCCATTCTCAGCAGCTACAAGGTAGAGCAACAGGGCTACAAGTCCTGTATGGGTCTGCTGAAGTTGGCAGACAAGTACACCCCGGAACGGCTGGAGAATGCCTGCAAACGGGCACTGGAATACACGCCCCGTCCTTCTCTCAAGAATATCCAAGATATTTTGGCATCCGGACAGGATAAAGCCATCCCTGAGCAGAGTACGGCTACTGCGTCCTCCTCCCGGTACGGATTCACCCGTGGAGCTGCATATTACGGAAGGGGGAACAAGTGATGCTGACTGAAACAACAGTATCCAAGCTGCGTGAAATGCGGCTAAGCGTTATGGCCAACGCGCTGAAGGACCAACTCGCCGATCCGCAGTTCCAAAGCATGGTCTTTGAGGATCGGCTCGGTCTTTTAGTGGATGCGGAATGGAATGCCCGAAAGAATAACCATCTGAACAAGCTGATCCGGCAGGCAACCTTCTCGGATCCGGGAGCTTGTCTGGAGAATGTGGAGTATCTGCCCGACAGAGGTCTGAAGCAGGAGGAACTGCTGCGGTTCGGCACCTGCAACTACATCCAGGAGCACCACAACATCATCCTGTTGGGTGCCACCGGCAGCGGCAAAACCTATCTCGCCTGCGCTCTGGGCATGGCTGCCGCAAGACGGTTTTATGCGGTGAAGTACATCCGGCTCCCAGACTTGCTGGCAGAAGTCCAGATCGCCAGGGGCAACGGCACCATCCGCAAGCTCATGGCCCAGTACAGGAAGTATGCATTGCTCATGATTGACGAATGGCTTCTGTACCCTTTGAAAGAAACGGAAGCCAGGGACTTATTGGAAATCGTGGAGTCCCGGTACAAGCGAAACTCCACGATCTTCTGTTCCCAATTTGACATTCCGGGCTGGCCGGAAAAGCTGTCTGACCCACTGCTGGCTGATGCCATCTGCGACCGAATTGTTCACGACGCCTACACCATAGTCATTGGCGGCAAGGAATCCATGCGCAAGCGGAAGGGGCAGCAAGACATCTGACTCCGACCGTATTTATGATACCTTGACAGCTTTGTGCTGTCCATATTCAACCTGAGCGGTGGGACTGCTCAATCCGGGCGGTCCCATTGCTCAATTTAAGCGGAACCGCTGCTCAATTTCGCCGGTCGAGGTGATTTTGCAGAGCGGCGTACGCATGTCCTCTGGCAAAAACTGTGCCGCCCACCTCGTCAGGCACTGGTTTAGCGTGTCTGTTTTAACCATTTTCAGAAGCACCAGCATCCAATAATAGCACGGAATATGCTCGATTTGGAATTTCTCCTTCAAAAATTCCTTCACACGCGCATTTTCCGCCCAATGATGGATCTGCCTCACGTTCCTGAACCCGCACAGGCTGCCCAGCACCACGATTCCGATGGCTTCCGCGATGCTGCAAAAGTACCCATTGCACTCCTCGGTCGTCTCGACTTCCTCAAAGAAGTCGATGAGTGTTGTTCTGTCCATGCCTACAGTATACCACTTTTTCCGTGATTTGAAAATTGATTTCCGTGCTGCACCGCAGTTTTGCTTGACACCATCTGGCTGGATGGTGTATAATAACAAAAAAATTGAGCCGTAATAGGAGGTCTGTATGAACATTATTTCTACTGAAAAAATTACTATTAATGTGAATACATCTGACTTGGGGAAGATCGACTTATTAATTCATGAAGGTTACTATGCAAGTCGCACAGAATTTATCAAGAACGCTATAAAGATGCAATTAGACAAGAGTGATGATGATATTAAAAAGCTCCTTGTAATGGAAACCAAGAAAGATTGGTTTGTTGGTGTTTCTGTTTTAACCGTAGATGAACTACAGGCTATGAAACGTCGTGGTCAGATAAAAGCAATTCGTGGAATGGGTTTACTTGTTATTGAAAAAGATGTTAGTTTAGAGCTGATGAAGGATACAATATCTGAGATAGAAACATATGGCGTTTGCCGTTGCGATAAAGCAATCAAGCAATACTATGGGATATAAATAGTGAAAGTATTATATATCAGATGTTCTTGATGGCGAACATATAAATTGGAAAAGGAATAATTATTATTTGGAGGAATAAGAATGGAAGATCGTGGAAAACAAATTAGTGTGAAATCTGATATCATATGGGTATTCAGAACTCTTCGCCCTTCGGTGTGGATAATGGTTTTGCTTCTTGCATGTATACTTGTTGCATCTTTTTCTAGCATAGCTACAGCTTATGTATTGAAGTTTTTTGTTGATATTGCAAGTAATAGCACTAACTTGTCTTGGGGAGAGGCTATTTGGTTTTCTGTTGCTGTTATCGCAGTCGGGGCATTGGCAAATGTTATTAGCCATTATTTGGCAACATGTATTTCAAGTAAGTCTGAAAAAGATTTAAAATACAAGATCATTAGTTTTATTTTGTCAACTCCTATAGATAAAATCAAGTTAAACAAAGGCGAATTGCAGTCAAGGTTGACCAGTGACATTGAGAATATATCTCTTTTTATTCCTCGGTTTATTACAGAGGTGGTAGGAAATTTTATACTATTGTTGTCGACGATTGTTTTTATGTTTAAATTAAATACAACGATATCATTTGTATTAGTGATATCATTGCCTATATTAATGCTTGTTTTAAGTTTATTTAATTTCCCAATGGGGAATGCGGACAATAAGAGAAAAAAAGCCGATGATGATAATCGTGGAATTATCGAAGATGTATTATCAAATGCAGATGTCATTAGAGGCAACGAAACTCAACATAGTATTCTGAAAAAATGTTCCGAAATATTTACTTTATTGGTTAAAAGGAAGAATATTTTCGGATGTTGGGAAGGCTTTGCTTTTTTCATCAATAACCTACTATCAACTATAATGGTAATTATTGTTCTTGGATTTGGAGCATACTTGGTTACCCAAGGAAGTGCAACGTTAGGAACACTGATTGCAATAGTTCAACTATTAAATTATATTGTGTCTCCTATTGGAAATATA
>OIXU01000828.1_pt1 | contig 10521 bp, 6 predicted proteins | sample 1587921 | NCBI WGS metagenome assembly OIXU01 (sample SAMN03283238) | human gut metagenome | biome: human-associated habitat; material: feces | host: Homo sapiens | place: Peru | collected 2012
GCTACAATCTGTATAACTGTGGCGCAACTGTCCGGTATATGATTCCTCACTTTGTCTTATTGGGGATGATACAACAGAATTGGGTGAAATGTGCAGGCTATTCTGATAACTATCTCTACGGGATGCTCCAGGGACAATATTACAATGATAGAGTCAATGTTAATTTAATGTTTGATACGAATGAGGTAAAGAATTCAACGCCAGAGGCAAGGTATAAGACTTCTCCGGAATCACAGTTTACTATATCTTATTCCATATCGAAAAGCTTTGACATCAGTCTCGGAATGCGTTATCTGTTTACCCATAAGCATATATGGAATACCGTACAGACTGCGCAAGTCCAGGAATCCTATTGCAACAACTTCAGTACAAGACAGAATCTGGTGATGTTGGGTTTCAGATATAACTTTAATGGGCAGGACAAGAAAAATCATAGCGATCAGGTTTTCAAGTCTGCCAATTCAAAGAGTTTTATCAAGGATTATTGATGGTTCATTGAGTCCACTTGAAAAAGTTGTCTAGGTTTGAAATCGGTCAAGCGAAAGCAAAACCATGTTGGTTTGCTCTTTGCTTGGCCGATGTTTTTATTTTTCTTCAGTTAGATACTCCTTTATTTGTTGTGCTCTAAGCGGTTTTTATCTCTACTTCGTTCTCTCATATACTAAGATTTTATCACGTTCTACTGATTCCTGTGCAAAAGGGAGTAAGGTTCCTTCTGATACCAAATCAACTTTTCTACCTAAGAGTTCTTCCAAATCACTCCACATGCCGAAGAATTTTAAACCAATAGGTTTGCTCTTGTCCAAAGAAACCATAATATCGACATCGCTATCCTTCGTTTCTTCCCCTCTGGAGAAAGAACCGAACAGCCAGGCTTTCAGTACGGGTTGGGTGCTGAAATAATGGCGTAAAGCTTCTATAATGGTTCGTTTACCCATATTGTAATGATGTTGTTTCTTAACTGCAAAGGTACACTTTTTATTCGAAAGAGCAAGCTTTTTTCTAGTTTTTTATTACCTTTGCATCGGTTTTTCCAAAAAAAGTAGAAGATTTCTTCATTTTAGGGGTAATTGATTTCAGGAAAGCTTGTATATAAGAGTAGAAACAAGAAGAAAATGACGTGATGACAGAAGAAAATGAACAGCGGATGGAACGGCTGTTCCACGACCATTACGAGCAGATGTATCGCTTCGCCTTTGCCTTGCTCCATGATAATGAGGAGGCGAGGGATGTGGTGAGCGACGTGTTCTCCAGATTGTGGGATAAACAGCTGGTTCCAGACCGGGCTTACCTGATGCGGAGCGTGAAGAATGCCTGCATCAATCTTATAGCCAGAAAGAAGAGAGATGAAAGACTGAAACGGCTTCTCCCTCTCTCGGAAGAGAAATTGACGGAGGAAGAACCTTCTCGTCTGGAAGAGCGATGGCAGGCTGCCGTAGATTGCATCGACCATGACCTGACCGACCAGACTGCTTCCGTCATCCGATTGTGCTATCGGGAAGGAATGTCGTATAAGGATACGGCGGAGGAACTGGGCATCAGTATCTCGGCAGTGAACAAGCATATCGTGAAAGGTTTGCGAACGCTCAGAGAAAAGTTGAAAGGAAAATAATAACCCTAAAATGAAGAAAGGAAAAGAAAATGAAACATGAATTATCTGACATAGATCCTCAGAAGATGGATTCTCAGAAATGGGATTTGCTCCTCGATCTCCTGGAGCATCCCGAAAAGTATTCCGAAACCCAAAAGGATGAACTTCTGGGCGATGAGGAAGTGAACGAACTCTATCAGCAGTTGGTAGAGACCCGACAGTCTCTGGATTTCGCCAAGTCGAAGGAAAAGATGAAGATGCCTTCGATTGATGCAGAATGGGAGAAGCTGAAAGACGAGATGAAGCTGAAAGAAGAAAAGCAGCAGAAAGAAGAGATGAGTCAGAATGCAGAAACCCAGCAAACCGCCAAGTTGTTTCCTCTCTGGAGCCCGATGAGAAAGGTGGCAGCCGTTGCTGCAGTCCTTGTTGTCTCAGGCTTCGCCTTTGCAGCCATTCATCTGGCTTTGCTTTCTCGTCAGACATCAGACAAGAACAATACCGAACTCATGGCAGCAGGCAATGATTCTGTGCTGGAGGTTTCTTTCACTCGGAAAGCTAACATAGAAGAAAAGTCAGATTCTGCAAGTATTGCCAAGTTTCCGTTGGTTTATGAAAACGCTGAGCTTCAGAATATCCTGACTCCTATTGCCGGGCATTTCCATCTCCAGGTAACTTATCAGAACGAGTCGGCTCGCCATATCCGTCTCTTCCTGCAACTGGAGAAGAACATGAGTCTGGATGATATCATCGAACTGATGAATCATTTCGAGAAAGTGAATATTCGTCATGAAGGTCAAACTTTAATCGTGGAATAAGATGAAAAGATTAAGATATATCATACTGCTGGCAGGTTTGATGAGCCTTTCTCTTCAGACCATCTATGCCCAACGCATCACCCGCAGCTTCCGCAACACTTCTATGTCAGAAGCGCTCACCATCCTTGCCAAGAGTACCAAGGATTATCGTATCAATTTTATGTATGATGAACTGGAAGATTTTACGGTTACCACGAGTATCGTGAAGCGAACAGCTCCGGATGCCATCCGCCAGATTATGGGCTTCTATCCGATGAAGATGACGATAGATGGCGAAAACATCTTTGTGGAGTGTACGCAGAAGACTCCCACCAAGATGATAGGTCGCATTGTGGATACGCATCATCGCCCTGTAGATTTCGCCAATGTTGCCCTACTGAATGTTCGTGACTCTTCATTGATAAATGGCGGCGTGACAAATGAGAATGGCCAGTTTGTGATTCCCTGCGGAGCCAGAAAGGCGATAGTAAGAGTAAGTTGCGTGGGCTATCATACCGCTGTTGATACTTATAATACAGGTAAGATAGGTTCAATTACTCTGAAGGAGGCAACGATGAACCTGCAGAAGGTGATTGTGAAGGCGGTGCGCCCAAAGACAAAACTGACTCGTGAGGGATTCCAGACCCAGGTGCAGGGTACGATACTGAGTGATGCAGGTATGGTTGCCGACTTGTTGAAGCAGGTTCCAAGAGTGCGTGTAGATAAGGATGGAAACTGTTCGGTGTTTGGAAAAGGCACACCGGAGATTTATGTCAATGGCAGAAAGCTGACCGACAAAAATGAATTGCAAACCATATCTTCAAAGGATGTGAAGAACGTGACGGTTATCACGACTCCTGGTGCGCAGTATGATGCCCAGGTCAATTCGGTGATTCGTATAACCACGGTCAAGAAGCAAGGTTATGGATGGAGTGGTAATTTCCAGGCAAAATATGGTTTTGCCATGAAGAATGCCTGGCAAGAGCAGGCTAATCTCAATTACCGTGTGGGTGGACTGGATGTATTCGGTGGATTGATGTGGTCAGATTCGTATTTCTATGATAAGTTGGGATTGGATGAATATATCAATGGAAATCAGCATCAGATATATCAAAAATCAGTAGGGCGCATAGATGCTAGAAATTATGGACCTGATGCCAATCTGGGTTTCAATTATGAATTCAACGAAAATCATACCATCGGTCTGAAATATAAGTTTGGTTCTGGCTATACCAAGTATTTTACTGATCAGAATAACTATTCCATCTTTCAGGATGGAGTTCACCAGGGAGATGTGAATTATCTCAACGATGAGTCTGATTCCAAGCAGACTCCTATTCATCAGGCTGACTTTTATTATGATGGTAAGATAGGCAAGTGGAGTATAGACCTGAATGCATCTGCTATGTGGCGGACGAAAGACCAGATACAGAAAGCCACAGAAACCAGTTCTGAGTTGGGCGACCAGATAGTATGTTCAGATAGCCATACCAAAGGAAAGTTGCTTGCCGGTAAATTGGTTGTTTCTTATCCTTTGACCGACCAGTTGAACATAGACTTTGGTTCGGAATACACAAATTCTGATAGTCATACCAATAACCAGAACGAGGGTGGTGTGGCTGCATCCAATGATTCCAGAATCAAGGAACAGAACATTGCCACCTTTGCTGAGGCTGCATGGTCGTTGGGAGATTATTCCCTGAATGCCGGTGTGAGATATGAGCATGTGAAATCAGACTATTATGCCGAAGGAGTGCTCAACCCGGATATGAGCAGAAAGTATGATAATGTATTTCCTAATGTATCCTTGGGATATGACAAGGGCAAGTGGCATTCTTCGTTGAGTTTCACGGCGAAGACCTATCGACCAAGTTACTTCCGTCTTTCCGGTTATACCCGATATACGAGTCGTCATTCCTATGAAAGCGGTAATCCTAACTTGCGACCAACGGATGCCTATCATCTGGAATGGGATGCGCAATATTCCTGGCTGAGTTTCTCTGCTGAATATATCTACAACAAGAATGCCTCGGTATATATGATGAAGCCATTCCAGGGCAATAAGGATATAGCCCTGTCATATTACGAGAATGTAGATAAGATTCAGAACCTGAAGTTCTATCTTGAAGCTACTCCGGTGATAGGCTTATGGCATCTTGACTATACGGTAGGTCTGGTCAATCAGTTCTTTGATGCCAGCAAATACGTCAGCGACTATAATGCCAATCGTCCTTCTCTCTATCTGGATTTGGAGAATACCTGGGTATTGCCACATCATTGGAAGGCTAGATTGGAATATGCTTACCAGTCGCGTAATTATAGCGAATTGGGTGTCAATTATGCATGGAATTCCTTGGATGCGTCTATTTCCAAGTCGTTCCTGAACAACCGACTGGTTGTGAGACTGGAAGCAGAGGATTTGCTTCATGGTCAGAACGAGAGTTGGAAATATAATAATTCGTATGCGCACTTCACCAGAACCGGTATAGATAATACCCGCATGTTCTTGGTCAATGTAACTTATAACTTCAATGCCACCAAGAGCAAGTATAAGGGTACGGGTGCTGGTAATGCAGAAAAGAGCAGATTATAGCTCATTTTTAAAACACGGACAAATTGAATTTGTCCGTGTTATTTTTTTCTATGCTTCAGGCTAGGAGGGATGAAGAACTGGATGGAATTGGTAATTTGATGCAGTTATACAAATTTAACGGAAGAGATGTAATGGCTTTGGATCATAATGTGTACTTTTGTACTAGATAATGATGAAATAAAAACATATTGTAAGAATGAAGACGTTTTTTTGCTCTTTTGGACTGCTGATGGCTGCTGTGCCTGTGTTCGCTCAGAACACCGGGAAGGACTCTATTGTCTCTACTAAAGCTTTGGATGATGTGGTGGTATCAGCCTCCAATATCAGTCGTGTGGGTGATCATCTCGTCATCTATCCCAACAGCCAGCAACGAAAACATGCGCTTAATGGATTCGGGGTGTTGGAAAACCTGAATATCCCAGGACTCATCATCGACGCGAAGTCGAATCAGGTGGATGTGATGGGACTGCAAGCCACCTTGTATCTGAATGGGCAGGAATGCGACATCCGGGAAATACAGATGCTCCGTCCTCGTGACATCGAGAAGATAGAATATCATGATGCTCCATCTGGAAAATACGCCAAGGATAAGCTTGTCGTCAACTTCATCACCAAACAATACCGATATGGAGGATATGTGCAGGCTGACGGACTGCAGACGATAGGATATGACCATGGCGACTATAACGTTGCCACCAATTATGTAAAAGGTAACAATTCCTATACTGTGTTTGCTGGTGCAAACTATAGTCATGTGGGTGGTACTGAGACCTGGAACAATGAGAACTATCAGTTTCCACAATCCCTATTTGATAGGGAGAGCTATAGTAAGAATTCTTACCGGAACCACCAGGAATATATGCAGTTCCGCTATCAGAACCAGAAGGGAAAGAGATATTGGGTGGGCAAGTTTACGCTCGTCAACCTCTCTACTCCAAGAAATGCATCTTCTGGTTTTGCGAAGGAAAGCTCAGAGACGGACATCTTCTCAAATATCCGGAAGAAGAGTCTGTCTCCTAAGATTGACCTGAACGCCAACTTACCATTAAGCAAGAATCAGACGCTTACCTTGGGAGTACATGGCAAATATTCTGCCAACTCCTATCACCGCCTTTACCAGGAACAGCCTTTCGAGGCAATGACCGATGAAGACGAGAATGCGCTGTCGTTCCAGCTGTCTGCCATCTATAATTATTTCTCTCAAAAGCATTCCTTATCTGTGGAACTGTTTCATTACCACGATGTCTGGAATGCCGATTATTCCGGCAATTGCGAACTTTGGCAGCATCTGTGGAAAGGGGAGTCGTTGGCTTTCTTCTCCTATAATTTCCAGGTTAGCAGGCGCTTGAGCCTGAAAACCCGCATCGGATTGGATTGGCTTCAATATCATCTGCATGGAGACAACAGTTTTAGCCAGCTGTCTCCTCGCATCAATACGAATGTGCAATACCAGCTGAATAAGGGAATGCTCTTGTGGTCATTCAACTTTGTGAACTCCAATCATGGTATGGATGTCATCAACCGGGCTATGATTCAGGTCAATTCCCACATGATGGAAAAGGGAATGCCCGAACTGAAGAAATCGCATGACATCAACACCTATTTGTATTATATGGGGCGTTTCAACAGGTTGAGTGTTTCTGCCATCGGACAATTCCGTTACAATCATCATCCTGTAACTGATGATTATTACCTGGATGAGGCAAACGGGAAAATAGTGAAGACTTACTCGAACGGTGGAAATGCTCAATATTATTCTGCTATCCTCGCCTTGCAGTACAAACTGTGTAAGTTTGCCAATCTGTCGGGAGATATCAGATATAACCATGCGGAGGTGAAGACTACCTGGTCGAAGCATAACAACAATTTGACGGGTAATCTTGGGTTGAATATGTTCATGGGTGATTTTGCCTTGAAGCCTTACCTGCATTTTGGCAAGAAGTCTTTAGATGAAGCAGCTTTGGTGATAAGCAAGACTCCTATCGACTATGGAATGTCGTGTTCTTACAGCAGGGGCAACCTCTATGTAGAACTTCAGGCAGTATCGCCTTTCAAAAAGCAGGAGAAGCGATATTGGTTGGATTTGCTTATCTACAGTTACAGTAAGAGCATCAAAGACCAGACGGCTTCGCAATATGCCAGCATCAAGGTTGCTTACTCCTTCGACTTTGGCAGGAAGACCCAAAAAGTAGAGAAGGATGTTAATAAGAACATAAACAGCTCTTTGTTAAGAGTGGAATAGAGTTTTATAAAACAAAAGATATAGGAACGGATGAAAATGTTAGATTTTAAGGTAAAAAGATTTGTTGGTATTATATTTCATTTGATTTTAGCTCAAATCTGTTTGGCTCAGACTGGTATCGCTAACCAAAATTTTAGAAAGGATACTCTGCAATTAAGGGAGGTTGTTGTTAGAGCAACCCGCCCTTTGGCAAAGTTGAACAGCGAAGGCTTTGTGACAGAAGTCAAAGGTACCGTTTTGGAAAAACTTGGTTTTGCAAAAGATGTTATGGGTATGTTGCCTGGTGTACTGAATAATAATGGTTCCATTGAAGTTTTTGGCAAGGGAAAACCAGTCTTCTATATCAATGGACATATTGTCCGCAATAATATAGAAGTTGAGCAATTGAAGGCTAACCAAATAGATAAGATAACAGTTATAACGAATCCAAGTTCACGTTATGCTTCAACCGTAGGTTCCATCATAAAGATAACAACCATTAAAAAGGTTGGGGATGGTTTCTCCTTTGATAACATCGCTACTATTGGTTATCGTAATTATCTGTATGGCAAAGACAATTTGGACTTGAACTATAGAATTGACAATTTGGATGTTTTTGGAACGTTTGGATTTGAGAAAGGCAAGGATACGAACTCTAGCAAAAATGTTCAGAATTCATGGCTCTCGTCACATCATCAGCAGAATACGACGATGAAATCGACACAGCACTCAAACTTGATTGATGGTAAATGGGGATTTGATTTTTCCTCATCTCCAAAACTCTCATTTGGCGCATTTTACCAAGTATCTTATGCTCCAACAAAGACCAATTCGAGCATTATGTCATCATTATATTCTGATGATGTAATTGAAAGTGAGACTTCTGCATACAAGGATATCAAATTAAGAGATTTGGAACATTTGTTAGATGGATATTGCCATGGGGTTTGGGGAAAATGGAATTTGGAAATGACTTTTGATTTAATGTGGAAAAAAACACGTGAAAATCAAAATGTTATAGAGCAAACCGGCATCAATCAGGATTTCGGAATAAAAGATGTTGGGCATGCTAGGTTAATGGCAACGGAATTATATGCGTCACACCCGTTTCTTAAAGGAAATTTTAGCTTTGGAGTAGATCTCACCAATAGTAGCCGTGAGGAAAATTCAGAAAGTGAAAATAGCATTATGGCAGGCGAGAACAATAAAATACAGGAGCTGAATATGGCATATTACGTTGAAACTATGCAGCATTTAGGCAATGTAATATTCCGTATCGGTGGCAGGTATGAGCATGTGAACAGTGAATATTTTATAGGTGGCAGAAAAAATCACGAACAGTCACATGTTTATGATAAGTTTTTCCCGACTGCTTCATTGTCTCTGCCCATTGGAAAAACTATGGTGCAGCTGAGCTATTCTAAGCAATGCTATCGTCCATTGTACTCTCAGTTGAGCAACACGGTTCACTATGTTAACAAATATCTCTATCAAAGTGGAAATCCGTATTTGCAACCATCCTATAGCGACAACATCTCTTTGAATTTGAGGTATCGCTGGCTGGCATTAACTGCTAATTATAAAAAGGTGCAAAACCAAATAATAACATCATATACATATTATGATGATGCGAAGACTATTGCTTTGCTCAAAAAGGAAAATTCTAGAAACAGTCTGTCTAACTTACAGATAATGGCTTCTTTTATGCCCGGATTCCTTTGGAAATGCTATTATCCCGTATTGGCATGTGGTGTTGTCTCGCAATTTTACAAGATTGATTACAGAGGAAATATAAAGCACGTGGACAATCCTTTGGTTGTAGTTAAGTTCAATAATATTTTCAAATTCCATAACAACTATATGGCGACAGTAAATTACAGTTGGCGTAGTGAGGGAAATAGTGAGAATATTAAGATGGGGAGTGTTGGACAGATAAATCTTTCTTTGGCTAAGGACTTATCTGAAAAATGGAATGTCAAGTTGTCTGCAAATGACATCTTTAATACTGCCCGCAAAAATACTTTTACCATTTTCAGCGGAATGAATGATGTCTATATTGAAAAGGCTGCGTCTGTAAGGGCAGTGGAATGTATCGTAAGATATAAGTTTAATACAGTTAAAACAAAATATAAAGGTAAAGGGGCAGGGAAAAAGGAAATGGATAGATTGTAAGCTGTTGAAACTCTATCCATTCTGGGATATGCTTATCGATTGTTTGTCGTAGTTCATATACCCTTATAAATGCAGCTTTATGCTTCAATTTAACAGGATTTTTCCCTCCGTTTCTTTGCCATTTCCATCTTTTTCCTTAATTTTGCAGCGGAAACTCTATAATAGATATTTGTAATGGCAATAAGAATGAAGATGAAACAGAAAAAGATGAGAAAGATAGGCATCGCTTTGGCTTTGGGCTTGGTGATGCTCGTGATATTGGGACTGTATGGTGCCAGCAACTATATGCTCAATTATTCGCTCAACTATCCGAAGGAGGAGAGAATGACGGCTGAGCATTGGAAGAACAGAATGAAGAACGAGTGCCCCTGGATGATTGGCTGGATGGACTCCGTGTATCAGCACCATTGCGTGAAGGATACCTTTGTCACGATGCCGTCGGGCTACAAGGCCCATGCCATCTATCTCTATGCACCGAAGACTACGGAAAAGACTGCCGTGGTGGTGCATGGCTATCAGGTGCGCTCCGAGGGTATGCTGCACATCGCATATCTCTATAATCACGATATGGGGTATAATGTGCTCCTGCCAGATCTGTATGGACATGGAGAGAGCGAGGGCGACCATATTCAGATGGGATGGAAGGATAGATGGGATGTGATCAGATGGTCGGAAATCGCCAATGAGATTTTTAAAGTGAAGAGTGAAGAACAGAGAGTGAAAAGTGAAGAACGAAGAGTGAAGAATACCCGTCAGGTGATTCACGGCATTTCGATGGGTGCGGCAACCACGATGGCAGTATCGGGAGAGAAGACTCCCGATTACGTGAAGTGCTTTGTGGAGGACTGCGGCTATACCAGCGTGTGGGATGAGTTTTCCGCTCAGCTCAAAGACCAGTTTGGCTTGCCTTCCTTCCCGCTGATGAATACCACTTCTGCTCTTTGCCAGTATCGCTACGGCTGGTCGTTTGCCGAGGCTCAGCAGATAGAGCAGGTTCGCAAGAGCACCAAACCGATGCTCTTTATCCATGGCGACAAGGATGCCTTCGTGCCCTACGCCATGCTGCATCCCCTTTACGAGGCAAAGACGAAGGGCAGAAAAGCCATCTTCATCGCCAAAGGCTCCGTTCATGCCATGGCATATCGCGACC
>OIXU01000829.1_pt1 | contig 10521 bp, 5 predicted proteins | sample 1587921 | NCBI WGS metagenome assembly OIXU01 (sample SAMN03283238) | human gut metagenome | biome: human-associated habitat; material: feces | host: Homo sapiens | place: Peru | collected 2012
GAAAACGGCATCCTGTTCGTGGGCCCGTCCGCCGATGTGCTGGCCAAGATGGGCGATAAGCTCAGTGCCAAGGAGATCGCCATACAGTGCGGCGTACCCATCATCCCCGGCTGCACCGAGCCGCTGCGGGACGCCGACGACGCGCTGGAAAAGGCCGTCAGCTTCGGTTTCCCTGTCATCCTGAAGGCCGCCGCCGGCGGCGGCGGACGCGGTATGCGCCGCTGCGACCGGCCGGAGGAGGTCAAGACCGCCTACGAGCTGGTACACAGCGAGGCGGAGAAGTCCTTCGGCTGCGGCGACATCTTCATGGAGAAGTATCTGGAGGAGCCCAAGCACATCGAGGTGCAGATCCTGGCCGATCAGTACGGCAATGTCTACCATCTGGGCGAGCGTGACTGCTCCCTCCAGCGCCGGTATCAGAAGGTGGTGGAGTTTGCCCCCGCGTGGTCGGTACCCGAGGAGACGGTGGAGGCGCTGCGCCGTGACGCGGTGAAGATCGCCAGGTCCGTCCACTATGTCAGCGCCGGTACGGTGGAGTTTCTGGTGGACAAATCCGGGAACTACTACTTCATTGAGATGAACCCCCGTATTCAGGTGGAGCATACCGTCACGGAGATGGTCACCGGCGTGGATATCGTCCGCGCCCAGCTGCTCATCGCCGCCGGGTATCCCCTGAGCTGCCCGGAGATCGGCCTGACGAAGCAGGAGGACGTGCATATCGACGGCTACGCCATCCAGTGCCGCGTCACCACGGAGGACCCCTCCAACAACTTCGCCCCCGACAACGGCAAGGTCACGGCGTATCACTCCCCCGGCGGCTTCGGCGTCCGTCTGGACGGCGGCAACGTGGGCGTTGGCACCGTCATCTCCCCGTACTACGACTCGCTGCTGGTGAAGGTCACCAGCTGGGACCGCACCTTCGCCGCCGCCTGCCGCAAGTCCGCCCGCGCCATCAACGAGGTGCGCGTCCGGGGCGTCAAGACCAATATCCCCTTCGTCACCAATATTCTGGCACATCCGGTGTTCGTCAACGGCCAGTGCCACACCAAGTTTATCGACGAGACGCCGGAGCTGTTCGAGATCATGGATTCCCGTGACCGCGCTACCCGCGTTCTGCGGTACATCTCCGAAATTCAGGTGGCCAACCCCGATGCCGAGCGCCACCAGTACGACATCCCCCGCTTCCCGGAGGCCAAGGAGCCGCTGGGTCCCGGCCTCAAGCAGCTTTTGGATGCGGAGGGGCCCGAGGCGGTGAAGAACTGGGTGCTGGGGCAGAAGAAGCTGCTGCTCACCGACACCACCATGCGGGACGCCCACCAGAGCCTGCTGTCCACCCGTATGCGTACCCGCGACATGGTCAAGGGCGCCGACGGCATGGCGGATATCCTGCGGGACTGCTTCTCGCTGGAGATGTGGGGCGGCGCCACCTTCGACGTGGCCTACCGCTTCCTCCACGAGTCCCCGTGGGAGCGTCTGCGCCTGCTGCGTGAAAAGATCCCCAACATCCCGTTCCAGATGCTGCTGCGCGGCTCCAACCTGGTGGGCTACGCCAACTATCCCGACAATCTGGTGCGCGCCTTCGTGGAGGAGGCCGCCCAGCGCGGCATCGACGTGTTCCGTGTCTTTGACTCCCTGAACTGGGTGCCGGGCATGGAGGTGGCCATGGAGGAGGTGCTCCGCCAGAACAAGCTGCTGGAGGCCACCATGTGCTACACCGGCGATATCCTGGACGAGAAGAAGGACAAGTACACCCTGAAATATTATGTCAACCTCGCAAAGGAGCTGGAAAAGCGGGGCGCTCATATGCTGGCCATCAAGGATATGTCCGGCCTGCTGAAGCCCTACGCCGCCAAGAAGCTGGTGACCACCCTGAAGCAGGAGGTGGGGCTGCCCATCCACCTGCACACCCACGATACCACCGGCAATCAGGTGGCGGCGCTGCTGCTGGCTGCCGAGGCCGGCGTGGACGTGGTGGATGTGGCCTGCGCGCCGATGGCGGGGCTCACCAGCCAGCCGTCTCTGGACGCGGTGGTGGCCGCCCTCCACGGCACGGAGCGAGACACCGGTCTTGACCTGCGCCGGGTGCAGGAGCTGAGCAACTACTGGGCGGACGTGCGCCTGCGGTACGAGACCTTCGACCACGGCCTGAAGTCCTCCACCACCGACATCTACCGCTATGAGATCCCCGGCGGTCAGTACACCAACCTCCGCCCGCAGGTGGAGTCTCTGGGCCTCGGCGACCGGTTCGAGGAGGTCAAGGAGATGTACAAGACCGTCAACGATATGCTGGGCGACCCGGTGAAGGTCACGCCCTCGTCCAAGGTGGTGGGCGATCTGGCCATCTTCATGGTGCAGAACGACCTGACGCCGGAGAATATCGTCCGCCGCGGCGAAGCGCTGGCGTTCCCCGATTCCGTGGTGTCCTACTTCAAGGGCATGATGGGTCAGCCCGCGTGGGGCTTCCCGAAGGAGCTGCAAAAAGTGGTGCTCAAGGGCGAGGAGCCCATCACCTGCCGTCCCGGCAAGCTGCTGCCCCCCGTGGACTTCGACAAGCTGCGCCATGAGGTGGAGCAGTTCCGCGACGACCCGGAGAAGAAGGATCTCATCTCCTACGCCATGTATCCCAAGGTATATGAGGACTTCTGCCGCCACCGGAAGGAGTACGGCTACATCACCCGTATGGGCAGCCATGTGTTCTTCAACGGCATGGCCCTGGGCGAGACCAACAAGATCAACATCGAGGACGGCAAGACGCTGGTCATCAAGTATCTGGGTCTGGGCGACCGCAACAACGACGGTACCATCAACGTCCAGTTCGAGCTGAACGGTATGCGCCGCGAGGTCACCGTCCGCGATCCCCACGCCTCCGAGGAGACACGGCAGGCCACGCTGGCCGACGAGTCCGATCCCATGCAGGTGGGTACGTCCATCCCCGGCATGGTGTCCAAGCTCTCCGTCAAGCAGGGCGACCATGTGGAGAAGGATCAGGTGCTGGCCGTCATCGAGGCCATGAAGATGGAGACCGCCATCACCGCCCGGGCTGCCGGTACGGTGAAGACCGTCCGCGTCAAGGAGGGGCAGCCCGTCAAGGCCAAGGAGCTTCTGATGGTGCTGGAATAACATCTATACGAACATCCCGCTGCGGGTGCGCCCGCGGCGGGATGTTTTGCCTCGTCCATCCGCTGCGACTGTACAAAATTCGGGCAAAAACGGAAAAGTGTTTGGTTTTTTCTGTGTCACATTCTGTATAATGGAAAATGTCCCTTTTTGCGGACGCTTTAGGATCGGAACTATGTGATGTGCGGTGTGGAAAGCTCCCACGCCGCTGACGGAGGACATATGCGAAATATCTGGAAGATATTCAAAACGGACATCCGCACGCTGAGCAAGTGCTTTTTTGCCAGCGTGGTGGTAGTGGCCATTGCCCTGCTGCCCAGCCTGTACGCATGGCTGAACATCTACTCCAACTGGGACCCCTACGGCAACACCGGCGGCATCTCCATCGCCGTAGCGTCACTGGACCGGGGCTACACCGACAACGGTGAGTATGTCAATAAGGGCCGGGACGTGCAGGAGGATCTGAAGACCTCCACCTCCATCAACTGGGTCATCGTGGACACGGAGCAGGAGGCGGTGGACGGCGTGTACGCCGGCGACTACTACGCCGCCGTGGTCATCGACGAGGACTTCTCCCGGAAGATGTACCGGATGTTCACGGACTGGACCGGCCAGCCCGCCATCACCTACTATGAAAATGCCAAGAAGAACGCCGTGGCCACCAAGATCACCGACACGGCGGTGGAGACGCTGAAGCGCTCCATCAGCGAGAACTATCTGGAGGTGGTCATCGACGGCATCATGGAGCAGGGGAATCTGCTGGCGGAGGATCTGACGGCGGACGACCCGGAGTCGGCGGTGAAGGGCGTGCTGTATCAGGCGCAGGATCTGCTGAACGCCTGCGGGAACATGATGGACGCCTTCGAAAAGGCCGGCAGCAGCGGCGGCGTGTCGAAAAAGGATGCGGCGGCGCTGGAGGAGGCCGTGGCCAATATCAACAAGAACCTGCCGGACGGCTCCAAGCTCCACGAGACGGCGGCGGAGATACAGACGCAGGTGAACGCGGCGCTGGCGCGGGTGGAGCGCGTGCTGGAGGGGTTGGAGAACGCCATCGCCAACGCGCCGGAGCTGCCGTCGGCACAGCAGCAGCTGCGGGACGCGGCGGCGCAGCTGGAAAAGGCGGCGGCCACGCTGGATCGGTGGGCGGAGGATATCGAGATGGAGGCGCCGGCCGCGGCGGAGCAGGCACGAGCCATTTCCGCCGAGTGTACGCGTCTGGCGGCGAAGCTGCAGGCGCTGGCCGACAAGCCGGATGCCAACGATGTGCTGGCGGACTGCGACGCGCTGGTGAAGTCCATCCGCACCATGGTGGACAAGATCCCTGTGACGGCCAAGGCGCTGCGCCAGCAGCTGCAATCGGTGACGGGACAGGTGGCCGACGCCATGGAGGGCGTGGCCTCCCTCAGCAGCGATGCCAAGAGCCTGAAAGCGGCCATGGCCGACACGTCGCAGGCGCTGGGCACCACCATGGAGCTGCTGCGTCCCGCCACGGACAGGATGACGGCGTCCCTGTCGGACACCATTGACGGCATGCAGGATCTCAGCGCCGACGAGTACATGGACACGCTGCTGACCATACTGGGCGGCGACCCGGCGGTGTACGGGCAGTATTTCCCGGAGATGGTGCAGACCAGCGTCAACAAGGTCTATCCCATTGAGAACTACGGCTCGGCCATGACGCCGTTCTACACGGTGCTGGCTATCTGGGTGGGCGGCGTGATATTGTCGTCCCTTATCAAGGTACACGCCAGGACGGACGGATTGATCGATCCCAGGCCGGCGGAGCTGTATTTCGGGCGGTATCTGTTCTTCTTCCTGATGAGCCAGATACAGGCGGCGGTCATCGTCACCGGCGACCTGTACATATTAAAGGTACAGTGCCTGCATCCGGGGATGATGTATCTTACCGGGGCGCTGACGGCCTTTACCTTCAGCCTGCTGATCTACTCGCTGGCGCTGTCCTTCGGCGACGTGGGCAAGGCCATCGTGGTGGTCATCATGGTCATGCAGATCGCAGGCTCCTCCGGTACGTTCCCCATCGAGCTGCTGCCGGAGATCTATCAGAAGTTCTACCGCTTCTTCCCCTTCCCCTACGCCATCGACGCCATGCGGGAGTGCATCTGCGGCATGTACGGCAATTACTACTGGCAGCAGATCGGCTTTTTGATGCTGTTTGCGGTGGCGGCGCTGCTGATCGGCCTGCTGGTGCGCAAGCCGTTCATGGGGCTGAACCGCTTCATGGAGGAGAAGCTGGAAGAGACGGAATTGCTGTAAGGGAGGTGCTGAACGTATGTCAAAGGAACGGGAATATCAGGAATTGTATGATCGCCTGCGGGACGAGGTCAGCACCCTGCACGAGAACAACCGGCGGCGCATCCGGATCGGTATGCGGATGCTGCTGGCGGTGACGCTGGGACTGATGCTGCTGATGTTTCTGGCGGAGGGCAACAAGGTATTCACGCTGATGCTGTGGATACTGTCCATGTTCGCGGTGGCGGCGTATCTCATTGCCGTGGAGTATGCGGACTATGAGCTGCAGAAAAAGCTGGAGGACATCACGCAGATGGAGCAGGAGAGCATGGGCGCACTGCTGGAGCTGCCGGAGCTGCCCCGTATGCCCCGGCTGCCGGCGCTGCGGCACCGCGGCCAGCGGGAGGAAGCGCCTGCGTGGGAGCGGGAGGAGCCGGAGACGGCGGCGGAGACGGAAAGCGTGCCGGAGGAGCCGGTGGTGTACACCGTGGACGATATTTTGCAGGAGCTGCACAGTCAGCCGGCAGAGACGGCGTATGTGCCCAAGCGGATGCAGGAGCCGGAGCGCGTGAGTGCGCCGGAGCCGGAGAAGCAGGTCGCGCCCGTGTCCGGCAGCGGCGCCGCCGTGTGGCAGAAAATGCTGGATGATCCGGAAAAGCTGGCGGGCGATCTGGAAAAGCTGACGCAGGCCTTGCAGGGGCTGTCCGCCGACCTGCGGCGCAGCGCGGAGGAGAGCCGGAAGGAGGATGACAGATGAGAAATATCTGGAATATCTTCCGCGCCGACTGGCGGCGGCTGACCGCCAGCGTAGTGGCCGTGGTGGTCATGCTGGGACTGTGCCTGGTGCCCTGTCTGTATGCGTGGTTCAACATCCTGTCCAACTGGGACCCCTACGGCACCGCCTCCACCAGCCGCATCAAGGTGGCGGTGGCCAGCGAGGATCAGGGGTACCAGGTCATGGGGCTGGAGCTGAATATCGGAGAGCTGGTATTGCAGGGGCTGGAGAGCAACGACCAGATGGGCTGGGTGTTCGTGGACGACGCGGACACGGCGCTCAGCGGCGTGGAGTCCGGGGAGTACTATGCGGCGCTGGTGGTGCCGGAGGAGTTCACCGGCGATTTCCTCAGCATACTGACCGGAGACCTGCGCCACCCGCAGATCCAGTATTACGAAAATGAGAAAAAGAACGCCATCGCCCCCAAGATCACCAGCAAGGCCAAGACCGCCGTGCAGGAGCAGATCAATACCACCGTCGTGGGCAAGGCGGCGGAGGCGCTGACCACCGTGGGCACGGTGTGCAAGGCCATGGGGCTGGACAGCCAGGATCTGGCGGACGGCATCATGGACAAGCTGACCTCCGCCCGGCAGGAGACGGCGCAGATACAGAAGGTGCTGGTATCCCTGAAGGACGTGATGGACGGCGCGGACAGCCTGCTGGCCGCCGCGTCCGTGACCATCCGGGATGCGCAGAGCGCCATTGACGGCGCCGGCGGCGCCGTGGGCGGAACGGTGCAGGTCATCGGCACCGGCATGACATCGGCCAACGAGACGAACAGCGATCTGCTGACGGTGCTGGACAGCGCCGACAAGCTGCTGGCCGATCTGGACGCCATGCTGCGGGAGACGGGCGTGGCCGGTATCGAGGAGACGATACAGGCCAACATGATCGCCCGGGTGGACGAGGTGATCGTGCGGCTGACGGCGGCGCGGGACGAGGCGGAGGCCTCCGGCGACGCGAATACGGCGCAGCAGCTGCAGGCGGTCATCGACGGACTGGTGGATCTGAAGGAGGCCATCGGTACAGTGAGCACCGGCGGCGCGCTGGAGCCGGTGCTGGATACGCTGGCGCAGGTGCGGCAGCAGCTGCGTGCTGCGGCCATCAACACCAACCAGCAGGTGAACGATTATTTGCAGGCCGCCGGCGCACAGGCGCAGGCATCGCTGCGGGCGATCCAGCAGCTGCTGGATGCCGTGGCCGGCAGTCTGGGCGGCGTGTCCGGTACGCTGGACGGCTATGCCAGTGCCATGACCACGGTGCAGCCCACGCTGGACGCGGGCATCACGCTGGCGGGCACGGTGGAGAAGTACCTGACGGACATCGAGGACGATGTGCGGCGGATAACGGGCAGCGATGCCTTCCGGCGGTTCACGGAGCTGATGGAGAGCAGCGACGCCGACAGCATGGCGGACTATCTCACCTCGCCGGTGCAGATGAACACCGAGATCATCTACGAGATCAAGGACTACGGTGCGGCCATGTCGCCGTACTATGTGATGCTGGCGCTGTTTGTGGGCAGCCTGCTGACGGCGGTGATGCTGAAGGTGCCCGTGACCCAGCCGGAGTTTGCCGGGTGCCGGGCGGTGCAGCGGTATTTCGGACGGTTCATCACCTTCTTCCTGATGGCTATGGCGCAGGCGCTGGTGACGGCCTTCGGGTGCCTGTACTTCGTGGGGATGGAGCCGGCGGAGCCGGCGCTGTTCGTGCTGGCCTGCTGCCTGTGCTCGCTGAACTTCGCCTGCATGAACTATGCGCTGGTGTATGCGCTGGACAATGTGGGCATGGCGCTGTCGGTGATCATCATGGTCATTCAGGTGGCCGGCTCCGGCGGCTCGTATCCCATCCACGTGCTGCCGCAGATATTCCAGACGCTGTATCCCTTCATGCCCTTCCACTACGGCATGGACATGATCCGGGAGACGGTGGGCGGCATGTACGGCCACACCTACCGCGACTGCGCGCTGGTGCTGCTGGGCATGTGCGTGCTGTTCACGGTGCTGGGATTGGTGCTGTATTACCCGGCGCGGAGGCTGAACGCGGCCATCGCTGCCAGCAAGGAAAAATCGGGAATCATGTAAATCATGTAAGCGAAAACGGGGCGGCCGGAAGGCCGCTCCGCCAGCCTGTCGATAAACCTGCACGGTCACGCATCTTTCAGGGAGTTATAGGATTTTCGTTTTGTGAAATTTACAAATCGATTTGACTCGTATCCTTCGCCATGGAATATTTCAATTCCGTTTGACTGGCATTACCCAGTCCAGACTACTATGATACGGCTGACTTCCTGTTGCTTTCACTGTGCTGTAACGCTCCAACAACAGGCTCTCAAACGTTCCTTAATCTCTATCCTTGTTCTGAAACCCTTAGGCCGCTACCTTACACCGGGAAAATCTAACCATGCTTTGAACCACAGTTGCTGCATGATTCCTGATGGGGATTTCATCCCACAGGGCGTGTGCAGAAAAACCAGCCACACACACTTTTTCCAAGGGTCACCCTTTCGGATGTCGTCAACTCTTACGATGCTGCATAGCTTTCACTTACGGATAGCCATAGGTTTCGGAAGCCCGCACCATTATTATCCATGCCTCTTTGCAGAGGTTTAGGTTTTCAGGTTACGCCTTCACCACGCTCTGTACAATGCACACTTACAGGTGGCAACGCACAGTGGAGTATTAGCTCTCGTACTATCTTGAATTTTGACCTATTCTCTGGAACTTTGTTCCTCGACATTGGTTCTGTACGGCAGAGGAATTTCACCTCTGATTTTGAGATTAAAGTTCTCTGTGATATTTTCTTATTGCTAAGTGCAATCACATGGTGCTTTTCGTCCTTGCTGTCAACAAGGGCTTATGCACAACGTTTCGCACGGTTCTTGTAGAAGTGTGACTCGTCCACAAAGAGCCTGTCAACACCCAGTTGCTCAAAGGTAATTACATCGTCTTTACGCTCATCGGAGTTTGAGGCACAATGCCGTATTGACTTGCCTGCGCTTGCAATGCGTCGTTGTGGAAAGTACCGATTTGCGCCGCGATCTTTGCGCCGTTAAAGTCGGCAAGTTTCGTTGCGTTTGCAAATGCCCCGTCCTTTCTTACGACGATGACAAGTTGGCTTGTGTAGTATGCGTCGGAGAAATCAATGGCTTCTTTTCTTTCGGCGGTGGGGCTCATACCCGCAATGATCATATCAAGCGATTTTGCGTTGACAGCGGGGATAAGCGCCTCGAATTTATATTTTACGATAACGAGTTCTTTTCCAAGGGCTTCTGCGATTTTTTTCGCAATCATTACGTCATAGCCGGGTTTTTGCCCATCCTCGCGGCGCGCTCCTTCACTTCAAAACTGCCGAAGCCGACCAGTTGGATCTTGCCGTCGGTTTTCAGTGCTTCCGTGATACCGTCAAATACGGAATTGACCGCTATTTCCGCGTCCTTTTTGCTGAGATTGGCCTTTTCAGCCACATAAGCGACAAGCTCTTTCTTTGTCATAGACTTTATTCCTCCTTCTGCACCCGTTTACAACCGTGCACCAATTATCCTTTGGTCTGGGCGCAGTCAGTCATAGCCTCACGAGTGATGTGGGTATATTATAGCATGAAGAATTCTGATTGCAATGCTCTTTCCATGCTGCGTTCATCACCGGCAATAACTGAGAAAGGGACACCATGTCCGCTGGGGATGAAAAAGCCCATCGGCCCACCGGAGAAAGACATGGATGCTTTCGGCTTCTTGTATAAGCTCTCTGGCAGCGGGCAAAGCTGGGCGGAGCAACTTACCTTTACGCCAGACTGATTTTGTAAAAAGCTTCGGTCATGCTCTTCCCATCAACTATCTCTGAGATCTGTACTGCCCGCAGGATTTTGTCCTGCGGGCAGTTTTTCGCTGTTTGAGCGTGGGTTTTGCTGCAAGCACCCGCATTTAAGGCATACGCCGCCCGACCATACGTGCCGGCATTCCCGGCCCGGGGACTGCTTGACGCCCTTCTTCTCACGATTCCGCGGCCGATTTCTTCTGCGCCTGTCGTTTTTCATATCGTTCCTCCATAACAAATCCGGGGATGTGCGTTCAAGCATATCCCCGGACAGGTGTTATTTACTTCTTCACGGCAATATGCTTGCCCGTTCTGCGCTTTTTCAGGTAGAAAAACGCTGTGCAGCCTACTCCTGCCGCCGCAAGCCCGAGCAGTGAGATCCAGAGCATAAGATCAGCGTCGTCTCCGGTCTTGGGAACATCCACCTTTGTCTTGTCGTTATGAATCTTTACCGTCAGCGTTTCGTTTGCAACAAGCGTGATTTTGACGGGGTCTGCGATCTTGTACCCTTCGCTGGCGCTGTTTTTCAGCTCCGTGACGGTATACTCGCCGATGCGCAGCTTCTCA
>OIXU01000832.1_pt1 | contig 10502 bp, 9 predicted proteins | sample 1587921 | NCBI WGS metagenome assembly OIXU01 (sample SAMN03283238) | human gut metagenome | biome: human-associated habitat; material: feces | host: Homo sapiens | place: Peru | collected 2012
GGACAGGACGTCAGCGACGATCTGCTTAGGGAGGTTAAGGTCGATCTCGTACATCTGACACATTCCTTTCGATTTTTTGCGGCGCCACATTGCCGGGCGCTCGCAGGGTTACTGAGGTTAGGACCGAGTCGCCGGTCCGTCGAGGATGTGACATAAGGGACGGTCCCTTTGTCACGTTTGGGGATGGGAACCTGCCTGGGGTATGGGATGCCAGGCAGGCCCCCGGGGAAAGCGTTTGGACGCTCGGTCGCGACTAGGCCAGGATGCCGGCCGCGGAGAGGGCGATGCCGCCCACGATGGCGATCACGAGAAGCCAACCGGTGTTGACGTTCTTCTTGATGAGCCAGTACATAAGGCCGGTGAGGCCAAGGGAGATCATCTGGGGCATCATGCCGTCCAGGATGTCCTGGATAACGACGGTGCCGTCAGCGAACTGCAGCGGGGTGGTGGCGCCGATCAGCGTAGCGATCATGCCGCCCACGGACATAAGACCCACGATGCCGCAGACATACATGAGCTTCTCCATGAGGTCGCCGCCCTGGAGCTTGCTCAGGTACTCGTGGCCGCCCTGGTAACCGATCTTGGCGGCGAACCACGTGATCAGCACAGAGGGGACGATGGAGATGAGCATGGCCAGGATCGGGCCCATGATGGAGCCCTGCTGAGCCAGCTGAACGCCCAGGCCAAAGGCGATGACGCGGATGGTGCCCTGGAAGAAGGAGTCACCGATACCGGAAAGCGGGCCCATGAGAGAGGTCTTGACCGCGTTGATCGAATCGGGGTCGAAGTTCTCGGGATCCTTGGCGTACTCCTCCTCCATGGAGGCGGCGAGGCCTAGGACGAAAGCGCTCGTCTGCGGGGTGCAGTTGTAGAACGCCATGTGACGGTGGTAAGCCTCTTTCTTAGCAGCGAGCTGCTTGGGGTCGGACTCATCCGGATAGAGGCGGTCGAGCGTGGGAACCATGCCGTAGAGGAAGCCCATGTTCATCTGACGCTCGTAGTTCCAAGAGGCCTGGATGGCCCAGGAGCGCCAGAAGAACTGGCTGACCTTCTTGTTCAGGGACACGTCCTTGGTTGCGGTTGCCATAGTGTGTTCCTCCTTAGTCTTCGTCGTCTTCGAGCGGATCGTAGTCGGAATCGACACCGGCGGCTGCATGGGAACCGTTGAACTTGAAGCCCATGAAGACGATAGCCAGGCACACACCGATCAGAGCGACCGCGATGACGGACAGGTTGAGGTAGGCGGCGAGCAAAAAGCCGATGAACAGGAACGGGGTCATACCCTTCTTGATCATCATGGTGAGCAGCAGGGCCAGACCGTAGGCGGTCATGATCTTGGTCGAGGCATTCAGACCAGTGGAAAGCCACTCGGGAACCATGTTGACGATGGCCTGGACCAGGTCGGTACCGACAAAGACGGCCAGGAAGATCGGCAGGAAGTACATGATGGCGTACAGACCGGAGCCGGCGCAGATGTGCATACGGTAGGCGGTCTTGAACTTGCCGTTATCGATCGCGTTATCGGCCACGTGGGTAAGGGCGGCGATGATGGAACGGAAGACGATGCCGAGGAGCTGACCCAGGACGGCGACCGGGATGGCGATCGTCATGGCGGTCTCGGCAGAAGCATCGGTCAGGCACGCAAAGGCAGCGGCGACGATGCCGCCCAGGACCATATCGGGCGGAACGGCTGCGCCGACCGACACCAGGCCCATGGACACGAGCTCGACGGCGGCACCGACGGCAAGGCCGGTGGGCACATCGCCCAGCAGCAGACCGACGAGCGTAGCGCCAACGAGGGGCTGCTCGAAGTTAAGACGACCGAGCAGGCGGGAGTCCCACATGCAGAACACGCCGACGAGGCCGACGAGCACCGCACTGATGAACGTATTCATACCCTTCTCCTTTCAGTCAGGCAAAAGCCTGGTTGATTACAGCTTGGCGTCGATGTCGACGCTCTGATACGTGGGGGTCTGCTGGACGTAGAGCTTGATGCCCATGTCGAGCAGCTGGTTGACGTCGGCCTTCTGGGTGGCGTCAAAGAAGACGGAGCTGTCCTTGCCGCCGACCTGATCGGCACCGTCGTGGTTGGCGGTGGCGCCCAGGTTGATGGCGTCGAGCTTGTAGCCTTGGCAGAACTGCAGCATCTCGGCGGTGTTGCCAAAGACGAACATGACGCGCTCGCCGAGGGTGTTGAGCTTGTCCATCTTGGCGAGGGCACGCTCGACGGTGAAGACGTTCAGACGCACGCCCTGGGGCTTGGCCAGCTTAAGAGCGCCCTTCTTGATGTCATCGTTGGCGGCAGCGTTGTCCACGACAATGATGCGCTCGGCCTGAACCTTGGTGGTCCAGGTAAAGACAACCTGGCCGTGCAGCAGACGGTAGTCAAGACGTGCGAGGACGATCTTGGCGGGACCGGCGTTGTGACGGACGGCCTTGGCCTTCTTGGCGGGGGCTGCGGGAGCAACCTCGACCGGGGCGTTGGGGTTGGTAAGACCGGTGCGGGCCTCGTTGATGAGGGCCGCGAGCTCGGCGCCCTTAACGGGGACGGGGCTCATAGCGAGCGTGAGTGCCAGCGGGATGTTGAAACCGCTGACAACCGTGAACTTCGTGCCGTTCTTGGAAAGCTCGACCATGTTGTTGTTGACCGAGCTACCGAGCATATCGGTTAGCACATACACGGTGTCGTCCGCGTTGAACGTGGCGATCATAGCCTCAACCTTATTGGTGATGGGCTCCTTGTCGTCACGAGCAAGCGACACGACGTGGACGTTCGACACGTCGCCGAGAACCATCTCGAGCGTGTCTTTGGCGCCTGCGGCCAGGCCGCCATGAGATGCGAGAATGATCTGATTCATCTTGCCTCCTCCTTTTCGTTATGGTCATTATAACGTCTTATACGTTGCTTATATTGCTAATTAGTATAAAGACCGTTCGCGGGTGAAAATCGACCGTTTACGGGTTTAACGTACTCGAAACGTTGGCGCGGGGTAGGTCGGCGCTGACTGAAAACCGCAGTTCAGGCGCTATATCACGCCCCCTATCGCACGAAGTACCAGGGGCTTTCCTGAACGGTGGGCTCCAGTGCAATGCCCGTGCGCTCCTTAAACAGATCCATGTCCTGCGATTTCTCAGTCCACCACGCGTTGGGCTTAAAGGTCATGCTCTCGACAATACGTTTCGCGATGACGCCGTTGCGCAGCTTGGAGAAGTCGGTGTTCATGATCAGGATGGACATGAGTACCAGCACGATGCCCAGGACCTTGACAGCGCCGGCGGACTCGGCATAGATGCCAATGCCCACCAGGACGGTCGCCACGGTTTCGAACGAAGCCACGACCGGTACCTTCGACGTCTCAAGACCCATGGAAAGACCCTGCATATAGAAGATGTACGCAAGGGCCGTGGGGATAAAGCCAAAGCCTGCGAACAGCAGGATGAGCTGCGGTGACATTGCCGCGGTCACATCGGACCACGGAGCCGAAAGAGCCGCCATAAAGCATCCGCCAAAGACAAAGCCCCAAAACGTGACGGCCAACGGATGCAGCGTCTTGGTGGCCATGCGGCTAAACACGGCCAGCAGGGCACCGCACAGTCCGGCGATTACGCCCGAGGCAACACCCCAAACCGAGAAATGAAAACCGGAAAGGTCGCCATTGGTCACTGCGAGCACGCAGCCACCTATGTTAAAAGCGATGGCAACGAGCTTGTTGGGGGTCACGTCCTCGTGATAGAGCACGCGGCCGAGCGCGACACCAAACACCGGCGAGGTGTAGAGCAGCACCGATGCCGTGGACATGCCCACCTCGCCCATGCACTCGTAATAGCAGGTGTTGGCGACGGCAAGGCCGACGATACCGACAAGCGCGCAGGGAACAAGCTCTTTGGGGCTTGCCTTGAAAAGTACCATGGGACCCGCGGCTTTTCCCTCACGAGCACCTCCCTGGCAACCCATAAATGCCAAGACCGGAGCCATCAAGATGGCACCCGACAACAGGCGAAAAGCCGCCATGCTCTGAGACGAAACGCCGAGGGCCGAGATTCCGTTAACGAAGATTCCGATGGTGCCCCACATAAGTGCGGCGATCAGCACCAGCACATAGCCCAGATTGCTTCTCTTCAACGTAGCCTCCTTGGCTTTGTTACCAATATGTTTCGTACTACGTTATAGTCGTTATATACATTTATCAAGACACAAATCGGCAAACGGATGGTGCAAAGGGGTCAGGTTTATATGCACCAACTTGGTGCAAAGTAACCTGTCCCTCTTGCACCATTCCCAGGACTGTCCCCAAGTGCCGGTCCAAAAGGAACGTCCCCAAGTGCCAACCGGGGCAACGCCGCAGGTGGAGGACGGACAGCGAGCGGGTCGCATTTGTGACAAGGTGACGTGAAACGAAAGGGCGCTGACCTTCTGGTCGCGCCCTTGAAGTTGAACGTCAGATTGTCCAAATGCGGCCCGCGCAGCGTCGAGCCGTTACGCGGTTTGGTAAAACCGCGTAACTAATAATCGAGCTTCCACATGTAGCGGCGCGTCATGTAGTCCTTGTGGGTGACGGCGGAAAGCGCACGCATGTAGACGTTGTTGAGGATCGGGGCGAAGATCAGGTGGTTGAAGTACTCGCTCACGCTGTCCTTGATGTCGTTGAGGCCGAGCTCCTTGGCGTCGAGCTGATAGACGCGCTCGCCACCGTACTGGTTGACGAAGCGAATGCCGCGCTCGTCGTTGCAGCGGCTGCGACCGACGCTGATGAGCTGGAACAGCGAGGTGCGCTTGTCCAGGATCTCGAAGGGGCCGTGGAAGAAGTCGCAGGTGTTGATGGTGCAGGAGTCGATCTGCAGCATCTCCTGAACGTTGCAGATGCTAAAGACGTAGGCGGCACCAAAGAGCGGGCCCTGAGCCATGACGTTGATGCAGGGCTTGTCGGCGTTCTGCTCGGCCCACTTGGCAGCGAGCGGACGGGTGTACTCGACGGCCTTGCGATAGATGGGGTCGACCAAGTCGAAGGCGGCCATGGCAGTCTCGTACTCGGCATAGCCCTCGGTCTGCTGCGTGAGCTCCATGGCGATCATGGTCACGACGGCGGAGTTGGTGCGGCCCATGCAGGACTCGTCGACGGCCAGGCTGTCGTACTGGACCTTGTAGTCGCAGACCTCGGTGAGGCCGGACTCGTCAACATAGATGGCGATGGTGCTGGCGCCGTGGTCCTTGGCGACCTGAGCGGCGACGATGGTCTCCTTGGTGCCGCGCATGGAGACGACGACGGCCAGGGTGTTCTCGTTGACGTAGGCCGGGGTGGCGTGCACGAACTCGTTGCTGGTGTAGCTGGAGCTCACGACCTGCGTGGCCTCGTGCTCCATAAAGTACTGGGCAGGATAGTTACCGCCGTTGGATCCGCCGGCGCCGATCCACACGACGCGCTTGATGCCGCCCTTGTCTGCCTTATCAGCCAAAACCTGGGAGACGACGTCCTTGACCTGTTCCTGAGTAGTCATCGTGCATCAGCCTTTCTTCTCGTTTGATGCTGTCGATGGCATACAAGTTACATACATGTTTTGGCGTTGTCGACTAGTTGTATGCTATATTTGTTTTAGAAATTTTGCTGGTGAGGTTTTCGATAACTCATTACCAGCGGTTTTGTTGTTGTATTGGATACATGCTTGGTTCTGTAAGCATACAAGTTAGATACAGGTTGATCGTATGAGTGCTTCGTCTAAAGAGAAACTGACCCAATACGAACGTCTGGCGGGCACGCTTCGCGACCGCATCGCCGCCGGCATCTACGCACGCGGAGACAAGCTGCCGTCCGAGATGGAGCTCATGGATGAGTCGGGGCTGTCGCGCAGTACCGTGCGCCACGCGCTTAAGGTCTTAGTTGACGAGGGCCTGGTGCGCACCGAGCGCGGGCGCGGCGCCTTTGTGGCCGACACGCCGGCGCTCCACGAGAACAACCTCGTGTTTTCGAGCTATACCAAGCAGGTCGAAGGCCAGGGCATGAAGCCCACCACACGCACGGTGGACTCGGGCTTTGCCAAGGCGGCGGGCAGCGTGGCCAAGTTCTTCGATGCCGCCGTGGGCAGCAAGCTCGTCAAGCTCGTCCGCCTGCGTTATCTGGACGACGTGCCGCTGTGCCTGGAGACCACCTACCTACCGCCGAGCTTTGGGGCGCTCATCGACCGCGATATCAACGGATCGCTCTACGCGACGCTGCGCCAAGAGTTCCATCGTGCCCCGGCGCAGGGCCACAAGACCTTTGAGGTGTGCTATGCCTCGCAAAACGAGGCGTTTCTGCTTAACGTCGAGCGCGGGCAGGCACTGATTCTGATCACCGACTACGTCTACGACACCGACGGCCGCCCGCTCCACGTCTCCAAGCGCATCCAACGCACCGACCGCGCCAAATACACCGAGCCCATCGGCTAACCAACACCAAAACCACCACAAAGGTGCCTGTCCCCATTGTGGTGGTTTTAGGCGAGGAGGTCGGGGAACCAGGTTGGTTTGGGTTGGTTTGGGACGCGCTCGGCTAGGACGAGCTCCATCCAGCACATGTCGTACCAGCGGCCGAACTTTTGCGCGCAGCGGTCGAAGGCACCCACCAGGCGATATCCCATATGGGCATGGAAATCCTGGCTGTTGTGCGTCAGGTACTCATCGTCCGCATCGTGCGGCACGGCAATGAGCGCGCACATGTTGGTAATGCCCATCGCGACCAGACATTGCTTGAGCGCGTCGTGCAGCTTACGACCCAGCCCGCCGTGGCGCACATCGCGCGCCAGGTAGATCGACGTCTCGACCGACCAGTCGTAGGCCTCGCGGCTGTTAAGCGCGCTCACATAGGCATAGCCCACCGCGCGGCCGTCGAGCTCCATCACCAAATAGGGATAGCGCTCAAGCGTCTTGGCGATGCGCCCGGCAAACTCCTCAACGCTCGGCACCTCGTATTCGCAGGTAATCGCCGTCTCGCGCACATACGGCTCATAGATGGCCAGCAGCGCCGGCGCGTCATCGGGCGTCGCCAGGCGAATCGTCGGTTCGGTCGTCTCGGGCATACAGCCCCTCCCCCTCAAAAGCAAAGGCCGCCCTGCGCCAAACCCAGGCGCGGGGCGGCCCCTCGTCATCACATCAACTTACAGGACGGCCGCCAGCGCGTCGATGTCCTCCTGCGTCGTGGCCCAGCTGGTGCAAAAGCGAACCACGGTGTGGGTCTCGTCGTACTTTTCCCAGTACTCAATCGCCGCATGCTCGCGAATGCGCGCCATGTCCTCGTTGGGCAAAATCACAAACTGCTGGTTGGTGGGCGTCTCCAAGAAGAACTGATACCCGCGCTCGTGCAGCACGCGACGCAGGGCCTTCGCGGTCTCGATCGCCTGACGGCCAATCTCAAAATACAGGCCATCGGTAAAGAGCGCCTCAAACTGCACGCCCGTCAGGCGGCCCTTGGCCAACAGCGCGCCGTGCTGCTTAATGCGCGGAATGGGATGCGCCGGAGCATGCATGCCGCAGAACACCACGGCCTCGCCGCACAGAGCACCGCACTTGGTGCCGCCGATGTAGAACACGTCGCACAGCTGCGCCAGCTCGGGCAGGGTGATGTCGCACTCATCGGCCGCCAGCGCGTAGGCCAGGCGGGCGCCATCCACAAACAGCGGAATCTCGCGCTTCTGGCACACCGCGTGAATCGCCGCGAGCTCGGCCTTGGAGTACAGCGTGCCGTACTCGGTCGACAGGCTCACGTACACGGCGCCCGGGAACACCATGTGCTCGCAGCTCTCGTTTTCGTAGAACACCTGGATAAAGTTCTCGAGATCCTCAGCGTGCATCTTGCCCTCGTAGCCGGGAATGGTGAGCACCTTGTGGCCGCCAAACTCGATGGCGCCCGCCTCGTGGCAGGCGACGTGGCCGGTCTCGGCAGCAACGACGCCCTCGTACGGCGCGAGCAGCATGTCGATCACCGTGGCGTTAGCCTGCGTGCCGCCCACCAGGAAAAACACGTCGGCGTCAGGCGCCTGACAGGCCTCGCGAATAAGTTGCTTGGCACGCTCGGTATGCGCATCGGCACCGTAGCCGGGCTGCGGCTCCATATTGGTATCGACGAGCGCCTGCAGCACCGCCGGGTGCGCACCGTGGGAATAATCGTTGTTGAACGCGAGCATGGCAATCCTCTCTTACCGGGCATCGGCCAGATGATTCAAACGGGGCTATTGTACGCCGTGCGGATAGGCAATGTGCGCGGCAAGACACTCAAGTGCCAGCACCAGGGCAAAGCCGCAGCTCACGTCGGTCAAAAAATGCGCGCCGATCACGATGCGGCCAAAGGCGACGAGCGCCGCAACGACAGCCGCGACCCAAAAGACCACGCGGCGGCGCGACGGCTTTTCCGTAAAGGCAGCCGCGGGGAGCCCAGCAAGCATCAGACCGATCGCTGCGTGTGCGGTGTGCCCGCTCGCGAACGACTTAAACCCGTCCTTGATCACGCCAGCGGCGATATAGCTCCACTTGTCGGGGTTACCGATCACCCACCACGGCTGAAAATCGAGCCCCTGCGTCACCTCGATCACGCGCATACGCGGGCGCGACCACAGCGGCTTAACGACCACGTTGAGGATGATGGCCTGAGCGACCCACACGGCAAGCACCATCAACGCCCAGCGCGTGAGCTCGTCGGGCGAGGTTTTGCGCGTAAGGCGATAGACGATGAGGTTGGCAGCGATGACCAGCACAAATGTCAGTACCAACTGGACCGCGACGAGCTTGCCGCCAACCCGCAGGGACGAGATGATCTCGTAGCCGGCCAGGCCGACGTTGACGAGGATGCCGAGCACGGCGAGCCATTTGCTCCCCCTGGAATCGGGGCGCACCGCGCGCACGAGCATGACGCCCGCGATGCTCGCCGTCAGCTCAAACGGCAGCTCGCCGGCGGCTTCGATAAAGCGACCGTACATGCTGGCGATGTTGAACAGCGCACTCGAGATCTGGTAATCGAAGAAGCTGCCCACGCCCAGACAAAGGGCGAGGACAGCTGCGATGATGGCGACATCTCTCTTATAGATGTATCCGAACATGCTTTCCTTTCGGTCGGGCGAGGGGTCGACCCGCAACGTGGTGGGACAAAATGATCCGTTTTCCTCCGTCCCCAACGGATCAACCAGCGCCGCCAAACCCCTTACTTGTTAATCATCGTCGCTCGCACCCAGCTGTTGCAGCAGCATGAGCACCGCTGCCACCGGGCCGGCGCCGTCGTTGGCGTCGAGGCCGCGACCCAGGCCGCTGCCCGCACCGGCGCCCGCCTTGTAGGGCACCGACAGCTTGCGGCTCTTGGGGAAGTTCACCGCGCCGTAGCGGGTCTTAAACTCAAAGGCCACCTTCTTGGGCACGTCAACACCCAAGAAGGTGATGCGCCCGCCGCTGAGCGTGACGCTCTCGAGCCCCAGGCGCTCGCCGCGAATACGGATGCGTGCGCGGTTGAACAGGTTGAGCCCCGCCAGCGGCAGCTCGCCGTGAGCTGCCTCGGTCTCCTCCTGCACCTCGTCGATGCTCTCCAGATCCTCGGCCGCCGCAAGCTTTCGGTACACGAGCACGCGCTGATCCACCGCCGGCAGGTACTCCTCGGACAAGAAGTAGTCGGCCGGCAGGTTAATACCCACGCTCGCCGCCTCCACGCCAGCGTCGTCATCGCCGCGTGCCTCGGCCACCGCCTGGCCCAGCATCTGCGTAAACAGGTCAAAGCCCACGCTCGACAGGTTGCCGTGCTGCTCGGCGCCCATAAGCGAGCCGGCGCCGCGAATCTCCAGGTCGCGCATGGCGATCTTCATGCCGCTGCCCAGGTCCTGGTACTCGTTGATCGCCGTCAGGCGGTCGGTGGCCTCAGGCGTGAGCGGCACCTCGCCGGGGAACATGAAGTACGCGTAGGCCTGCTGGCGGCTGCGGCCCACGCGACCCTTGAGCTGGTAGAGCTGCGCCAAGCCGAGCCGCTGCGAGTCCTCGATGATCAGCGTGTTCGAGTGCGAGTTGTCGATGCCGCTCTCGATGATGGTCGTGGCCACGAGCACATCGACCTCGTGCTCGTTGAACCGCAGCATCACGTCCTCGACCTGCTTAGCGCTCATTTTTCCGTGCGCGACGGCCACTCGTGCCTCGGGCGCCGCCTCCATCACGCGCGACACCGCGTCGTCGATGGTGTGCACGCGGTTGCTCACGTAGTAGACCTGGCTCTTGCGCGCGAGCTCGGTCCTGATGGCGGCCGAGACCACGTCTGGGTCGTACTCCCCCACCGTGACCTTGACGGGCAGGCGCCCAGGAGGAGGCGTCATGATCAGGCTCATGTCGCGCACGCCCGACAGCGACATCTGCATGGTGCGCGGAATCGGCGTTGCCGACAGCGTCAGGACGTCGATCGACTCACGCAGGTTCTTCATCTGCTCCTTGTGGCCCACGCCGAAGCGCTGCTCCTCGTCGATGATCACCAGTCCCAAATTGTGGGGGTTCACATCGGCGGAAA
>OIXU01000834.1_pt1 | contig 10487 bp, 7 predicted proteins | sample 1587921 | NCBI WGS metagenome assembly OIXU01 (sample SAMN03283238) | human gut metagenome | biome: human-associated habitat; material: feces | host: Homo sapiens | place: Peru | collected 2012
AGATAGGCGAACAGCGACGCCATCAGTCCGGCCAGCAGCACGCAGATGATCACGCCCAGCACCGTGCCGAAGCCGCCCAGAGCGTTGCCCAACACCTCCGGGAAGGAGATGCGGATGGCCGCGTCATAGTACTGATACACCGTGTCGCGGGAGGCGGCAGGGATGGAGAAAATGGCGTATGTATACGCGCCGATCACCATAAACCCGGCGTGACCCAGTGAGAACAGGCCGGTAAAGCCGTTCAGCAGGTTCATGGACACCGCCGCCAGCGCGTACACAGAGCCTTTTTGCAGCACCGTCAGCAGCATATACATCTTATTGCTGGGCTTGATGACCTGATCCAGTACCAGAACCAGCGCCAGAAACAGTGCCACCGCCACCAGCGAGATAAACGTCTTGCGGACGTCTTTTTTCTTTTCCAACATCATATTCCCACCCCTTTACACCTTGTCGGTGGTCTTCTCACCGAACAGGCCGGTGGGCTTGAATACCAAAATGACGATCAGCAGCACAAAGGTGAATGCATCCGAGAAGGTGGCAAAGCCCACCTGCTCGGTAATGGCGCCGTTGGCCATCAGGATGGTGTCCAGACCCTTGATCACGGACTCGCAGATACCGATGATGAATGCGCCCACCACCGCGCCGGGTACGGAGCCGATGCCGCCGAACACCGCCGCCACGAACGCCTTCAGGCCGGGCATCGCGCCGGACGTCGGCACCACGCCGGGGAAGTTGGTGAAAAACAGCACCGAGCCGACGGCCGCCAGAAACGTGCCGATAATGAATGTGGCGGAAATCACGCTGTTGATCTTGATGCCCATGAGCTGCGCCGTTTCAAAGTCCACGGACACGGCCCGCATGGCCATGCCGATCTTGGTGTGGTTGATGAGCAGCACCAGCGCGATCACCAGCGCGATGGTCAGAAACGGCGTGATGACTGTCACGCGGGACGTCTCCATACCGAACAGCCGCACCGGGTCGGAGATCCACGGGATGGCGGGATAGTTTTTATTCAGGCCGCCGGTGATGTACAGCGCCATGTTCTGAATAAAATAGCTGACGCCGATGGCGGAGATCATCACCGACATACGGGGCGCAGTGCGCAGCGGCTTATAGGCCACGCGCTCGATCAGAAAGCCCAGCAGCACCGTCGCCGCGATCATCAGCGGGATCGCCAGATACAGCGGCATCCATGTCGTAAAGTAGACCATCATCAGTCCCGCTACCATGAACACATCGCCGTGGGCAAAGTTGATGAGCCGCAATATGCCGTACACCATGGTATAGCCAATGGCGATCAGCGCGTATTGCCCACCCACCGATATGCCGGATATCACATACGGCAATGCGGTTTTTAATATTTCCATACAGGGTCCCTCCCTATCTACATTCTTTCCGCCTCTCCAGACGACTGCTTCCCGGCGGCCGCGCTCGGACTCGAAAAGGCGGAGAGCGACATTATGCGCCGCCGCCCGCGCGACCCGTCGGACGGAATATTCGCAGGCGGGCTCGGGTTCGACGTTCTCTATCAGGGCGTGCTCGTTACCGCGCTGACCCTCGCGGCGTTCTTTATAGGCGAACGCTTCGAGACCGGTCACTGGGCGTTTATGAACATCGCACAGTGCGAGCAGGGCATGACCATGGCATTCCTCACCATGTCGATGTGCGAGATATTCCACTCGTTCAATATGCGCTCGCAGCGCGGCTCGGTCATAAAGATGAGCCTTCGCGGCAGCCACAACCTGCCCCTGTTCGGCGCGATGGTAGCGTCTCTCGTGCTGACTACGGCGGTTATTGAGATACCGTTCCTCGCAAACGCCTTCGGCTTCACTCCGATAGGCTTCGCCGAATATGCGACATCGCTCGCCCTCGCATTCTCGATAATCCCGATTGTTGAGATAATAAAAGCGATCCAGCGCGCGGCGGCAAAGATAAAAATCGCCGCATAATATAATAATTTAGAATTATTTTACACAAAAAGATATTATTTTATTAAATGCGCCTTGACTTTTTCCCCGAATATGATATTATTTGTTCGTACAACCATTGGGGAGTAGCTATGGGAATTATCCTTATCTGAATGTCACCAATCTCGCTTTCAGCTGGCATCAGACAGACGGCTTTCAGGCGTTTGAAGCAAGACCTTTGGCAGAGAGTGCTGAAGGTCTTTTTTAATTCTCCTTCAGCACTCTCTGCTATTCAAATCAAAAAGAAAGGTCTTGAAAGCGCATGAAATTCTATCTTGAGCCGACAGAGAAGGTTTTCTCGGCGGTCGAGAGCTCCGAAAAAGGCTTGACCTCGGCCGAAGCGGAGCAGCGCCTTGCCAAATACGGCAAGAACAAGCTTAAAGAAGCCGAAAAAGACAGCCTCTTTAAGAAGTTTATCAACTCCCTCGCAGACCCCATGATCATCATGCTCCTCGTCGCGGCAGCCATTCAGGCTGTTGTCACGGTGCTGGAGAACGGCGCAAACTTCGAATTCAAGGATTTTGCGGACGTGCTGGTCATCCTCGTCGTTGTTATCATCAACACCATCATGAGCCTCGTTCAGGACAGCAAGGCGGAGGCCGCCATGGACGCTCTTATGGAGATGACCGCGGCAACGAGCCATGTTCTTCGTGACGGAGAAGTCGTCACGATAAAGAGCGAGGATGTAGTTATCGGCGATATCGTCGTGCTCGAAGCGGGCGACGCTGTTCCCGCGGACTGCCGCATCATCGAGAGCCACAGCATGAAAGTCGAGGAGGCAGCCCTCACGGGCGAGAGCGTCCCCGTAACAAAGATGATCGACGCGCTCAACTGCGCCGCAGGCAATGACGACGTTGCCCTGGGCGACAGAAAGAACATGCTCTACAGCGGCTCGACCATAGTCTACGGCCGCGGCAAGGCCGTTGTTACGGCAGTCGGCATGGACACCGAGATGGGCAAGATAGCCGACGCCCTTTCGGATGCCGAGCAGGAGCAGACTCCTCTTCAGAAGAAGATGGCTGAGCTCTCGAAGTTCCTTACAAAGCTCGTTATCGTCATATGCGTAGTCGTGTTCGCGGTCGGACTCATCGAGTCACTCGTCCTGAGCGATCAGCCCTTCTCATGGGAGCTGCTCGGAAACACTGCGCTTGACACATTCATTTCGGCAATCGCTCTTGCAGTCGCCGCGATCCCCGAGGGACTGCCGGCAGTCGTCACGATAATCCTTTCGATAGGTGTTACCGCGATGAGCAAGAGACAGGCTCTTATCCGCAAGCTTACCGCAGTTGAGACCCTCGGCTGCACCCAGATAATCTGCTCCGATAAGACCGGCACCCTGACCCAAAACAAGATGACCGTTGTTGACCACTTCGGCGACAACGAGAAGCTTATCGCCGAGGCGATGGCACTTTGCTCCGACGCTCAGATAGACGACGCCGGCAAGGTCACCGGCGAACCCACCGAGGCAGCTCTCGTCGGCTACGCTTATGCGCTTGGCATGAGCAAGAACGATCTGGTCAAGGCGAGCCCCAGAGTCGGCGAAGCTCCGTTCGACTCCGGCAGAAAGATGATGTCCACCGTCCATCAGACGGCATCCGGCATCGTCCAGTACACAAAAGGCGCGCCCGATGTTGTTATCAATCTGTGCAAGAACGCCCTTGTTGACGGCAAGATAGTTCCCATGGACGACGAGTTCAGAGCTAAGATAGCCGCAGACAACAAGAGAATGGCTGACAAAGCTTTGCGCGTTCTCGCAGTCGCCCTCAAAAACTACGATTCCGTTCCCGCATCCTTCGAGCCCGAGGCTCTTGAAAACGACCTCGTGTTCGTCGGTCTGACCGGCATGATCGACCCCGTCCGCCCCGAAGTCAAGGCGGCTATCGAAGAGTGCCGCGGTGCGGGCATAACCCCGATAATGATAACCGGCGACCACAAGGACACCGCAGTCGCCATCGGCCGCGAGCTCGGCATAATATCCGACGCATCGCAGGCTGTCCTCGGCGCAGAGCTCGACAAGTTCAGCGACGAAGAATTAGTCGAGGAAGTTACGAAATACTCCGTCTATGCGCGAGTCCAGCCCGAGCATAAGACAAGAATAGTCAAGGCGTGGAAGGCACGCGGCATGGTCACCGCAATGACCGGCGACGGCGTCAACGACGCGCCCTCCATCAAAGCCGCAGATATCGGCATCGGCATGGGCATCACCGGCACGGACGTCACCAAGGGCGTCGCCGACATGGTGCTCGCAGACGACAACTTCGCTACCATCGTCAACGCTGTTGAAGAGGGCAGAAAGATCTACGACAACGTCTGCAAGGTGCTTCAGTTCCAGCTTTCGACGAACATGTCCGAAGTTATAATCATGTTCATCGCATCGATACTCAACTTTGAGCTCCTCTCCCCTGTTCACCTGCTGTGGATCAACATGGTCACCGACTCCCTGCCCGGTCTTGCGCTCGGCATGGAAAAGGCAGAGGGCAGCCTGATGAAGAGAAAGCCCAGAGCGACAACGGACGGCATATTCTCACACGGCGCGGGCTTCGACATGGCATGGCAGGGCATCTACCTTGCGATAATCGAGATCGCCGCCTATGTCATCGGCTACCGCCTCGAGGTGGGCAGCTTCGAGAATATGTTCTTCGGCGGTGCCGACGGCTACTGCATAAACGCTATGTCCATGGCGTTCCTGACGGTCAACTTCGCCGAGATGATGTGCGCTATCAATATGCGCTCGCGCACAGGCTCCATCTTCTCTAAGAGTATGTTCAAGAACATGAACTGGTGGCTCGTCGGTGCGTTTGTCGTAACAACTGCACTGACCCTCATTGCCGTATACCTCCCCGGTCTCTCCGACGAGGTCTTTGATATCGAGCGCGGCACTTTCCAGACCAATGAGCTGCTTATTTCCGCCGGTCTCGCAGCCTCCACTATCCCGGTATTCGAGATAGGAAAAGCTATCAGACGTGCGGTTGAGCGCAAAAAAGAGCGAAACGCTGCATAAATATTTAATTTAATCCGAGTATCCCCTGCGTCGAGCGGCGCGGGGGATATTTTATTGCGGGCGATATTTTCGTCAGGGACTGCGGCGAATCTGCGGTCCTTATTTTTATATCCGAAACAAATATTATTCGGAAAGCACTTCGATGTGACAAAGCATAGTATTTTCCTATTCTTTTGCGCCCCTGCGTCCCGTCTAATCTGTTTATATAACATTAATGAATATATTTTCAATTTTTTATTGAAATCTATAGTTATGTATGCTATAATTTCCTCAAAACTGTGGTTATTTTTTATGCAGTAAATCTAAACGCGCAGCGGCGCTTTGATAAGGAGGACTTTTTTTGAAAGCCTATAACGCGAAAGACATCAGAAATATCGCCATAGCAGGTCATGGCGGCAGAGGAAAAACAACCCTTGCGGAAGCAATGCTCTACACCGCGAAGGCTACCGACAGACTCGGCAGAGTCGCCGACGGCACCACCGTGCTCGACTTCGACGCCGAGGAGAAGAAGAGAAAGGCCACGGTTTCAACCGCTGTTGCCGCTATCGAGTGGAACGGCGCGAAGATAAATATAATCGACACTCCCGGTCTTTTTGACTTTGCGGGCGGCATGAGCGAAGGTATCCGCGCGGCGGACAGCGTGCTCATCGTCACTGCGGCGGGCTCCGGCTTTGACGTCGGCGCAGAGAAAGCTCTCAAGGCGGCGAACGCCAGAGGCATTTCGAGAATGTTCGCCATCACCCGCTGCGACGCGGACAATACAGATTTCTATAAAACATTTGCAGCTATAAAAGACGCAGTCGGCGGTGCTATCTGCCCCGTTATCGTCCCCTATATGGACGGCGGCAAGGTTGCGGCATATGTCAACCTCGCGTCCCGCAAGGCTTTTGACTACAGCAGCGGCGAGAAGAAAGAGGTCGCACTGCCCTCCGACCCGCAGCTTGACGAGATGCTCGATATACTTACAGAAGCAGTCGCTTCGAGCGACGACGAGCTGATGGAGAAGTTCTTTGCAGGCGAGACTTTCACCCGCGAAGAGATAATCAAGGCTCTCAACTCCGGAGTCAGCGACGGCTCCGTTATCCCCGTATACGCCTGCGCGGGCTACACCTGCGAAGCTATCGATATGCTCCTTGACGAGATAGTATATTCCGCTCCCTCCGCAGCCGACAAGGCGGGCGAGAACGGTCTTCCCTGCGACGAGAACGGCCCTCTTGCGGCTATATGCTTCAAGACCATCGCCGACCCGTTCGTCGGCAAGATGTCCTTCTTCAAGGTTGTTTCCGGCAAGATAACTTCGGACACCCCCGCTTATAACTCCCGCACCGAAGAGAGCGAGAGAATGGGCAAGATAATCACCCTCAAGGGCAGCAAGCAGGAGGACGCAGCCTGCATCCCCGCCGGCGATATCGGCGTTGTGACGAAGCTTGCGGGCATAAAGACGGGCGACACTATCTGCTCGCCCAAGAACCCGATAACCCTCGAGGGCATTAAGTTCCCGACCCCCTGCCTGTCCATGGCAGTCAAGGTTCGCAAGAAGGGCGACGAAGAGAAGGTCGCGGCGAGCCTGCTCAGACTTCTCGAAGAGGATCCCACGATTTCGTTCGTCATCAACAAGGAGACCCGCGAGCAGGTGCTCTCCGGTCTGGGCGAGCAGCACCTTGACGTTATCGTATCCAAACTCAAGAACAAGTTCGGCGTTGAGGTTGACCTCAGCGTGCCGAAGGTTGCATACAGAGAGTCCATCCGCAAGAAGGTCGAGGTTCAGGGCAGACACAAGAAGCAGTCCGGCGGACACGGCCAGTTCGGCGATGTGTTCATCCGCTTCGAGCCCTGCGAGAGCGACGATCTCGTTTTCGCCGAGGAAGTTGTCGGCGGCTCCGTGCCGAAGAACTTCTTCCCCGCAGTTGAAAAGGGTCTGCGCGACAGCGTCAAGAAGGGCGTGCTTGCAGGCTATCCGATGGTCGGCATAAAGGCGACTCTTTACGACGGCTCTTATCATCCGGTCGACTCGTCCGAAATGGCGTTCAAGACCGCCGCGAACATAGCATACAAGAACGGTATCCCGCAGGCGAACCCCGTTATCCTTGAGCCTATCGGCACTCTGAAGGCTTATATGCCCGACGAGAACCTCGGCGACATCATGGGCGATGTCACAAAGCGCCGCGGCCGCGTGCTCGGCATGGGTCCGTCCGACGAGCCGAAGATCCAGGAGCTCATCGCGGAAGTTCCCATGGGCGAGATGGGCGATTTCTCGACCGTCCTTCGCTCCGTGACCGCCGGCAGAGGCTGGTTCACCCTTGAGTTCACCCGCTACGAGGATGCGCCGCCCGTCGTTGCACAGAAGGTTATCGAAGAGGCAAAGGCAAACGACGCCGAAGCAGATAAATAAAAACATAAAGAGAGAGAGCTGTCTTTTGGCAGCTCTCTTCCTAATTTAATATCAAAAACCCGCCCGGCATCGCGCCGTGCGGGTCAGTTTTATTTTGAATTGCGGCTTTGAAGCGAGATTTCGTCATTCGTCTTTATAACAAATCCGACCGCGCCGCCTGTGTTCGTTATCAGCAGCTCGTCGCTGCCCGCGATGCTCGCATATATATTGTCGATATCGATATCAACAGTATAGCTCCATGTGCCGCTGACTATCGTTCCGCTGACATTATCGATTTTGACAACGACCTTGCAGTCGTCATATCTGAGTGTAATGCTGCCCTTTGAGGTGTCCACCTTGATGCTCGGCATCTCGTCAAAGACTCTGTCAAGGTTGCCTACCGTGCCGACAGTGCGCCCGACAGGTCCCTGATGCTCATCCTTTGTGTTCTGATCATCCTGCTGTGTTCTGACATTCAGGGTCACTATAGTATAGTTGCCGTAAGCGACGGCATTTGCCGAAATGAGGTCGCTCGACTTAATTTCATCGGGCACTCCGGGCACTTCGTTCACAGGCGTGCTGTTCGCCGCGAGCGCCGCAGAGGCTATGCCCGTAAACAGGGAGAGCATTCCCTTTTGGAAGCTGTTGCGCGGAGTGTAGTCAACGCGCTTTATCGACATAAGCTGCGTGGCGTCTATGCTCTTTGTGTTCGCAGCAGCCGCCTTGTAATATCGGAGCACCTTAGAGGTATTGGTGGAGTTGAGCCCGCTGTAAACATTAATAGCCTCGGGCTTTGTCGTGCCGGAGGGGCCGGTCTGCGCCGAGGGTCTTGAACCGACGGTAGTCGGCTCGCCCGTTGTGCTCTCTCCCTCCGGTTTTGTCGACTCGGTCACGGCGCCCGAGTCTACCGTTACCGACGGCTCCTCGGTTGAGGAGTCGGAGTCGCCGTCCTTTATCTTGCACGCCGAGAAGGAAAAGAGCAATATCGCCGCAAGCACTGCCGCAGCGAATCTCAAAAGCTTTTTATCCATTCTTCTCCCTCCCGTAGTATTTATTCCCGGATTTATATTTTAAGCTATCGGCGCAGTCAGGTCAAGAAAAATCTTATAAAAAAGTGTATATAATAATTAACTTTTAATAAAGCCGACAGCATCTTGCTTTTTCGTCAAAAGACAGCAAAAAAACCGCCCGCCTGAAAAAGACGGACGGCTTCGGTTTTTCGGTTATCAGCCCTTCGCGGTATACGAGAAAGCGACGATACCCTTGAGGTTGTTTACGGAGACGATTGAGACCTTGATGCCGTCTGCATAGACGTTGACATCATAAACCCAGCTGCCCTCGACGATCTTGCCGGTGGTGTTGTCAATTTTGACAACGACCTTGCAGTTGGTGTAGGTCAGAGCTATCTTGCCGTCCTTATAGTCAACGCTGAGACCGAGCTCCTTTATAGCTCTGTCAACATCGCCGAGAGTGCCGACCGCACAGCCGACGGAACCGACATGGTTGCTCTCCTTGGGACCCTGAGTCTGATCCTTGACGTTGAAGGTTATGGTGGTGTAGTTGCCGCCGGTCACTGCGCTCGCGCTCTTCATGTGGCTCGCCTTCATGCCCGAGGGGTTGCCGGGGATATCGGTGCGATCCTTGGAGTTCTTGCTCAGCGCGTTGGCTACGGGCTTCTGAGCTATCTTGAGCAGTGCGCCGAGGCCGCCGTCAGCGGTAATGCTGCCCTTGAGGGACATGCTCTGTCTGCCGCTCTTGAACTGCTTTGTCTTGGCGATTGCCGTCTGATAAGCCTTGATGCAGGCCGCAGCGTCGTTGGTGTTGAGATCCTTTGAGGGAGTCACGGTGTTGCCGCCGGACGGGGTCTTGTTTTCAGAGGGCTTGACAGCGCCTGTCTCATCGGAGGTGCTGCCCTCGTCGGATGCCGCCTCGCTCTCCGCCTCGGAGGAGGTCTCCTCACCGGTCACGTCACCCGCCTGCTCTGAGGTCTGAGCGTCGGCCGCAGCGGTTGTATCGGGGTTCTTGTCGGTCTTCTTGCAGGCCGCAAACGAAAGAACGAGCACAGTCGCAAGGATTATTGCAATAATCTTCTTCATCTTTTCCACTCCTTTGGGGCTTTGTTACATATATTGTATAATTGTTGCACAAATCCGTCAATAGACAAAAAATAAAAAATCGCTTAACAAAAAGGTTTATAAATTGTTGAAATACGTCATCGTAAATCGCGGCGGCAAGAAATATTCATTTCGGCAAAAGAATATCGCAGACAGATATTGTCTCTCACCGCCGACCCGAGAAAGGAAAAGCCCTCCGCACGAAAAAGCGCAGAGGGCTGAATTTCGGAGAGTTATGCGAGTATCTCGCCCATGAGGCCGGGAGTTGCGCCTGCGGCGTTGGACTCGTCGGTATCGATGTGCATTGCCAGAGCGTACTTCGGGCTGACTCTGACTACCACGTCGCCGAATACAAGCGAGCGTCCGTCGGAATCGATCTTCACGCTGACAATCTGCTTGTCACTGAGACCGAACTTCTCGGCGTCCTCGGGAGTTGCATGGATATGTCTCTGCGCCGCGATAACGCCGCACTCAAGCTCTATTTCGCCCTTGGGGCCGACAAGCTTGCAGGCGCCGCTGCCCGCAACGTCGCCGCTCTCTCTTACGGGAGCGGTCACGCCTATCGAACGGGCGTCGGTGAGCGAAATCTCAACCTGATTCTCGGGACGCACGGGGCCGAGGATGGAGACTGCCGGGAAGCTGCCCTTCGGTCCGATAACGGCAACGCGCTCGTTGCTCGCAAACTGGCCGGGCTGAGAGAGCTCCTTCTTGACGGTCAGCTCATAGCCCTCACCGAAGAGGATATCGAGAGCTTCTCTGGTGACATGTACATGGCGGGCGGAAGTTTCAACAAGAACTTTCTTTTCCATTTTAAATATCCCTCTTTTTTAATATGTTCAGAAATACAGTTTGAGGCAGGAGTTTTCCTGCCTCAAAACAGTCATTTTGTTTAATTAGTAAGCGATGTTATAAATGGTCTTTGTTCCGAAAGGAAGCACTACCATTCCGTCGCCAAGGGGAAGGTGAATTGTCCATTTGGCATCATATGTAGCATTGATAACGCGGCTGGTCTTAGCATCAACCTTAACGGTAAC
>OIXU01000836.1_pt1 | contig 10466 bp, 9 predicted proteins | sample 1587921 | NCBI WGS metagenome assembly OIXU01 (sample SAMN03283238) | human gut metagenome | biome: human-associated habitat; material: feces | host: Homo sapiens | place: Peru | collected 2012
TCCGTTCACGTTAGCGATAGTTACGCTGAGGCTCTGCTCGCCCTCGTTGCTTGTGTCCACGTCTTTGAGGTCGAAGCTGTAGCCCTCCTTCGGCTTTATGCTGAGGTCGGCGAAGTGCTGCGTTGTCTTGTTGCCGCCTACTTCGACGATGGCGTCGAAGCTGGTTATGTCCGTCGTGCCGGCGTTCACGAAGCAAGCCGAGAAGTTGCAGTTGTCGCCCGCCTTATAGTAGCCTTCGAAGTTGCTCTGAGCGATGATGGCGTCGGTATAGTCGCCCACGTTCTCGGCGTTGACGAAGATGAGCGCGCTGCCCCATAAGGTTTTGGATACTCTGCGGCAGCTCTGGTGTTGGCTGCTCTGGCGCTTCCTTCCCGGTTCCTTTGAGGGTGCTCACCTGTGCCTGCGCCTTTTCATCTGGATAATCGCCATAGTTTGGCTCCTGTTCCAACACAGACTTTTCCTGCTCTGTGAAGAATTGATCCTCGCGGATAAGCTGTGCGATACGCCGCTGCACCTTTGACCATGTCAATTCGGCGGTTTCCGGACTTCCGGCACGGACGATAAAGAGATTGTTGCCCTCCTTGCCGCCGTACTCGTGAGCAAGCCATGCAGCAGTTTCTTTTTCACGTCCGTGCTGCTGCATATACCGCACTACGGCGTGTTTGCTCTCGATATTTCCGTTCCATGCACGGAGTGCATCGTCTATATCGTCCTGCGAGAGCGGTCGCAGCAGATCGTGAAGCCGCTCATAGGTTCCCTCAAAAACCTCCTGATGTAAGCGGCTGCGGAACTCCGGCATATCCGAAAACAGCCGGATAAGCTCCATATCTTTTGAATTGAGAACGGCGCGGCGCACAGCGGCATTACACTCGATCTCCGCATTTTCCCGGTCAGAGTGACCGCAGGCGTTGCGATAGGCCGTATCCTCCGAAACCGCTGCCATCACCACCGGCCTGTAATGCTCCAAACGTTCCTGCACCGTGGGCTGCGGCGCATCGGCGGCAGGATCGCGGAACACCCTCGTGCCGTCCGCGCCGAACTCTGCTTCATAAGCATTGATGGCCTGTTCTGCCTCGTGGTCGATGGACGGAAGCGTATATGCCGTGTGTTCATGGCCGGAATCGCCAATGCGCGAAATTGTTACATCATGCTTTTCCCGCAGCTTTTCAACGTATTTTTCCAAGTCGCTTGCAGGGAAGCCGCACATGGTAACGCGGCCAGCGCCCTCCAAATTGCGGCGCGTCAGCTCAAGGCTGAGATCATCTGCAACTGCCCGCGCATCCTCGCCATACAGCTCGAAGAAGTCCCCAACCTGATACAGCACAATTTCATCGGGGTGCGCCGCCTTTACGTCGTTATAGTCGTTATAAACCGCGTTCCGCATGGCGTCCTGCGCCATTTCCTTGTCATAGGCTGCCTGCTCATCCGGCGTAAGGTAGCGGTTCAACCGAACCAGCTCCGAGATGCGCGAAGCGACCTTGTTCCAATTCATCTGAATGTCTGCACAGCCGTTCTTTTTCAGCACAATGCCTTTGCTGCCGTGATCTTCATAGCTGCCGCTTTCTCTGGATACGGCATGGGTATGCCCGCCGATGCCGTACTCCTTTTTCAGAAAATCGGCATTCTCCTTGGGAGTGTGCGAAGTCTGGAAAAACGCATAGATGCGGGTCTTTCCACCCTCAAAGCTGCTCCCGTTTGCAAGAGAAGCCGCAATTTCATCTTCGGTGATAAACCTGCCGGTTTCTGGAATAGCCTCCATATCGGAGCGGAATTCCTTTCGCGGAAGGGACAAATCTTCCAAACGTGTGAGAAGTGCCTGCGACTTGTGGTAATGGAAGCGCAGCAGCGCACGGTTTTCGCGGTAAGCGTCCATGAATACCTTGTATTCCGACAGGAGCCTATCCCGGAACGCCGGATTCAGCAGATCGTCCGTCAGACGCTCCGTTTCCTCTGGAAAGCTGGTGCTATGGATATTACCCAAGCAGGACAGATACCCCAGCGACTTTGCTTCATCCGAGAAATCGTGATAAAGGTTCCAGACATCCACAGCAATACCCAGCCGCTCATAGCGCGGGGCTTCCGTGACCTCAAGATTGGTGGCAAATGCGCCGCCGTCCAGAAGCTCCTCAATACGCTCCGCCGCATCTGCCCAGCCTATCACTTGGGCAGAACGAAGATAGCGAGAGGTATCTCCGGTTGCAATATGGATACCATCGTCCCCGTACCATGCGGAAAACCTGCCGTTATCCGTAATCAGGCCGTTGCCGCCGTGGTAAAGAGCTTTCAGAAATGCCGCGCGATCCTCTAAAGGTTTTTGCTTGGAGAATTCCGCAGCAATTTTCATCCGCGCTGCATCCGCATTACCGCCCGCGCGCAGGATGTGGTCAATATCATCCTGAGAAATGAACATAGAAAAAGCGGAGGGTGTTACACTCTCCGCTTCTGCGATGGATTGAATTTGTTCTGCCTCTGAGGGGAAGAAGGACATCTGCGCCCCAGCAGGGGCATCGAACATGGTTAGCTGAACACCAACTCCGTGAGGATCGTTTCCTCGGCCTGCGCTTTCAGCGTGTTCATCAGCCCTACCCACTTCATCGGGTCGCTGGCTTTCAGCGCTTCCGTCACGCCCGCCGACTTCATCAGCTCCGGCATCATCTGTTCCAGCCGGTTGTTCGCTGCCTCGTCGATCTCCCGCAGATGGGGGTACAGCTTCTCGGACAGCAGCAGGCTGTTCCACAGCACCGGACGATGCTCCTTCAAGTAATTCTTCCGCATCCTGCCGTACTTGCCCAGCGGGGCTTGCGGCTGCTCTGTCAGGCTCAGGTCGGGAATCAGATAATCCCCGCTGCGGGTGTAGGTCAGTTCGCTCATGGCTTTCGCTCCTTTCCGCGATTTTCTCGCGCTCGTAATTCTTGATGGTGACTTCGATCTGCCGCAGCACCAGCTCGCTGGACTGGCTGATGGCCGTTCCAAGAGCGGCGACGGTCTGCGGGGTGTTGAAATCAAAGACATTCAGAAAATCCTCATGCTCGAAGTAATCTCCCGGCTGCATCCCGCAGCGGGACAGCAGCGCATAGGTGGTGCTGACAACGGCGGCGTTCCGAAATGCGGCTCCGATGTTGAACTCATCATAGTCCTCCAAAAAGGAACCGTCAACGATGCCGACAATATCGCGCCAGTTGTCGTGCCAGTATTCATCTACAAGCTGCGCCGCCACACGCTCCATCTGATCGGCAAGTCCGTTTTCACCGGAAACGTCAAAGCGCTGTTCCAGCGCCGCAGATACCACCTCACGATGCTCCTGCCGGTATTCCCAAAGATAAGGGCGGCGAGAGTTCTCGCCGCCGCTGGTATCGGAAACATCGAATACATATCGGAGTTTGGGTTGGTCGCTGCTGGTATCCACAAGGGCGATGCCCTTGCTGCCTCGCCGCACATAGCGGCGCATCTGCTTATTCCAAAGGTCGTATTCCGCGCAGGCCGTGGCTTCCGGGCGCTGGACGAAAATCATGAGCTGTTCATTGTAGGGGTACTTATACAGCCTTGCGGCGGTGGTCAGAAATGCCGTCCACTTCTGGTAGCTTCCCGTGATCTGCTCCGCCGTGCGGTCTGCCATCTGCGCATAGAGCTGTACTTTACTCGGCATCCATATCCTCCTTTTCAAAATCGGGGAACAGGTCGAGCGCGTCATATTCCGCGTCGCTCATCCTGCGCAGCTTTGCGATGGCGCTGTCCGTCAGCTCCCGCAGCTCCGTTTCATCCGCAGCGAGGTAGCCGCGCATTTCCTCCAGCGCCGCGATCAAGCCCGTGCGGGTGCCGGTGTTGTAGAGGCTCATAAGCTGGCGTTCTTCAAAGGTGATGTTCATATCAAAGCTCCTTTTCCGCGCTCTTTTTGGGCGCTGTTTTGTGTGGACGTTCTTGGGTCGGTTGGCTTTTGAGCTGCTCCAGCACAGACTTTTTCTTTTCCCGGTGTGCCGCCTCTGCCAAATCCATCAGGGAGATGGACATACCGGCCTTGACCTGTGCTTCAAGGTCGGCGACGGTGGGCTGTTTGGGGCCGTTGTTGATAATGCCGTCGATCATGCCGTAATCATCCTCCATCGACATTTCGGCGGCTTTCAGGTAATTCTCCGGTTTCTGAAAGGCGGGCAGCTCCTGAAATCCCATGCTGTCACAGTAGTGATAGGATACCTTGCCGTCCTGTTTCAGCGCAACGATGTCGCTGACGGAGAGGCTGTGTCCCACAAAATCACCGGGGCGCTCGTCGTTGAAAATGTAGTAGAAGTTTTCAAGGATTCTGCCGGTATCATCGTCCGGGTACACCTCACGGGTATAGACGGCTTCATAGTTGGCCGGGTCAGGCGGCGCGGCCAGACTGCCGAGGTTGGCAAAACGCAGCTCCACCGGCGCATCCCGGCGCAGTTGGTAGATCGCCATAGAATCGGTGGGACTGTTCAAAAAACGCTGCTCCACATCGCGGGGAGGAATATGGCCTTTGACCGCATCCCAATCCGGTCTTGTGACGCCGAACATTCCGTCGTGCTTGATGATGTCCTCGGCTTCAAAGACCATTTCCTCGGCGTTGTCGGGATAGAGCATATAAACCGTGATGTCATGCTCCAGCAGCTCCACCGCCCGATCCTTGGAAAGTGGGAGCATATCGCTATCCAGATACCCATAGCTGCGCATATCGTCCACCGTCAGCGTGGGGTCAGGCATCGGGACGGCCTGTTCCAGCTCCGGGAGCATATTATCTGCCGCATCGGTGGGAACAGCGACTGCGCCGGTGATCTGTTCACCGGCACCGAGGGGCAGCTCGTTTGCCTCCTGCAAGTCTTTCAACAGCTCCAGCGGCGCAAGGCGGATCGGCGCGGCATTGCCAATATTGTGGAGCTTGCAAATTCCAAGCGCCGCTGTGGACAGTTGCTGTTCGGTGCCGTCGAGTACGCCGCCATCCAGCACTTTTGCGGAACCGGCGTCATAGATGGTGTAATCAATGCCTGTGTCGCTGCGCTGAACGTGAATGTATTTGTCGTTGTCCACCATGTAGAGCTTTTCCGCCTCTGGCGCTTCCACACTTGGCTGTTCCGCAGCGGCCAAATTCTCCCGGTCTATGCCGCGCTCCTTGCAAATCTCCGCAAAGTGCCGGTCAATGTCCGTAATCAGCTCGGAGGCAGTCTTGTTGATGGTTTCCAGACTGGCGCGAAGCTCTTTCAACTCCTTGCCCTTTGACCATGTGGCGATATAGCCGAAGCTGTTTTCGCCCGTTTCAATGCCGTAATACTGGCAGACCGCATAGGAGATGCTTTCGGCCTCGACCTCCTCGGTGTTGCGGCTCTTTTCACCGGGGACAAGGATCGTCTCACCATCGTCCGCAAGCTCCGTCATGTGTTCGTAGTCGTGGAGCTTGGCGTGGGCAATCTCATGGACGGCGGCGCATACCGTCTGCACCTCACTCATACCGGCGCGGATGGTGATGCTCTGCGCCTTAATGCTGAAAAAGCCGTCCGTATCCCGCGCAACGGGCTTTATCTCCATCGGAACGGGAGAAGCACGGCGCAGCGCCTCCATGAAAACCTCATACTGCTGCACATTGCCGCTCAGATCGGCGGCAAGCTGGGGCAAGGGCTTTCCATAAGTCTGCGACACATCAAAGACGGATACCACCTTGAACATAGGGATTCGGATTTCCTTTTCCTCAATGATGGCCTTGCCGTCTGCGTCCAGCACCGGCGCATTGGTTTCCGGGTCGGTCTTGATTTCCTCGACCTTTTTCTTATAGGGAGTAGGAGCGATGATGCGGATACCTTTTTCGCCTTTCAGGACGTTCCTGCCGAACTGATCGCGCCATTTGTTGAAGCCCGCCACATGGGTGGCGTCGGGGCGCTGCATATAGATGAGCATGGTGTTGTTGACCGAGTAGCGGTGAAAGCGGCTCATGGTGGAGAGATACTGCTGGTACTTATCGCTCTCGAACAGCTCCTTGATGCCGTTTTCGATGCTGTCAACGATCTCCCGCATCCGGTCTTTGCTGGTTTGTTTTTCAGCCATGATGATCTCCTTTCAGAAAAAATAGCGCCCCTGCGCAGAAGAAAACACATCCTGCACAGGGGCGATTCTCCGCAGATAGACGTTGTTTTTGAGCTTGCGGATAGAATGACGCAGCCCCTTGTGATTCCGCATGGAAAAAGCCTTGCGGCACGGGGCTTTTACGCCCTCTATTTGCGGAGGTTCCAGTATTGTTCACGCTTTCGTTTGGCGTCCTGCTTTCGGCGCTCCTGCTTGGCGCAGGCGGGGCAATATTTGGCGCGATTGGAGGAAGAATAGACCGGCTTACCGCAGACGGCGCAGCGCTTTCCCGGCCTTTCCCGCATCACGTCGGCCAGCAGCTCATGGTCGGCGGGAAGCACCGCGTTTCGGAACCAGTTGCACAGCAGCGAGTAGGAAATACCCTGTACGCAGGCGCAAGGCTCTCCATCATCCAGAGCAAGGCAGTTGCCGTGATCGTAATTACAGCAGAGCTTCCGAATGAGCTTCTTGGCGCGGCGGAGCTGCTTGTGATCCATACGCGGCGCATCAGCCATTGTCGAACACCAGCTTATAGCCCGTGCGCTGTCCATCGTCCTCCAAAAGAACGCTGGCATCATAGGTTTTCCCGGTCTTTTCCGAGTAGCAGCCTTTCAGCGGAGCGCGGCCATTTTTCAAAAGCGCGGCAGCGAGAGATTTCGTCAGCGCCTTTTTCTTGGCGGCGAAGAATCGGCTGTTTTTCCAGAGGACAAAGGAACAGGCACGGTTCTCGCAGAAAAAGCCTTTCGGTGATTCCGTCACCTCGGCTCCGCAGCGGGGACACCTGCCGACTACCTCACGCCCGGAAGGGAACAGGACTTCCGCACCGGGGATGGGCTTGTAGGTCTGCACCAGCTCATTCAGCATGGCGGCGATCCCATCCATGAAGCTGTCCGGGGCGATTTCGCCGCGCTCGATCTCTTTCAGGCGGTGCTCCCATTCAGCGGTGAGCTGCGGAGACTGGAGCTGTTCGGGCAGAACGGTGATAAGCGCCGTGCCGGTGGAGGTGGGCAGCAGATTTGTGATCTTCTTGGACTTCCTGCGCTCCACAAAACCGGAGGACACCAGCTTTTCAATGATACCGGAGCGGGTCGCCGGGGTTCCGATGCCCTTGCGCTCGGCATCATCTGGCATATCCTCCTTGCCCGCGTTTTCCATCGCGGCCAGCAGCGTATCCTCGGTGAAATGCTTGGGCGGCGTGGTTTTTCCGGTCTTGACCGATGCGGCAGATACGGAAAGCGTCTGATTATCCGTTACCACCGGCAGCGCGGGCGCTGCCTCCGTCTGCTCCTGCTCATAGCGCTTCCAGCCGGGAGCAAGGACGGTTTTGCCCTTGGCGGTGAAGCTCTGACCGGCACAGTCCACCGTAATGACCGTTTCTGCGTAGCGATGTGGTTCATCCACCGCACGAAGCAAGCCCCTTGCCGCCAGCTTCAGCACCTCGCGTTCGCCCAGCGGCAGAGAGGCCATATCTACCTTTTCCGCGCTGATGGTGGGAACAATGGCGTGGTGATCGGTGACTTTTTTACTGCTGCATACCTGCTTGGCGCAGATGGTCGGCGGCTTCTCCATGCCGCAGACAGCGGCAGCGGCGGCGACAAGGCCGGGGACGCTGCCCTCCATATCGTCGGTCAGATAGCGGCTGTCGGTGCGCGGGTAGGTACAGAGCTTCTTTTCATAGAGCGCTTGGAGATAGTCGAGGGTCTGCTGAGAGGTGTAGCCGAGAACGCGGTTGGCGTCGCGCTGGAGGGAGGTCAAATCGTAGAGCGCGGGCGCTTTCTCAGACTTTTCCTTGCGCTCTACACTTTTGACGGTTACTGTCTTGCCCTTGCAGGCGTTGGCGATGGCATCGGCATCCTTTCTGTCCTTCATTCGGCCTGTCGTGGCGGGAAAGCCGCAATCGAGCTGGACGGTGCAGAACGGTTCTGCCACAAATGCGGAGATCTCCGCCTCGCGCTGTACCAGCAGCGCCAGCGTGGGCGACATGACGCGCCCGATGTTCAATGTGCGGCCATACGTCAGGGAGAAATACCGCGTGGCGTTGATACCAACCAGCCAATCAGCCTTGGCGCGGCACAGGGCAGATTGATGCAGGCCGTCATAGTCGCGCCCAGACTTAAGCTGCTGGAAGCCGCTGCGGATGGCATCATCCTCCATTGAAGAAATCCAAAGCCGCAGAATCGGCTTGGAGCATCCCGCAAGGCAGTAAACCGTGCGGAAGATCAGCTCACCCTCGCGCCCAGCGTCGCAGGCGTTGACCACCTCTGCCACATCCTCCCGGCGCATCAGCTCCCGCAGAATGTCAAACTGCTTCTGCTTTTCAGAGCGGACGATGAAGCGGAACGAGGTAGGAATGATGGGCAGCGCCGCCAGCGTCCATTTGGCATCATCGGCATTGTAAACGGCGGCGTCGGCCAGCTCTGCCAGATGCCCGAAACACCACGACACGATGTACCCGCCGCCCTCCAGATACCCGTCATGCCGTGATTTAGCACCCAGCACGGCGGCGATGCTCTGCGCCACGGAGGGTTTTTCGGCGATCACAAGGCGCATGGTGCAGCCTCCATTCTCTTTACGTCACGGTAGCAGGGGCGAACGCAGCTCTGTCCGAAGCGCTTGCAGCCGTAGCAGAAGTGTTCCTTGGCAGCGTCGGGAGGGCTGTCCTCCCGCGCTGCTTTCGGCTTCTGCATCATCAGGCGTTCCAGCGGATTATTGGTGAAATATCTCATGCGTCCGTATCCTCCGTAGTATCCTGTTCCGGTTCGTCCTCATACGGCTCAAACTCGTATTCGTCCTCGTCCTCGCCGTAGTCATAATCGTCCAGATCGGCGCTGCCCTTGGTCTGCGGCTTGGCCTTTTTCTGCTTGAAGATGTAGAACGCAGCACCGCCGCCCAGCGCGACGATCAGCAGAACGACAAGGATGCCGCCCACGCCGCTCTTTTTCTCCGGTTCCTCGGCGGCGGGTTCTGTCGGCTCAGCGGGGACTTCGGGCTTTGCCTCCTTGCCCACGCACTCGGTCATGTTGACCGCGCAGACGGGGCAGGATGTATTGACCGTACCGGCCACGCATTTTGTGGTGCAGGAGCAAGTGGCGGGCGTTTCTTCCTCGCCGGTCAGCGCCATCAGGTCGGCCTCATCCACCTGATTCAAGAAGTGGACGGTTTCTTCGCCCTCATCGTCACGGTCAATAATCAGGTAAAATGTATTGCCGTTCTTGCTTTCCAACGTAATGAACTGTTTTCCTGCCTTGGTGCTGGAGCCAATATCGTCGATCAGCGTCAGATTGCCGTCCGGTGTCAGCGCGTCGCTGCCGCCCGTCATGCTGCCAACAAGGAGCTGCCAGAGGTCGGCCAGCTCTTTTTCATCAAACGGAAGCGTAATGCCGCCGATGCTCACGGTACTGTCGGCGGCGTCGGTGACGGTCAGATAGCTGCCGTACACATAGCCCACACGGGCAGGCAGCAGGATTTTTACCCAATCGCCGTCCCTGCCAATCACATCGACCACCGTGCCGTTGGGGAGCTGCGTAAACGCGGTGTTGTCCAGTCCCGCGCCGGTGCGGACGTTCAGGTTGCCGCCGTTGGTCGTGACCGTGCCGATCTGTTTTGTTTCCTGCGTGTCTGCGGCGCTGCTTTCGACGGCAGGCAGCGTATCATCGGGATAGTCGCCGCTGCTGGCAAAAGCGGAAACGGGGAGAATCCCGATACACAGGAGCATCAGCAGCAGACTGATAAAAATGCGCGGTGTGTTCTTAGTCATGGTTCAACGCCTCCTTTTCCGAAGTGGCCGGTGCAGGCGCGGCCTGCATACGGCGGAACAGCTCGGCAAACTGCTCCATCGTCATGCCGTTCTCACGCACCATGCCGATGATGTCGGTGTCCTCCAGCTCACGAATCTGCTTTTCCAGCTCGCGGTTGCGGCCTTGCAGATCGGAAATTTTGCCTTTGTTCTTCTCCAGCTCTCCACGGAGCTTCATAATTTTCGGGTTCATATCGTTCACTCTCCTTTACGGCAAGCGCCCATAACGGTAGAAATGGGACTGCCAATAGCTTGAATTTAAGTTTGCATAAGAGATCGGATCTCCGCAGTGGATCATCATATTGTTGCCGACGTAGATACCCACATGGCTGACACCGGGGGTATCGTAGGTTCCGGTGAAAAACACCAGATCGCCCGGTTTGACGTTGGCAGAGGATACGGGCGTACAGATATTGCAAAGTCCCTGCGCGCCCAGCCTGCCCACATCCCAACCGGAATGATTGATGACCCAACTGACGAAGCCCGAACAGTCAAACGAGGTGGAGGGACTGCTGCCGCCCCAAACGTAGGGGTAGCCGAGATACTTTTCCGCTTCCTTGATGATGGCGTCAAATACCTCATCGTCCAGCGCCTCCGGGGG
>OIXU01000837.1_pt1 | contig 10465 bp, 2 predicted proteins | sample 1587921 | NCBI WGS metagenome assembly OIXU01 (sample SAMN03283238) | human gut metagenome | biome: human-associated habitat; material: feces | host: Homo sapiens | place: Peru | collected 2012
TGATGAAAAACGTGTATTACCTCGCCTCGTCGGTGGAGAAAGAGAAGTTCCGCCTGGACGTGAAATACCAAAGCGACACCACTGGCGTCTACCTCAACTACATACCCGAACAGCAGGTGAAAGGCACAACCATAATAAAGGCCCTCGGCGCCGACCGCCTCGACAACAACAACAAGGCCCACAGCAATGGCTATTTCGACTATGTGGAAGGCTACACGGTGAGCAATGGCCGCGTGTTCTTCCCAGTCGCAGAGCCGTTCGGAAAGAGCATCCACGACTATCTCGTGAAGCAAGGCGTGGCGGCCGACGTGGCAAGCAGATATGCCTTCACGGAGCTGTACGACTCCACGAAGACCATTGCCAAGCAGATAGCAGAGAAAGACAAGTACATCCTCCAGGGCCAATACCGCGGCACGCAGGCCAACGTCATCTCACTTGGCGCTTACAACGTGCCGCAAGGCTCGGTGGTGGTCACGGCAGGCGGCGTGAAACTGACTGAGGGTTCCGACTACTCCGTGGACTACTCGGCTGGCGAGGTGACGATACTCAACCAAAGCATTATCGACGCCGGAACGGCGGTCAACGTGTCGCTGGAGAGCCAAAGCGACTACTCGCAGATGCGCAAGACCATGTTCGGCATGAACTGGGAATATGATTTCTCAAAGAACTTCCAGCTGTCGGGAACGCTGCAGCACCTTGGCGAGCAAGCCCTCACAAGCAAGGTGACGATGGGTGCCGAGCCCGTGAACAACACTATCGTGGGCTTCAACATCAACTGGAAGCACGAAAGCCAATGGCTCACCAACGCCCTCGACAAGTTGCCCTTCTTGCACCTCACGCAACCTTCGCAGATAAGCTTCACGGGAGAGTTCGCGAAACTATTCGCCGGACAGGTGAGCGGACTGCAAAACAACGCCTCTTATATCGACGACTTCGAGGGCACTACCGATAAGATTTCCGTGCTGGAGCCCACGTCGTGGGTCCTCTCCTCCGTACCATCCATGTTCGCGGAGAGCACCGACAAGACCACGCTGCGGTCTGGTTTCAACCGCTCGCAGATGGCATGGTACACCATCGACCCTCTCTTCACTCGCCGCTCGTCGTCGCTCACCCCTGCCCACATCAAGAGCGACCTCGCCATGCTCTCCGACCCTTACATGAGAGAGGTCTACGTGCGCGAGCTGTACCCCAACCGCGACCAAAGCAGCTACAACGGAGCAACCTCGACGCTCTCGGTGATGAACATAGCCTATTACCCCAACGAGCGAGGCCCATACAACTTCAACCCCGACCTCAACTTCGACGGCACCCTCAAGAACCCCGAACAGCACTGGGGCGGCATGATGAGGCGTCTCGACACCAACGATTTCCAGCAGGCCAACATCGAATACGTGGAGTTCTGGATGCTCGACCCGTTCATCCACGAGAAGGAGAAAGGAGAGACGGCTGAGGGGGGCGACTTCTACATCAACCTCGGAGAGGTGTCGGAAGACGTGCTGAAAGACGGCAAGAAGTTCTATGAGAGCGGATTGCCTGTCGACGGCTCGCAAGACTTCACCTACACGCAATGGGGAAAGATACCCACGCAGACCACGCAGACCTATGCCTTCGCCACGACAAAGGGCGCGAGGGCGATGCAAGACTTGGGCTACAACGGCTTGAACGACACTGAGGAACAGCGGTTCGACAGCTACCAAGACTTCCTGAAGCAGATTCAAGGCAAGGTGTCGCAAGCCGTGTTCGACTCCATCTGGGCCGACCCTGCCAACGACGACTACCACTACTTCCGCGGCTCCGACTACGACCGTGAGCGGTTCGACATACTCAGGCGTTATAAATACATCAACAACCCACAAGGCAACTCGCCCGACACCGACAACCGCACCGAGACGTACGACACGTCATACAAGAGCGGCCCCGACGTGGAGGACATAAACCAAGACTTCACCCTCAACGAGTATGAGAAGTATTACCAATACAGGGTCTCCATTCGTCCCGACGACTTGCAGGTGGGCCGAAACTACATAGTGGACAAGCGCGACGCCGCGTCAAGCACGCGCCAGGGCATGAAGACGTTCACGTGGTATCTCTTCCGCATTCCAGTGGACCAGTATGAGAAGAGGGTGGGGGGCATCAGCGACTTCTCCAGCATAAGGTTCATGCGCATGTTCCTCACGGGATTCAAGAAGCCCGTGGTGATGCGCTTCGCCTCGCTCGACCTCGTGCGAGGCACATGGCGCGTCTACACGCAAAACCTCGACAACGCCGGCACGCAGACCGGAACCATAACCACCGCGTCGGTGAGCATAGAAGAGAACAACGACAAGAGCCCCGTAAACTACGTGTTGCCCCCAGGCATACAGCGTAGCCAAGACCCATCGCAGCCACAACTCGTGGAGGACAACGAGCAGTCGCTGCAAATCAACGTGAGCGACCTCGCGCCAGGCGAGGCCAAGTGCGTGTACAAGAACACCACGCTCGACATGCGACGCTACAAGCGGCTGCAGATGTTCGTGCACGCCAACGCCGACGAGGTGAACACCACCGACCTGCAAGACAACCAGCTCGCCCTGTTCGTGAGGTTGGGCTCCGACTACAAGAGCAACTACTATGAATATGAGATACCGCTGAAGCTCTCCGAGCCTAACAACAAATACAGCCGTTACAACATAGAGGACATACGCAAGGTGTGGCCCGACGAGAACATGCTCGACATACCGCTCACCCTCCTCACCAACGTGAAGAGGGAGCGCAACCGCGCGCGCGCCCTCGGCACGGCCTCGTTCACGCGGCCTTACTCGGCCTACGACAACAGCCGCCCGAGCAACAAGGTGACCGTGATGGGAAACCCGACCCTCGGCGAGGTGAAGACCATGATAATAGGCGTGAGGAACCTATCATCTGGGCAGAAGAGCGGCGAGGTATGGGTCAACGAGCTGAGGCTCAAGGAATATAACAACAATGGCGGATGGGCTGCCGACGGAAACCTCAACGTGCAACTCTCCGACATGGGGTCCGTGAACGTGCAAGGCAAGTATGTGTCCGACGGCTTCGGGGGAATAGAAGACGGCGTGAGCTCGCGCACGCAAGACAACCAGTCAAACTTCCAGGTGACCACGAGCCTGGAACTCGGTAAGTTCTTCCCCGACAAGGCCAAGGTCTCCATACCGCTCTACTACAGTGTGTCAAAGCAAACCACGAAACCGAAATACAACCCCCTCGACACCGACATGGAGCTGAAGGACGCACTCAACGCGGCGGCATCGAAGCAGGAGCGCGATTCCATCAACGACATTGCCGTGACGAAGCACGTCAACACCAACTTCTCCATCTCTAACGCCAGGGTGGGCATACAAAACAAGCGGCACCCGATGCCTTACGACCCAGCCAACTTCTCCATGACCTACAGCCACTCCCACTCGCATTCGCAGGGCGAGACGACGGTATACGAGAACGAGGACAACTGGCAGGGCATGCTCAACTACTCGTGGTCGCCAGTGTACAAGTCGTGGGAGCCGTTCAAGAAGATAAAGAACCGCAGCAAGTGGCTTGACCTGCCGCGGGCCATAGGGCTGAACTGGCTGCCGCAAAACATAGGTTTCAACACGGAGATGACGCGGTCTTACTATGAGTTGCAGGAGCGTGACATGGAGGCGACCGAGAACTCGCAGCTGCCACTCACGTTCTCGGAGCAGTTCTTGTGGAACCGCGAGTTCACGTTGCGCTGGGACTTGACAAGAAACCTCCACATGAACTTCCAAAGCGCCACCCACTCGCAGATTGAAGAGCCGTATACTCCCGTGAACAAGGACTTGTACCCCGACCAATACTCAGCGTGGAAAGACTCGGTGTGGACCAGCATACGCCATCTCGGCACGCCGCTCGACTATCAGCAGTCGTTCAACGCGAGCTATCAGCTGCCGCTCAACCTCCTGCCGATATTCTCGTGGCTTCGCGCCGATGCCAACTATAACGCCACATACAACTGGGTTCGCGGAACCGACCTTGAGGATGGCACCTCGCTCGGCAACACCATTGCCAACAACCGCCAGGTACAGCTCAACGGCAACCTCGACCTCGTAAGGCTATATAATCTCGTGCCCTTCTTGAAGAAGGCCAACGACCGTTTCAACAAGTCAACGCCACAAAAGAGCGCGAAGCAGAGGCAACAGGAAAAGCAGAAGAAAGAGGCTGAGCGCAGGAGGCAGGCCGAAGAGGAGAAGAAGATACGCGCGCAGGCAACGAAAGACGGCAAGGACGCTGACAAGGCCGTGGCGGAATGGAAACTGAGACAGAAGCAAGACGCCGAGAGGAAAAAGACATTGCCGAAGAACCGCAACGCCTTCGTCAAGGAGGTCACACTCATGCCAGACACCACCATCACCGTGAGCCACAACAAGCACTCGAAGCGCATAGCCGTGACGGCAAGGACGCTGGACGGCAAACTGTTAAACTTGAAGTTCAAGAAGGTTGGCGACAACAAGCTCAAGATAAAAAACAAGGTCGACACGGCCTTAAAGGTTAAACTGTCCGTGGTGACGCTGCCGCCGTTGGAAGAGAAAGGCTGGTACAAGACCGCGCAGACGCTGGCCCGCGTCGCCATGATGGTGAGGTCGGCAAGCATAAGCTATCGCAACCAGTATGCCATGTCGGTGCCTGGCTTCATGCCAACCATAGGCAAGGCGTTCGGCCAGACACGTGGCAACAGCGTGCTCTCGCCGGGTCTCGACTTCGCCTTCGGCCTCGTCGGCGACAGCTACATAGAGAAAGCCAAGCGAAACAACTGGCTGCTCATGGCCGACAGCGTGGCAACGCCAGCGTCGACAAACCTCACCGAAGACCTCCAGTTCAGGGCTACGCTTGAGCCCGTGAAGGGGTTCAAGATAGACCTCAGCGCCTCGCGCATGAGCACGAAGTCGAAAAGCGTGCAATACATGTACCAAGGCAACCCAACCACGCAGACGGGCTCGCTAACGATGACCACCATCTCCATAGGCTCGGCCTTTGAGGGCATGGGCAACGCCAACAACGGCTATCGCTCAAAGACCTTCGAGAAGTTCTGTGGCTCATTGGAGATGTTCCGCCAGCGTGTGGAAAGTCGCTACCAAGGCACCGTCTACCCACAAGGCACCGCCTTGGCTGGCAAGACCTTCGATGCTGCCAACGGTGGCGTGAGCACCTACTCGGCCGACGTGCTCGTGCCGGCTTTCCTCTCGGCATACACGACAGGCAACGGGAAGGGCCTCGACATATTCCCGTCAGTGATGCGCATGCTGCCCAACTGGACGATACGTTACAACGGACTGAGCAAGCTGCCATGGCTGCGCGACCATTTCAACGCGGTCAACATCAACCACTCATACAGGAGCATTTATGCCGTGGGGGCTTACCAAAGCTTCTCCACCTTCGCCTCGCTCGCGGGCGACAACACCATGGGCTTCATCACCGACGCCACCACGGGCAACCTCGTGCCAAGCTCCATGTTCAACGTCTCAACGGTAAGCATCAACGAGTCGTTCTCGCCACTGTTTGGCGTAGACGTGACCTTCCTTAACAACATGACCGCAAAGCTGGAGTACCGCCAGACTCGCGCCTTGTCGCTGTCCATGACCTCCGTGCAGCTCAACGAGGCGGTGAGCAAGGATTGGGTCTTCGGATGGGGCTGGCGTCTCGACAACTTCAACCTCTTCGGCCTGGGCAACTCTGGAAGGAAGACTGCAAGAGGCAAGGCGAAAAAGTCGTCAGACGACCAACGCGCAAGCCAGGCTTCACAAAGCCGTTCGCAGACGGGCACAAACCACGGCCTCAACCTCCGACTCGACTTGAGCTACCGCAAGCAAGCGGCCATAACACGCAACATAGCCACCGTGTCGTCGACGGCATCCAGCGGCAACACCGCTTTCAAGTTGTCGTTCTCGGCGGAATACACCCTGTCCAAGTTGATGTCCATGAGTTTCTATCTCGACCGTCAGACCAACACGCCTCTGCTGGCCTCAAGCAGTTACCCGACCACCACCCAGGACTTCGGCCTCAGCATCAAGTTCTCGCTGACGAGGTGACGGTAATTAGATAAGCTTGTTCAATTCATACGAGAGCTATATTTTCGTGAAGAACAATAATTTTCCTGAATATATTTAAATTATTTCTTCATACGAAAAGTTAGACGTAAATTTGCAGGAAAAATGGGGAAAAAGTGTTACGACAATGCATTCAGCTTTAATTTGTTCATATATGATTTGGACAATAATGTTTATGAATATTTTACCAATCAAAAGTTCAGTGGAGTGAACATGAAGGAGGCCGTTTCAAATGCTATCCAATGGATAGAGAAATCGTTTTCACATTTTGACAGTCTTGAATGGGTTATAGAAAGTACGAATGCGAAAAGCAAATGCCATTTCTCAGTAAATGGCATTACCATTGAAAAACTTTTGTCATCATACAATGATTAAACAATAATACTCCATATGTCAATACAAGAAGAATATAAGTACTTTATCGAAAACTGTACAAGTACCCCAAAAAGCTATAAAAACTATAGCGACTTTTCGCGGATATGCAAGACGCTTGCACATATAAAGGGGACAAGTGATTTTGATATATATAGTATAACTGCTGTAAAAGAACTTGAAGGTCTTATCATTGCCATTGAAAGCAATGAAGAGTTCAATGAATATAACAAAACAGGAGGAAATCAATATTCCAATGCGCTCCGTTTCTACTTGCGGTTTTTAAAGGCAAAAGAATTCTTTTCGCAAAAAAATGAAAAGTGCAATGTGAGCGGAGACTTTGCTCCGTCTCATATTCAGCAAATCTTCTATGGTGCTCCCGGCACTGGCAAGAGTCACACGATAAAAGAGCAGACGAGTGGTGAGGACGTTGTGCGCACGACGTTTCATCCCGACAGCGATTATTCTACATTCGTGGGAGCATATAAGCCTACCACCAAGAGTGTACCCGTGACAACTGTCATTGGCACGAAGGCCGTGCCAGTGGAAGGAGCTGACGGTAAGCCAATGACAGAAGAAAAAATAGTTTACGAGTTTGTCAGTCAGGCGTTTCTTCAGGCATACATAGAGGCATGGCGGAAGTATAACCAACTTGCGGTTGGCGAGACACCCAAGGAAGAGTATCTGATTATCGAAGAAATAAACCGAGGCAACTGCGCTCAAATCTTTGGCGACCTGTTCCAGTTGCTGGATCGTGGCGACCATGGCTTCTCTGAATACCCCATCAAGGCGGATGCCGACATGCAGAAGCAGCTGCAAAAAGCGTTTAATGGCATCGTGATACCTCAAGAGAAAGAGATAAATGCCATTTTCAAGGATGAGGACGACATGGTTTCGCAAGTGCTGAATGGGGAAATACTGCTGTTGCCGAGCAATCTCTACATTTGGGCTACGATGAACACCAGCGACCAAAGCTTGTTCCCGATAGACTCCGCTTTCAAGCGTCGTTGGGACTGGACGTATGTACCAATAAGTGATGCGGGCGAGAACTGGACCATAGACGTGAACGGCAATAAATATGACTGGTGGCAGTTCTTGGAGAAAATAAACGAGCACATCTATGGTGCCACATACTCAGAGGACAAAAAGCTGGGCTATTTCTTCTGCAAGGCAGAAAACGGTGTTATCACGGCGGAGAAGTTTGTGAGCAAGGTAGTGTTCTATCTTTGGAACGACGTGTTCAAGGACAGCGAGTTTGATGGCAACGCCTTCCAAGACGTGGAAGACGGCAAGTTGACATTCGACAAGTTCTACATCACGGAGAACGGCAAGACGAAGGTGAACGAGGAGAAGGTAGAGCGATTCTTGGGCAATCTGGGGCTTTCTCCTATAAATGACACGGAGGTGGACGACGAGGAGGAATAATGCGCATACTGATTGAAGAATACCAATACGATGTAGGCGACGTGCGCGACGTGCTGGAAGGCATGGATGCCCTGGAGAATGTGGAGGGGAAAGTATCTGTGCACTACGTGGGATATTTTTATAATGTCTCACAGGGCGACTGCGTGTTTATTCTTCCTAAGGTGCTGCTGCGTGACGTGGATGGCAAAGAACTCGCTTTTGGCAAGTATGCTCCCGAAAGCATCGTGATGCCCGAAGGTCAAAAGCGATTGACACAAGAAGAGCGCGACTTCCTGTATGGGTTTGCCGTGTGGATTTACAGGGCAATAGTGGTGTTCAAGGGCGACAAAAGCAATGACACCAGCATTGTCTATCAAAAGAAGATAACCCAAGCGGGACGAGGCGGCAGAAGACAGAGCAACACGTTTCTCGACATATTGCTCGCGCTGTTGCAGTTCAACAAGGACAATCAAAGTTTCTTCTTCTTTATTTTGAAAAACCTCCATGCCGGGTATAACAAGATAAACTGGACACGCACGATAGGCACGACAACGGCAATAGTGCAGGACGGCAGCGCGGTGTACTTGAACCCCGTGAACAAGAAGCGGACGATAAACTTTGACGAGGAATTGATAGTAATCTTCTTTTCCATACTCAACTATATTGGCGACAAGTATGGATTCGAGAAAAACATCAATTGCAACTTTGACTTGATACGGGGACGACAGTTCAGAAAATACCTTAGCGGTTACGGCAAGGTGCGCTTACAGCAAATCAAGTATAAATATTTCTCAGACAAGGCGTTGTATCACGACGAAACGACAAAAATTCTTGTAAAAGACGGCGTGGCGCACGGCATAACCACCCTTGAAAACGGCGAAATCGAGGGACGGGCGGTCGTTATCGCGACGGGCGTATATTTAAACGGGCGCACGATAATCGGCGCGGAAACAAAAAGCAGCGGCCCCGTCGGGTTCAAAAACGCAACGCATCTTACGGACAACTTGTTAAGTCTCGGCATAGATATCCGCCGTTTCAAAACGGGAACGCCCGCGCGCATTGCGAAAGACAGCATCGACTACGACGAAATGGAAGTGCAGGAAGGCGAAAGCGATATCGGCACGTTTTCGTTCATGAACGACGGAAATCTTTATTCTCAGATGCCGTGCTGGCTCACCTATACCAACGAAAAAACTCACGAAATAATCAGGAAAAACATAAAAAGAAGTCCGCTTTACAACGGCACGATACACGGAATCGGCCCGAGATATTGCCCGTCGATTGAAGACAAGGTAATGCGTTTCCCCGACAAAACCAGACACCAGATATTCGTGGAGCCCGAAGGCCGCGACAGTGATTTAATGTATATTCAGGGCATGTCGTCAAGTTTGCCGAAAGACGTGCAGGAAGAAATGTACCACTCGATAAAAGGGCTTACGCACGCGCGGTTTATAAGGTACGCGTACGCGATAGAATACGACTGCATAAACCCCCTGGAACTTTCGTCGTCGTTGCAGGTAAAAAGGATAAAAGGGCTTTATTCCGCCGGGCAAATCAACGGCAGCAGCGGATACGAAGAAGCGGCGGCGCAAGGGCTTATGGCGGGCATAAACGCCGCGTTGTACGTCGACGAAAAACCGCCTTTCACCTTAAACCGCGACGAAGCGTACATAGGCGTGCTTATCGACGACCTTGTCACAAAAGGCACAAACGAGCCGTATCGTATGATGACGGCGCGCGCGGAATATCGTCTGAGGCTCCGTCAGGACAACGCCGACCTGCGCCTTACCGAAAAAGGATACGCCATTGGGCTTGCGACGGAAGAAAGGCTCAAAAAAATGCAGGAAAGAAGGGAAGAAATCGAGCGTATCGTCAGACTTTCCGAAACCGTCAAAATCAAAAAGGAAAACGGCGGAATATTTGAAAGATACGAGGGTGTGCAGGTTGAAAAAACGATGCGCGTTTTCGGCGGAGTCATCGGCGCGTTTACGGCAATCGTGATTCCCGTCCTGCTCATAAAATACGGCATGGAAAAAAGCGACGCGTCGGCAACCTTCGGACGCGTTACCGGAATGGCAATGCCTCTTCTTATGGCGCCGACCACTCTCACGGGCGCGCTGTCCGTCGTGCTGATTCCTGAAATCGCGACGATTAAACACGACGATAAATCCGCGATGTCCGCGCGCATTGACGGCAGCATAAATTTTGCGATAATAATCGCAGCCCTTTTCACGATTTTGTATATCCCTCTTGGAAAAGAAATCACGTCTTTCGTGTTCAAAGACGAGTTTTCGGGCGTGTATCTTTCCAACGTCGCGCTTATGCTGTACCCGCTGGGGCTCAACCAGATTTCGACGTCGATATTAAACTCGATGGGGCTTGAAAAGAAATCCTTTTCCAATTACGCCGTCGGCGCGGCGATACTTATGATTCTGACACTCGCGCTGCCGAAGTACGTCGGGATTTACGCTGTCGCGATCGGGGGCGCGGCGGGAAGCGTCGTCACGTCTTTTCTGAACCTTAACGCGCTCAATAAAAAAGCGCGGATTCTGGACAATCCCAAAAAGACCGCGCTTGCAATATTGTTGTCGTTTCCGCTTGTCGTGCTGACC
>OIXU01000838.1_pt1 | contig 10464 bp, 11 predicted proteins | sample 1587921 | NCBI WGS metagenome assembly OIXU01 (sample SAMN03283238) | human gut metagenome | biome: human-associated habitat; material: feces | host: Homo sapiens | place: Peru | collected 2012
GAGAAGATAATCCCCGCCATGACGGCGATATTCATTCTCGCGAGCTTCGCTGTCATAATAAAAAACTTCCGCGCCGTGCCGTCGGCGTTTTCGCGCATAATATCCGAGGCTTTTTCTCTGCGTGCGGCAGCAGGAGGAGCGGCGGGCTACGGGATAAAAAAAGCTCTGCGCTACGGGGTGGCGCGCGGAGTTTTTTCAAACGAAGCAGGGCTCGGCAGCAACGCTATAATCCACGCGGCGGCGCAGACGGATTCACCCGCCGAGCAGGGCTGCTGGGGCATACTTGAGGTTTTTCTCGACACAGTCGTCATGTGCACCGTGACTGCAATAACTCTCTTGGTCTCCGGCGCGCCGACGGACGGCGACGGCTCACTCGCCTGCGCCGCGGCATTCGGCAGCGTATTCGGAAAAGCCGGGAGCATTTTCGTCTGCGTGAGTATCTGCATTTTTGCCTTTGCAACGCTCATCGGCTGGTCATATTACGGGCGGCGCGGGCTCGAATATCTGCTGGGCGCCAAGAGCGCGAAAATATACAACATAATTTACGCCGCGGCGGTATTCGTCGGGTGCGTCGCCGACCTCGAGCTCGTATGGGAGCTCTCAGACCTCGCGAACGCGCTCATGGCGGTGCCGAACCTCATCTCGCTCTGCCTGCTCAGCGGCGAAGCGACAAAAGAGCTGAAAAAGACATATCATAATTGATATATAGGTGTTGATTTATTGATATAACCATGTATAATATAAGAAGTATAAATATGCTGTATTGTGGGGATTTGTGCGGAAGAGGCACAAAATCAACAAATTTGTTGCTCGCGGTCTCGTAGGGTGCGGCGACTCGACGCACCGATGCCGCGCGAGCGGCACGGAATTCTCGAAATGTCTGTTGTTGACCGTAGTGGAGAACATCGCTCGCCTTTCAAAAATTCGCACAAATTTTAGACCGCGTACCTCGTAGGGACAGCCCTTGCGGCTGTCCGATATCGGCGTAGCCGATACAAAATTATAGTAAAGTTGAATTGTTGATAATTGGTTTCTACCTTCGCTACGCACTATAATCAAATGATATACGCTTCCCGCGTTTCGGCATTTTCTTTTTATTTGAAAAAGAAAACGCCTGCAAAAGAAAAGCAAACTCAGGGCTACGCCCCGAGACCCCGGCAACGCCGCGCCGCAGTACATAGCTTGTGGCTCTCAACAGGCGGCTCGGCACATTCGCACGCAAACGCGCTGGAGCTTGAACGGGTGCGTGCTCGTGCGTCTTGCTACGCAAGCCGTTCCCTCGCATTTCCCAGTCAGACTTCAAACACTGTGGCGCGGCTATTGGAAGCTTAATTAAAAAAATCGGCTTGGTCACTTGCTTTTACTTTGCAAAAGTTCGGGAGACAGGTTTGCTTTCATCCGTTTAAATCTATTGGAAACTATCGCCGATAACGGACAGCCGCAAGGGCTGTCCCTACAAAGTGCTATAATTCGGAGATAACAGCACAAAATCAGTCGGTTCTGTGCCACAATCCCTCAGTCTCGGCTTACGCCGAGCCAGCTTCCTTTACACAAGGGAGCCAAAATAAAATTCCACAGTGTTATAAAATTTGTTTTCAAAAGTTGGCTATGATAAACCTTTCCCACCGCTTGCGCGGCAACGGTGCGTCGAATACAAACTGCGAGTCAATAAACTTGTGCTAAACCGCGGGCGACATCCGCCCATAGCATATACATTTTACTTATTACTTCAAACGAAGCCAGCAAAAATATTCGGAGTCGAATTATGCCGGGATTTTTATGTGATCTGCATATCCACTCGTGTCTGTCGCCCTGCGGCGACGAGGAGATGACTCCCTATAACCTTGTCAACATGGCAAAGGTCATGGGGCTGGATATCCTTGCGCTGACCGACCACAACTCCTCGCTCAACTGCCCCGCCGCGGCGCGTGCGGCAGAAGAGGCGGGAATAGCTTTCGTGCCCGGCATGGAGCTGACAACTTCAGAGGAAGTCCACGTCGTGTGCCTGTTTCCGGATGTCGATTCCGCGCTCGCGTTTTCGGGCTACGTTGCCGAGCGCCTGCCGAAGATTAAAAATCGGCTCGATATTTTCGGCGAGCAGCTGATAATGGACGACAGGGACGGTATTCTCGGGCGCGAGGAGAATCTGCTGAGCACGGCGAGCTTTATTTCAATCGGCGAGGTTTTCCCGCTCGTCTCCGGCTTCGGCGGGGTCTGCTATCCCGCTCATGTTGACCGCCCGTCGTTCAGCGTGGTTGCAAACCTCGGCTCGTTCGACGAAAGCTGGGGATTCGCAAACGCCGAGATGTCCGCTTTCGCTCAGGCGGACAGGCTCATTGAAGAGCATCCGCTGCTCCAAAAAATGAGGCTTCTGCGCGCATCCGACGCGCACTGCCTCGAAAATGTCGGCTTGGCGAGCACCGAGCTTGAGCTCCCCTGCGCATCGCCGCAGGCGGTCATTGATCTGTTGAAAGGTAATTACTACCTGCAGGGTATGTAATTGGTATATAGTTTATCGATATTTTTTTCCTTAAACTGTAGAAATTTTGCATTTCGCGTGTTATAATTACTTCTAATGCGAAAGGGATTCCCCTTTTTGCCTATCTGTATTTTTCTCAAACCTAAGGAGGGAGAGGCTACAAATGCTCAAAAAAATCAGTAAGATACCTTTTTCCGGCACCCCGGAGCAGGAGGAGAAGCTCAGAGCCGTTATCGCCGAGTGCAACGGCGACAAAAGCCTGCTGATGCACGTCATGCAGGAGGCGCAGCTCATCTACGGTTATCTTCCGTTCGAGGTACAGGCTATGATAGCCGAGGGAATGGATGTTCCGCTCGAGAAGGTATACGGCGTATCGACTTTCTACGCCCAGTTCGCTCTGAGCCCCAAGGGCAGATACAACATCTCCGTATGTCTCGGAACCGCCTGCTATGTCAAAGGCTCGCAGGCTATCCTCGACAAGATAAGCGAGAGACTCGGTATCGGCCCCGGCGAGTGCAGTGACGACGCGTGCTTCTCCATCGAAGCCTGCCGCTGCATCGGCGCGTGCGGACTTGCCCCCGTCATGACGATCAACGACGATGTCTACGGCAGACTCACCCCCGATCAGATAGACGGCATTCTCGACAAATACCTGGACGCTTAACGCCATGCGTGAGCTGTCACTCAACATTCTCGATATAGCCCAGAACTCCATATCAGCCGGGGCGTCGCTGATAACAATAGATGTCAGCGAAAGCAGAGAAGAGCATCTTCTCACCCTCACGGTTTCCGACAACGGCTGCGGCATGGACGAAGAACAGCTTCAAAATGTCTGCGATCCGTTTTTCACCACGCGCACAACGCGCAAGGTCGGCATGGGCATACCGCTGTTCCGCCTCGCGGCAGAACAGACCGGCGGCAGTTTTGAGATAACCTCAAAAAAAGGCGTCGGCACCTCCACAAAAGCCGTATTTCATTCGGACAGCATAGACTTCACTCCCCTCGGGGACATGACCTCGACGGTAACGGTGCTCATATCAATGAACACCGACAGGGATTTTATCTACCGCCGCTCGGCCGACGAAAAAGAATTCGTGCTCGACACGCGGGAAATAAAAAATATCCTCGACGGCGTGCCGCTCGACAATCCGGATGTTGTGCAGTGGATGAAAGAATATATCGACGAGAACACAGCGCTACTTTAAAAAACCATATGACGGCGCCCGGCGCCGGGAAAGGAATAACCATGAAATCACTTGCTGAACTTAACGCAATAAGAGATAAGGCAAAAGCCAATATGAACGTCCGCGACGACAGCGAAAGCTCGACCCGCGTACTCGTCGGCATGGCGACCTGCGGCATCGCGGCTGGCGCAAAGCCCGTGCTGACAGCCCTTGTTGACGAGGTTGCGCGCCGCAATCTCAGCCACGTCACCGTCTCGCAGACCGGCTGCATCGGTATGTGCCAGTATGAGCCGATAGTCGAGGTTCTCGAGCCGGGCAAGGAAAAGGTCACCTATGTAAAGGTAACGCCCGAAATGGTCGCGCGCATTGTCAGCGACCACCTCGTCAACGGCAACCCCGTTACGGAATTTACGGTCGGCGCTATCGCCAAATAACAAGGAGGGAAATCAATGTATCGTTCACACGTTCTTGTCTGCGGCGGTACCGGCTGTACTTCTTCTCACAGTGCAGAAATAATTGCCGAGTTTGAAAAGGAGATCGCCAAAAAAGGTCTCGCAGACGAAATCAAGGTCATCAGGACAGGCTGCTTCGGTCTGTGCGCCCTAGGTCCGATAGTCGTTGTTTATCCCGAAGGCGCGTTCTACAGCCAGATAAAGGTCGAGGACGTTCCGGAGATAGTTGACGAGCACCTCATCAAGGGCAGAATAGTCAAGCATCTGCTCTACGATGATACCGTCGCCGGCGACACCGTCAAGAGCCTCAACGAGACTCAGTTCTATAAAAAGCAGAAGAGAGTCGCGCTGCGCAACTGCGGCGTTATTGACCCCGAGAATATCAATGAATACATAGCCATGGACGGCTACCAGGCTCTTGCAAAATGCCTGACCGAATACACCCCGGACGAGGTCATCCAGATAGTCAAGGATTCCGGTCTGCGCGGCAGAGGCGGCGGCGGATTCCCGACGGGTCTGAAATGGAGCTTCACCCGCAAGAATCAGGCGGATCAGAAATATGTCGTCTGCAACGCCGACGAGGGCGACCCCGGCGCGTTCATGGATCGCTCCGTGCTTGAGGGCGACCCGCACTGCATCGTCGAGGCCATGGCCATATGCGGCTACGCCACCGGCGCCACCGAGGGCTACATCTACGTCCGCGCGGAGTATCCCATAGCGGTCAAGAGACTTCAAATAGCCATTGACTCCGCCCGCGAGCTCGGGCTGCTCGGCAAAAACATATTCGACAGCGGCTTCGATTTTGACCTCCACATAAGACTCGGTGCAGGCGCATTCGTCTGCGGCGAGGAGACCGCGCTCATGACCTCCATAGAGGGCAACCGCGGCGAGCCCCGTCCGAGACCTCCGTTCCCGGCGGAAAAGGGTCTTTTCGGAAAGCCCACTACCGAGAACAACGTCGAAACATTTGCAAACATCCCGCAGATAATCCTGCACGGCGCGGAGAGCTTTGCCTCCATGGGCACCGAGCGCTCCAAGGGCACCAAGGTCTTTGCACTCGGCGGCAACATCAAGCACACCGGCCTCGTTGAGATCCCCATGGGCACGACCCTGCGCGAAATTGTCGAGGACATCGGCGGCGGCATCCCCAACGGCAGAAAGTTCAAGGCGGCTCAGACCGGCGGGCCTTCCGGCGGATGCATCCCCGCGAGCCTCATGGACACCGAGATAGACTACGACAACCTCACCGCCATAGGCTGCATGATGGGCTCGGGCGGACTTATAGTCATGGATGACAGCAACTGCATGGTCGATATAGCTAAATTCTTCCTCGACTTCACGGTTGACGAGTCCTGCGGAAAGTGCTCCCCCTGCCGTATCGGCACGAGAAGAATGCAGGAGATACTCGAGAAGATAATCGCCGGCAAGGCGACTCTCGACGACCTCGACAAGCTCGAGGAGCTCGCCCACTACATAAAAGAGAACTCCCTTTGCGGTCTGGGTCAGACGGCGCCCAACCCCGTTCTCGCAACCCTCAAGTTCTTCCGTGAGGAGTACATAGCGCATATAGTTGACAAGAAGTGTCCCGCAGGCGTCTGCAAGGCGCTGCTGAGCTTCAAGATAGACAAGGATCTGTGCATCGGCTGCGGCCTTTGCGCCAGAAACTGCCCCGTCTCGGCTATCGGCAAGACCGACTATATCGCAGAGGGCCACAAGCTGCCTTCGTACGAGATAGACACCGCCAAGTGCATCAAGTGCGGCGTCTGCCTTGAAAACTGCAAGCGTGCCAAGGCTATCAGCAAAGGTTAAGGAAGGAGGGTCAACACAGCATGGAAATGGTAAATATTAAGATAAACAATATGCCTCTGAGCGTACCCAAGGGCATATCCATACTTGAGGCGGCGCGTACGGCCGGCATAGAGATCCCGACCCTCTGCTACCTCAAGAAGATAAACGAAATCGGCGCGTGCCGTATCTGCATGGTCGAGGTCAAGGGCGCCCGCTCGCTCGTGACCGCCTGCGTCTACCCCGTAAACGAGGGCATGGAGATATTCACAAACACGGAGCGCGTGCGCAAGAGCCGCAAGACGACTCTCGAGCTCATCCTCTCTACGCATGACAGGAAGTGTCTCTCCTGCATACGCAGCGGAACCTGCGAGCTCCAGCAGCTCTGCAAGGAGTTCGGCGTTGACGACGAGGGGCGCTTCGACGGCGCAAATCCCGTCCACGAATACGACGACTCCGCCATACATATGATAAGAGACAACGGAAAGTGCATACTCTGCCGCCGCTGCGTAGCCGCGTGCCAGGCTCAGCACATCTCCGTTATCGGCGCAAATGCCCGCGGCTTTGACACCCACATCGGCTCGGCATTCGAAAAGCCTCTCGACTCCGTGGCGTGCGTCTCCTGCGGTCAGTGCATAGTCAACTGCCCGACCGGCGCTATCTACGAGAAGGACGACACCGCAAAGGTGCTCGAGGCTATAAACGACCCCGAGAAGTTCGTCGTTGTCCACACCGCGCCTTCTATCCGCGTCACTCTCGGCGAGTGCTTCGGAATGCACATAGGCACCAACGTTCAGGGCAAGATGGTCGCGGCACTCAGACGTCTCGGCTTCGACAAGGTCTTTGACACCGACTTCGGCGCAGACCTCACGATAGTCGAAGAGGCAAACGAGTTCCTCGGCAGAGTCCAGAACGGCGGCGTGCTCCCGATGATAACCTCCTGCTCGCCCGGATGGATAAAATACTGCGAGCATTACTACCCCGATATGCTCGATCACCTCTCCTCCTGCAAATCGCCCCAGCAGATGTCCGGCGCGATAATCAAGACCTGGTATGCCGAGAAGATGGGCATCGACCCGAAGGATATCGTCGTTGTCGGCATCATGCCCTGCACGGCGAAGAAGTTCGAGACAAAGCGCGACGATCAGGCGGCGTCCGGCTATCCGGATGTTGACTACTCGCTGACCACGAGAGAGCTCGGCAGAATGATCGAGAGCGCGGGAATATACTTCAGACACCTGCCCGACGAGGAGTTTGACAATCCTCTGGGCGACTCCACCGGCGCAGCCGTTATCTTCGGCGCAACAGGCGGCGTTATGGAAGCGGCGCTGAGAACCGCCGTTGAGAAGCTCTCCGGCGAAGAGCTCAAGAGCCTCGACTTCACCGAGGTTCGCGGCACCGACGGAATAAAGGAAGCTTCCTACACCGTCAACGGCATGGAGATAAAGGTCTGCGTAGTCAGCGGACTCGCAAACGCCAACACTATTATGGAGAAGGTCAAAAACGGCACCGCCGACTACCACTTCATAGAGATCATGGGCTGCCCCGGCGGCTGCGTCAACGGCGGCGGTCAGCCGATCCAGCACGCTGTCGTGCGCAACTTTGTCGACCTCAGAGCGCGCAGAGCCGCAGCTCTCTACGAGGCGGACAAGGATATGCCCCTGCGCAAGTCGCATGAGAGCGAGGCTGTCAAGCGTCTCTACGCCGAGTTCCTCGGCGAACCCGGCAGCCACAAGGCTCACGAAGTGCTTCACACCTCGTATGTAGCAAGACCGAAATATAAATAAGCACAAATAAAGAATCAATCCCGCTCTGCAAAGGTGGGATTGATTCTTTAACTTTTTTAAAAATCAAAACACGATTGACTTTTTTACTCTTTCTGTTAAAATATAATTGTAGCGCAGAAGTATTGTCATTTATCCGCCTCAAGGAAATTGAAAGGATGTGGAGTGATGAAAAAAACAAAAAAGCTTTTGTTGTGATTTTCGAGGTGCTTCTTTGGCCGCTGTTCCTGCAGGCGATAATATACTGCGTCTGCGAGCTTTTCCGCCCTGTATTTAACTTCTTTTTTACACATATGCACGATTTCTATTATGACTGCATAAGGATTTCAGAGTATGGAATGTTTTACTTTTACGCGTTTCGCTTCATATGGGCGGTCGCCTTTGTCAGCCTGTTCTTCTTCTATCTTTCAAGGAGAGCTCAAATTCGTAAATTCCGTTCTTTCTTCACCGTCTTTGTCTTGTCGGCGATACCGATGATTTTGATGCGAATCACCATGCAATATGATTGGGTAATACACCCTGTATTCACTTCTCCTCATCAGGATTTACTGCCGTTTTTAACCTTCTTGTTCCGTTTTCTGTATGTTATAATTCCGCTTTGGTCATTAGCAAACATCATTTTCTCCGTAAGGCGAATGACCTCAAAAAGCCAACCGGAAGCAGCGTAAGAGCTATAGCAAAACCCGCCGCAGACTTATATCTGCGGCGGGTTTGCTTTGGTGGGTTTGATTTATATATTCTTTATCTCGTCAAAAATCTTTTTTGTGATTCGTCTGTCTTTATAATAAAACTCTCGGTCGTGCTCGCTTATCTCCCTCGCGACGCGGCAGGGATTTCCGTAGGCGACGACGTTCGCCGGAATGTCTTTCGTCACGACGCTGCCCGCGCCGATAACGCTGTTGTCCCCTATCGTCACGCCGGGCATTATCATCGCCCCCGCACCTATCCAGCAGTTTCTGCCGATATGCACGGGCATATTGAACTGATACGCCTTTTCGCGCAGCTCGGGCAGAATCGGATGCCCCGCGGTCGCGACGGTGACATTCGGGCCTATCATCGTGTGCGAGCCGATGTAGATATGCGAGTCGTCAACGGCGGTGAAGTTGAAGTTTGCGTATATAGAGTCGCCGAGATGGATGTGCGCCCGCCCCAGTTCGCGTGGAACGGCGGTTCGAGATAGCAGTTCTCGCCGACTTCGGCGAACATCTCTTTCATCAGCGCCTGCCGTCTCTTCTGCTCAGTCGGGCGCGTGGAATTGAACTCGTAGAGCAGATCGAGCTTTTTGAGCTGCTCGTCGAATATCGACTCCTCGTTCGGATAATAGAGCTCGCCAGTGTGCATTCTTTCATTCCCATGGTCTTTCTCCTTTTCTGTTTTTCTCCGCTTTGATTATACTTTATGCGCCCGCTTTTTCAGCCTTTTTTGAGCAAATGCGCGCATGTTCTGCGACATTCGGGCTTTTTTGTTGACTTTGTGTGCTTCAAATATTATACTTTATAATAGACTTGTATAGGAGATTTTTGTTTTAAGTCGGAAGGTGAAGAGAAAATGGATAAATTCATGCCAAAGACCATCGAACAGCTCAACGCCGAATTTGAGGCGCGCATGGAAAAGGCCAAGCAGGATGAGCTGAACGCGGCGGCGGAAAAGGCGGCGGCAGAGATAAAAGCCGCCGAAGAAGCACGAAAAGCCGAGGAAGCCCGCGCAGCAGCCGAAGCAAAGGCAGCAGCTGAAGCAAGAGCAGCAGCCGAAGCAAAAGCGGCTGAGGAAGCGAGACGCGTTGAAGAGCGCAGCTATGACAGCGTGATAGACAACTCGGTTATCTCCGCAAACGAGCTCGAACCGGTAGAGGACGACTTTGAAGAGACTTATTCCGGCGAGGAAGAGGTTTCTGTCGAAGAGTCAAAGCCCGAAGTTAAAGAAGTGCCTGTTGAAAAGCAGAAGAATGAATACGGCGAACCCGATCCCCACGGATATTTCGGCGCGCCGATAGACAAGAGCAGACCGCGCAAGACCCTCTCCGATGAGACAACATCCAAGGTCGAGCCGAAGTTCGACTTCGAGCGCACCTCGGACTACTCGGGTGCGATGCTCCAAAACGGCTTCAAGCCTCAGAAAGACAAATTCAAGGGCGCGAGGATATTCACGACCGTTCTCATCGTCATAATAGCCGTTGTGTCGCTCGTCACCGCGCTTCTCTGCGTTGCAGCGGCGCACCCCGACAAATTCCTGCTCGACCGCGGACTCGCCGTGTGCAGCGAAAATGTCGCAGGCTCGAATATAAAGAGCGGCTCGCTGTGCCTCACACGCAGGGCATCCGCCGCATCCGCGGACGAAGTTGCGCTGTACAAGCTCGGCGGCAAATACGAATTTGCGTTCGGTTCGTCTTTGCCTGAGGGTGCTTCAATAGTCGCGCTCGCCACGCACTGCGTGCCGTTTATCGGCAAGTTCATCTCGAGCGTTACGAACATGTGGATAGTCTACGCCTGCTCAGCTCTCGCGGCGATACTCATCATCCTGATAATCAGGCTCGCGGCGTTCAGCGCGCCGGAGGAGAGCGTCACCGACGGAGTCAAGAGCAAGAAGAGCCGCAAATAACAAAAAATCAAGAGCCGCACGGTTGATCCTGCGGCTTTTGCATTTGGAGGAAACCCAATGTCAATAGAAAGAGTCAGAGAATATTTCAGAAAGCTCGGAATCGAAGACCGAGTGATGGAGATAGACGAGTCGAGCGCAACCGTTGCCCTCGCGGCAAAAGCTCTCGGCTGCGAAGAGGGCAG
>OIXU01000839.1_pt1 | contig 10464 bp, 12 predicted proteins | sample 1587921 | NCBI WGS metagenome assembly OIXU01 (sample SAMN03283238) | human gut metagenome | biome: human-associated habitat; material: feces | host: Homo sapiens | place: Peru | collected 2012
GAAAGAATGCTGAGAAAACTTAACTTTACAGACAATGTAATTGATAGGGTAAAGTTTCTTATTGCTCATCACCATACATACAGTAACATTGATAGTATGGACTATCAAATACTGGTTGAGTCAGATTTTTTGGTAAATATTTGTGAGGATAATTTAAGCAAAGACTCAGCAATGAAAATTAAGGAAAAAATCTTTAAAACCCAAACCGGTAAAAAGCTACTTGAAAACTTATTTATATAGGAAAATCACCTACCCAAAGGGATAGGTGATTTTCTTTTGAAAGGTTCAAATATTTATGTGCAAATAAAATTAACACCAATGTAAAAACTACTTTTCATCATATATAACTTTCACCTTGCCGTAAGGTGTATTCATTACATATTTTCTTCTGTATTTTGGTTTAGCCTTTATCATCTTGTATATTGCTCTACCTGCATATCCGAAAAATATAAATAAACATAAATTTAAAATCATTGTAATCCCCCTAAAACTGTACCTCTTTAAGACAAATATATAATAACATATTAACTGTCCCAAAAATGGGACTTATCTTTTGTTTTAGGGGATTTTTTGAAAAAAATATGAAAGTTTATTTATGATTATAAAGATTATTTACATCAGCAAGTTTCTTAGCATATTCATCAGCTACAAATTGTGGTGAAATAATCTTTACACTATCACCAAAACCAAATAGCCAACCAAAGAACTGAGGACTTAAATCCACCTTAGTAGTTACAAAGAAACTTTCTTTATCAGCCTTTGAGATAAAAACATTCTTGCCAAATCTATCCATAACAACACCGATAAGGTCGTTTCTAAACAGTAGTTTAACCTCTACTTCATCACCACCGAACATACCAAAAACTTTCTTTGCATATGTAGCAGGATCACACTTTCTCTCTATGCCTTTACTATCAATTTTTTCATCAAGGACTTCTATTTGTGCCATCTTGTCAACACGATAGTGCTTTATCTTTTTATCCTTACTGTCGTAACCGATTAGATAATAATTTTCATCATCAATAGCTAAAAATAATGGTGAAATCTTGTACAGTTTATCTTTCTTCCTTAGAAGTGCCTTTGACTTAGTATTAAAGTCAACTACCCAATGGTAATAATTAAAAGTAATTTTTTTACCTTCATTAATAGCCTTGTGGATATTGTCTGTATTGTGGTAAATTTTCTCATTCATAGACTTTACACGATTAGCTACAACAACCTGTCTTTGAAGTTCTTTACCCTCATATTCGGAAGTCAGACTTTCCAACTTTTTAATTAGCTGAACACTTTTCTTCTCAGTAATATATTTACTGCTTTGGATAGAATCCACAAGTAGCTTTAATTCCGGCAATTCAAAGGTTCTGCCAAGAAGTTTATAGGAAACATCTTTGCTTTTATACTTATTAATATCAATGCCAAATTCTTGCAAAGTTTTTATATCCCTATAAACTGTCTTTCTCTCTACCTCAATATCATTTTTCTCTAAATAATCAATAATTTCATAAACATTCATACCATGGTCTTCATCTGTTTTTTCATAAAACATTTTAAGAAGATACAGTAGCTTTTGCCTATGATTTTCACTTCTTGCCATAGAAACATCCCCTTATGCAAACATCTGTGAAATAGCAACAATAGTTGGCATTGTTACAATAGATGCAAGTGTTGTAGCAGAAACCAAGCTAACAGAAAGTGGTACATCTCTGTCATACTTTGTAGCAAACATTGTAGTTGTAGCTGCTGATGGTGCTGAAGTTGCAATAACTGTTGCCACAAGCATATTGCCCCTTACACCAAAGAGATAAAGCAAGAATAAGGAAACTAAAGGTATTGCCACTAACCTTACACCTATACAGAGATAACTGTACTTATCGGTAAACATACTTTTTAGTGAAGTATTTGCAAGTTGACAACCAATGATAATCATAGGTATAGGAGTGTTTAACGCACCTAAATAATCAATAGGTGAATAAAGAATAGTTGGCAACTGAATATGGAAAACCCAAAGTAAAATTGCAATAACAACACCTACAATACCGGGATTGGCAATCAGCTTTTTAAGGCTAAGTTCCTTTTTGTCACCACTCATTGCAACAAGCCCATAGGTCCAAATAAATATGTTAAATACTGCAACATAAATTGCACCGTAAAACACACCGTCATTTCCTAAAATTGCCTTTTGAAGTGGCAAACTCATAAACCCACAGTTAGAAAAAATACTGCCAACCCTAAGTACAACCTTCTTTGCTTCATCTTTGTTCCTAAAAATAAGAGTACAAACCACTATACTGCCAATATGAATTATTGCAACGGACAAAATCATAACAAACATATTAACCAACTTATCACTTGTAAATTCGCAATTTTGGAATGACACAATAATAACACAAGGTGTTGCCACATAGAGGGCAAGATTTGTTAAACTTTTTATAGCTTTGTCACTTATCAGCGTAGCTTTTTTGCATACAAAACCAACACCGATAAGTATAAACAAAACCACTACTTGCTGACCTACAGTTAAGAAATTACTTATCATTTCATACCCTCCAATGATGCAAAAAACATATCATAGGCATCGTCCCATCCGTCAATAGAACAAACACCACCACCATTTACGGAACGCATCTTAGAGTCATTCATTTCTTGACCGTAAGCAAAAAGTTCACAAAAACACTTCATAGGGTCCTCTGAATTTCTGGTTTCCAGTAGCTTATTTCTTAAGTTTTCATCCTTACTTGCATCTTCAAGTAACTGCCTTAGCTTTTCTTCCACTACTTTCATCTCCTATATAATATCACATTAACTGTCCCAAAAATGGGACTTATCTTTTACATTTCACTACTATTATATAATTTTTACAATAGATTTGCAATTTTTCGTTAAAGCCGCCTAAATTTCACCTTAAATTTATTGCAGTATGAATAACAAATGAAAGATTTTTGTTGATAACTACTGAAATCGACAAAATCTTTTGTAACAATTGTGCAAACGAATATTTTACAAAACAACATATCTGTACATATTTCCGAATTTTACCACAACAAATTGACTTAACATTGTAAAAATCTTATAATTTTAACATAAGGCATATTACTGCCGTATATATTGAAAGAAGGTTTTTCATAATGGCAACAAAAAAAACTACAGCCTCTAAGGCAGTAAAGGCTACTACAACTACTGCAAAGGCTGACGCAAAAACAGAAAAGGTAGCTACAGTTGCTACTAAGGCTACTGAAAAGGTAACTGCTCCTGTTAAGGCAGAAGCTACTAAGAAAGTAGAAACAAAGACAGTTGAAACTAAGGTTGCACCAAAGGCTACAACTGCAGAAGTTAAGGCTGAACCTAAGAAAGCTGAAAAGGTAGAAGAAAAGAAAGTAGAAAAGGTTGCAGAAAAAGCACCTGCAAAGAAAACTACTGCTAAAAAGACTACTACTAAGAAAACAGCTACTAAGAAAACTACAACTAAGACACCTAAAAAGAAGATTACAGAAAAGACTCCTTCAAAGAAAGTTCCTTCAGCTAAGAAGGCAGAAGCTCCTGCTAAGGTAGAAACTGCTGTAAAGGTATTTGTTGAATATAACGGTGCTAAAGTTGCTCTTGAAGATGTTATCAACAATGTTAAGATTGTTAACGGTAAAGACGCAAAGGAAATCACTGTATATCTAAAGCCTGAGGATCAGAAAGCATATTTTGTTGCTGACGGTGAAGCAAAAGAAATGGATGTTTTCTTCTGCTAATTTCATATAGCTATTTACTTAAACCACTTGTATAAATGCAAGTGGTTTTTCTTTTGTTTTTAACATAATTTTTCATTGACAAGATTGTTTTATAAGGTGTACAATAATAATAGCCCTATTGGGCAAATTTTTATGTAATTGAGGTGAAATCGTGGACGCTGGAGGTAGTTTAGGCTCTGTTCCCGGGAAAAGCACAAAGATGTTCTGTGGACTTCTAGGGTTCATAGATTTCTTTTAGATTTTTTCGGGGAAAGATTCTTTACTTTAACTAAAATTTAAATAAGAAAGGAGTTTTCCCCATGGAAACAACAAGTACTGTTACTTTGCAAGATACTATTGAAACTCTGCTAAAGAGCAAAAAGTATGCAACATTGCGTGACATACTTACAACAATGAATCCTGTGGATATTGCCGCAATTTTTGAAGAACTTCAAGATGAGAAAATGCCACTTCTCTACAGACTATTGCCAAAAGATATTGCTGCCGATACTTTCGTAGAAATGGATGATGAAACCCAGAAGTTTCTAATTCATTCACTAAGCGATACTGAGCTTAAAGAAGTTTTGGACGATATGTTCCTTGATGATATGGTTGATATGATTGAAGAAATGCCTGCTAATGTAGTTAAGCGTATTCTTCGCCAAAGTTCTCCGGAAGAAAGAAAACAAATTAATATGTTGCTGAAATTTCCAGAGGATTCAGCCGGTTCAATTATGACAACTGAGCTTGTTATTTTGCGACCAAGTATGACTGCCGAAGAGGCAATCAAAAGAATCAGAAGAACAGGTGTTGACAAAGAGACTATCTACACTTGTTATGTTGCCGATAATCTAAGCAAACTTATCGGTATTATCACTATTAAAGATTTGCTACTTGCTGATGATGACACAAAGGTTTCTGAACTTATGGACACCAATGTTATCTCTGTTATGACACTAACCGACCAGGAAGAAGTAGCAAGTATTATTAAGAAATATGACTTTCTAGCAGTACCGGTAGTTGATAAAGAAAATCGTCTTGTTGGTATTATCACAGTTGATGATGCCGTTGATGTTATGCAAGAAGAGGCTACTGAAGATATTCAGAAAATGGCCGCTATCACACCTAATACCGATACACCATACCTAAAGATAGGTATTTTCGAAACATGGAAAAGCCGTATTCCTTGGTTGCTGTTACTGATGATTTCTGCCACATTTACAGGAATGATTATCAGTTCATTTGAAGACGCTTTGGCTTCTTCAGTTGTACTGACTGCATTTATTCCAATGCTTATGGATACCGGTGGTAACTCAGGTAGTCAGTCCTCAGTTACAATTATTCGAGCATTGTCGCTACACGAAATACAGTTTAAAGACCTTGTAAAAGTCATATGGAAAGAAGTCCGAGTTGCCCTAATGTGTGGTGTTGCTCTTTCCCTGGCTGCTTTTGCAAAGGTAATACTGGTTGACAGACTTCTCCTAGGCAATCCTGATGTTACTGTATATGTTGCATTGGTAGTTTGTTTAACCCTTGCAATTACTGTTGTTGTAGCCAAAATCATAGGTTGTTGTTTGCCTATGTTTGCTTACAAGTTAGGATTTGACCCTGCTGTTATGGCGTCACCGTTTATCACAACAATTGTTGATGCAGTGAGCCTTGTAGTTTATTTCCTAATTGCAACAAGCATTTTACACTTATAATTTAACCATAAATCACCTTTCATTTTTACAATAGACTTCAACACTTTATTGTACTTTGGAAGGTGTTTTTTATTTTTCTCATTAACAAAGTAACCCTTTACCGACCGGTAAAGGGTTTTCCTTTTAAATATTCTTTTTGCAAAAATCTTTCATACAACACTGTTCACACTTAGGTTTTCTGGCGTCACAAGTTTTTCTACCGTGAAGTACAAGTCTATGGCAAAAGTCATTACTTTCTTCCGGAGGAAGTAAATCCCTAAGTATAAACTCTATTTTCTTTGGGTCTTTCTCATTATGCAAACCTAATCTTCTTGTAATACGGATACAGTGGGTATCAACAACTACTGCCGGTTTACCGAAAATATCACCCATTACTAAGTTAGCAGTTTTTCTGCCTATACCGGGAAGTTTGATTAGTTCTCCCAATGTATCAGGAACAACACCGTTGTGCTGTTCTGTTAAGGCTTTACCCATTGCAACAAGTGACTTAGCCTTAGTTTTGTACAATCCACAGGACTTTATTAATTCTTCAACATCCTCTACATTTGCATTGGCAAAATCCTCAGCAGATTTATACTTTTCAAATAGGGCAGGTGTTACCATATTTACTCTTGCATCGGTACATTGTGCTGCAAGTCTTGTGGCAACTAATAGTTGTAGTGGGTCTTTATATGTTAGTGAGCAGATTGCATCAGGAAATTCTTTTTTCAACGCATCTACTGCAAGAAGTGCAATTTCTTTCTTAGTCATAGCTTTTCCTCATTAATAAAATATTTATTTCATTATAACACAGTAAATTTTCATTGCAAATATTTATTTATTATGTTAAAATCCACTTGGGTGATATTATGTTTAAAAACTACATTTTCGATTTATACGGAACACTAATCGACATTAACACAGATGAGTGGAGTGACGATTTGTGGGAAAAGATGGCACTATTCTACAGTTATAAAGGTGCTAAGTACACAGGCAAAGAATTTCACAAAGAATATAATCGTCTTTGCAAGGAAGAAAAGGCAAGAATTAAGGCTGTTCATCCTGAATACAAAAACAATGTTGACATTAAGATTGAAAAGGTTTTCAAGGAACTTTTCAACCTAAAAAATGTTGAAGTAACTGATGAAGAAGTTCTGAATGTATGTGCAATCTTCCGTTGCTACTCAACAAAATATGTTAAGCTGTATGACGGTGTAATTGATTTATTAGACACACTAAAGGCTAAAGGCAAAAAGATTTTCTTGCTATCAAATGCACAGAGAAGTTTCACTATGAATGAAATGAATATGCTGGGACTAACACCATATTTTGATGGTATTTTTATCAGTTCAGACAGAGAAGTAAGTAAACCTAATCCTTGTTTTTACAATGGTCTAATCGAAGAATACGGCCTAGATAAAAAAGAATGTGTAATGATTGGTAATGACTACAAAGCTGACATTAACGGCAGTAAAAGAGCAGGTATTAAGAGCCTATACATTCATCAATCAATCAGTCCTGAAATTAAAGGAAAAGTAAATACACCATACCAGATTATGGACGGTAATGTTTACAAAATTAAGGAACTAATCGTAAAATAACAAAAAGCCTTATCCACACGGATAAGGCTTTTAAAAATTATAATAATATTCTTTTTTCAAAGTATTCATTGCACTTAGGACAATGGACCTTGTGTTTACCACGCTGATACTTTACTCTAAGTTGAGCTTTACAGTAAGGGCATTTTACATATCTATGGGTTTTACGGTCATGCCACATTCTCTTTAGAAGATTAAATTTCTTGCTGATGCCACTTGTAATTGAAAGGAATTTACGGTTTTCGTACATTCTTTTCTGAATATTTTTTGACAAACTTCTATACACTATTAGCACAATTACAAGTATATTTAAGATACCGATAACCCAAAATCTTGTAAACATCCAAATAATTTGAAGTACAAGCCAAAAAATCAGCAAAGCCATATTTAGCTTATCGTGACCATATCTGCCGTTCATAAATTGAGCTATTTTGTAAAAAAAGTTTCTCATTATACTCTTCCTTTGATTTTTATTTTCACATTATATCACATAGAAAATAATTATTCAAATCATTACTACTTGACAATTATATACATTTAAATGATAATTATATTACAGAAAGGTGATTATATTATGAAAAAAATTATCTCACTCTCACTTTTAATAATAATTTCACTAACCCTTTTCACCGGTTGTAAAGATACAAAAACATACAATGTTTTAATCATGGACAACAACTCACCTTATAGCAATTTTGAGGATAATAAGGCAAAGGGCTTAGAGGTTGACTTATTAGATGCTATTAGTAAGGAAGAAAATTTCACTATTAACTATGTAAAGGACTCAAAAAAGAATGATTACATTTCTGCAAGTAGTGAATTAATAAATGAAAATGGTAATTACGATTCAACAGACAGTTACTATCAAAAGGGTATTATCTTCACTACTAAGGATGATAGCAATATTAATTCTTACGAACAGTTACTTCATCAGAAAATCGGTGTTATTAAAGGCAGTTACGGTGAGGACTTTGGAAACCAAATTGCACCACAGTATAACCTAACAGTTAAGGTATATAACTCAGAAAAGGAAATGTATCGTGATTGCAAAAATAACAAAATTGCAGGTTTCTTTGATGATACATTAAGTGTTAAATCTGCTATTAAAAATGGTGAAAAATTCAAAACCTTTGAAAATGAAGAAAAGACCGACTCACTTTCACTAATGGTTAATAAAGGTGAAGAAAAAAAATTTGTAAAAGCCTTTAACTTAGGTCTAAAGAAGATTATGAGTAACGGTGAATATGAAAAGATAGTTAATAAATATAGATAATTTTTCTATAACACAAAGACCGACAGTTAAGCTACTGTCGGTCTTTTTATATTGTTTTTAATTTTCTTGTAGTTGCTTTTTACCTTTCTTTTTTGCCATTATTAAGAGAACTGCACCAACAAGAGCCATAACTATACCTATGTAAAATAAGTAGTAACCAATGCCCCAATTATAAGCACTTCTCATAAGACCTCTATCTCTAAAGTCCCAACCTAAAAATGTAAATACACCAAAAGCCAACACATCAGATATTATTAATGGAATAGGCTTTTTCAGTAGAGCAAAAATTAATGATAAAAGTGAGAATAATCCTATACCTGCAACTATTACCACATAGATTGCACCAACAGATGATTGGTGTAAAATCTCCTTACTGTTACTGCTGTACATACTAGCATACTGAACCATAGAAACATTTTTCACATCACCGGCCTTAATATCAGTATTACTATAAGCTACTGCCTCAGGGTAAGAGTCTATCCTTTCAGCAAACTCCTTAGTTGCTGATGTATAAGGCAAGAAGATTGTCAGTATCATTAAAGCTGAACCGATAACTGCCACAATAAAAGGGATAAATAAATTATTTTTCTTCTGTAAAGTGTCCATATTGCCCTCCACTATCAGTTAGCAACTTCTGCAAGTTTCTTTGTAATACGAGCATTAACTTCATTATAATAAGCTAAATCTGCAGTAGAAAGGTCCTCTGACTTAATGTCATTAAGTTTTTGCATCATATCGCTATACTTAGTCATATAGTCAGCATAATCACTTGCCATTGATGTAATATCAGTTGAATTTTTATACTTCTTCATAAAGTCAACATAGTCATTGAAGAATTCTTCATAACTATCCATTGTTGCCTTAAAATCAGCATTGACACCACTTGATGAATTTGACTTTTTGCTTGTTGTTTTCTTAGTGGTCTTAGGCTTAGTTGCTTTCGGTTTTGTAGCCTTAGGCTTAGTTGTTTTAGGCTTTGTTGCAACAGTTGTTTCTTGTTCAGGAGCATTTATAATAATATCCATTGTTTCTTCATCATCTTGATAATACACTGATAAAGCATATCCTTTTTTATCCTTAGCAGTGTACATACCATCTACACTGGAATAATCCACATCAAAGCCCTTTTTCTTACAATCATTTACGTAACTTTTGAAATCATCAACAGACACCTCAGAAATAGTAGCTTGATAGCTATCCTCACTATCTATTGAAATTTTTCCTTTTGTTGACTTTGGTTTTGGTGCTAAACTACCAATACCGGATGTTGCCCAAGTTATTGTAGTATATTCCTCACTATCACTTCCACAACCGGTAAACACCACACCTGATGTTCCCACAACCAATAGAGCCATAACCGTACATAAAATTTTCTTAACAGGGTTTTTCATATTAATTCCTCCTTATTTGAATTCCCTGTCTATATAGTAAATTATTATTATAGCTATTTGTTATGCTACTAGCATACAACCAATGTAAAAAAATAGGGTATAATATTATACAATTTAACATATTATTATACTTTGTCCAACAATAAAGTAAGGCTAGGAATTATCACCATAAGGGCTACACCAATAATTTTTAGAATAGTTTTCTTGCTTTGCTGAGTGCCTTTACCTAAAAATCTGCTAACATTTCCAACATCAAAGAAACATATGTATGGCACTAAAGACCAAGCAACAAAACCATTTATTAAACTCTCAACATCACCATTGATAAAAGTTACATCAATAGCACAATATAGTAAAATAAAATAAAGTACATATCCAATTATAGCGATAACCTTATGTGAAGTTTTGTTACTGCGAAAACCGGGTAGATTAAGCAAGAATTTATCGGCAAATGACAACTTTTCATTACCGTTACCCTGTAATGCAAGTTCCATTTGATACACATTGGAATATCTGTCTTCTTCCTTGATTTGGGTTGCTTTCTTAACTATTGACGCATATTTACCACTACACAATTTTTCATTAGGCATTTTACCTGTTAGCATAAAGTTAAGCAATACACCCATAGCATAAATATCTGCACCAAAACCAGTTTGGGTAAAACCGAATTGTTCGGGAGAAGCATAACCTGCTGTACCCATTACTGTAGTATCTCTGGAGGCACTTTGCTTTCTTTCTCGTGAAATATTAAAGTCAATCAGCTTAATGTTTCCCTCGTAATCTACCATAACATTGTTGAGAACA
>OIXU01000840.1_pt1 | contig 10456 bp, 9 predicted proteins | sample 1587921 | NCBI WGS metagenome assembly OIXU01 (sample SAMN03283238) | human gut metagenome | biome: human-associated habitat; material: feces | host: Homo sapiens | place: Peru | collected 2012
CGAACGCATAGATAAAAACGGAACAGAAATAATTATATTAAGTTTTAATGATAAAAACTATTTGGAATTTTTGGAAAAATCCGAAATCGGCAAGCATTTTACAGAAAAAGACAGTTGTATTATTGTGCTCGGTGAAGATGAATATCTGTACAGGCTTTCAATCGGCGGACTTGAACAAATCGAGAATTCAAAAGGTACAATAACGCTTGAAAAATATATTAAAAACACATATAAATTCACAAAACTTTTGATGAAAAGCGAAAATTATCGGCAAAGAATTTTCAAAAAATACAATGCCGACAAAATACACAAAACAGGCAAAGGGTTTGCAAAATATGACAAATATATTTATATTTCCCAAACCTCAAACACGGTAATTCCGTTTAGATTTAGGAAAGCAAGCAAGAAAAATCAACCGTTGATAATTTATTTTGGCGGTGCAGGAACAATCGGTCACGATAACTTCAAGCAATTCTTTGAGCACATTACATTTAGCAAAACATTGCAACTTGTAAAAGCCGATTGCAATATTCTCGTACCGCAATTTGTAAGAGATAAATATATTAACGAGTCATATTGCAGAGAAATTTATACCGAAGCGGTATTTGATTTAATCAAGGAATTGCAAAATGAAAACAAAATCGATTCAAACAAAATCTATATATACGGCTGTTCGTTCGGCGGCGGAATTGTTTGGAATATGCTTGTAAATCACAGCGATATGATTGCCTGCGCAATTGAACTTATGGGCGAATACTATGGTTTCAAATCGATCGATGAAATAGATTTTGAAAGCATTGCCAAAACTCCTATTTGGATAGCACATTCAACCGATGACTGTGTGGTATCAATTGACAGCGACGACAGGTTTTATCAAAAGCTCAAAGAACAAAACGCAAATATAAAATACACACGCCCGAACAAGCACGGACACAAACTTGCAGGTGTATTTTTGCGAAAGCAAAATTGGATTAACTGGCTGTTAAATCAGTAATCACAAAAAGCTATCCGAAAAAATCGGATAGCTTTTCATTTAAAGTTTATTTATTTCGTCAACAATGTTGAGGAGATTCTGTTCAAGCTCTTGTGCCTGCTCATCATCTTCTTCATTGAGCACTTTTCAATCCTGTGGCTTATTGCCTCTCTTTGCAACAAGTTCTGCAAGAATATGCTCGTGCTCTTTATCAGTCATTGCATATTTAAGAGTAGGCAAAGCTGAAAGGAACATACCGATTGCAGGTGGGATTGAAATGAGGAAGAACATTGCTTCGGCATATTTGCCGACACCGGAACCGCCGTCATATGTGATAAAGTTTGCACCGTTTTCGATTGCCTTGTTGAGCTTGTCAACATTAACGCCGCTGTAACCTACAAAAGCGTATACAGCAGATGAAATGATTGTTGAAATACCTGCTGCAAGTTTTGTAATAAAGCTTTGACCTGAGAAGAATACGCCGTCGGTACGAACACCGTTGTAATATTCCTCATAGTCTACACAGTCGGCAATCATAACTGACTGAAGTACATTGATACCGCCGAAAGACGCACTTGCAAAAAGCATGCAAATACCGATAACGATTGACCAAGCTGTAGATGTAAGGTCACCGCCCGAAACTTTGAAGAATACAAAGATAAGAGCAAAAGGAACAGCACCTGCGATTGAATAGATATTGTAAAGAGTTTTCTTTTCAACCTTTTTGATGATGAGCGGAGTAACGCCCATTGCAACGAACTGACCTACAAAAAGACCGACTGCAACGCTGCCGAGACCGATAAGAATCTTGAAATCGATACCTGCGATTGAACCATCTTCATTTGTCTTGAGGATGTTCATGATGTTACCGTTTGCATAATAATATGTAACAAGAGTCATTGCAACAATCATAAGAAGCTGAATCGGGCTTCTGAGGATACCTGAAATAAGGATTTGTCTGAACGGCTTGTTGCCGAACATAATTTGGAAGTTTTCCTTGAAAGTATAACTCTTTTCGGATTTTTCAACACGCTCTCTTGTAAAGATACCGGCAAACTCAAAAAGAATTGTTGCGATAACAGTCATAATAACAACTGTTACAATAAATGCCTTTTGCATATCGCCGCCAAACGCACCTGCAAGAGCCTGTGCAACTTGAACAACAAGAACGCCGATACCGCCGACGCCTGCAACCATACGGGCAAGGCCCAAAATCTTGCTACGGTCGTTTTCGTCCTCTGTCATAAGAGAAGTAATACCCCAAAGAGGAATATCGCAAACAGTAAAGCACATACCCCAAGCGATGTAAGATACAGCCGCCCAGGCTACAATAAGCACTTTTTGTGCGTTTGACGATGCTTCGGCATAGTTGCCGTTGACAAATGTTAAAATAGTGATTACACCTATAATTGCAGGAAAAATAATAAGGTACGGTCTGCATTTACCCCATTTTGAATGAGTTTTATCAACAATAGTACCCATCATCGGGTCATTTACGGCATCCCATATTCTGGCGATAGTCATAATCCAACCGAGAGCCATTGCCGGCAAACAAATTACATTCTGAAAATAGAAGTAAAGACCTGTTGCAACAATGTTGTAAATAAGGTTTTGACCAAACATACCGACAAGATATCCTGCCGCTTCTTTTTTGGTATAGGTTTTAGCTTTTGAATTCATTTTTACACCCCTTTTAAATATTATATATATAATAACAGATTATATATAAATTAACAAGAGGTTTTTATAATTAAAAACAAATCGCATATTTTTCTTACCAAAAACGACAATTTACTTTGCTTAAAACTTATTACAGATTTTTTGGCGACCGACGGATTTTCAAATGTCGTAATAAAATTCGGAGTTTGCGAAACCATATGTACTGCATCGAGCAAACGGTTAAGTCCTCTTGCGGATTTTGTGGCAAACACCACGGGACATTCAAGAGCATAGGAGAGGCGTGTTTTATCTATTTTTATACCCATCCGTCTTGCTTTTTTGACATCGGTCAGATACAAAACACATTTTTGAAAATCGACCAAATCAACAAGAGTTTCAAAGCAGCAAAAAACATCCACGGCAGAAAACACAACGACCCTGACATTTGCATCATCGGGTGCTTCAACACGATAAAGGGATGATTTGTAATAAAACCTATCCCCTGTTCTTTTTCGAGAAAGCGGACAGGTCAGTTCGTGCACAAGTTTCTCGCTTTCGCCGACAAAGCCGACGGTGCTTATTGATTTGATTTTGAGCATAAATATCACCACAGGATATACTATTACTTATCCTTGGGTTTTGTTACAAGGCTGACAACGAGTGCCGACAAAAGTGCAACGGTTATACCGCCTGCCGATGCACAAAGCGGACCCGTAACTACTCCCAAAAAACCTTTTTCTCTGATTGCTTCTCTTGTACCGCTTGCAAGGGCAGAACCAAAGCCTGTAAGCGGAAGCGTTGCGCCTGCGCCCGCAAAATCAATCAATTTGTCATAAATCCCGATACCGCCGAGCACAACGCCGAGGCACACAAACGAAACAAGGATTTTTGCCGGAGTGAGTTTTGTTAAATCAATCAAAAGCTGACCGACAACGCATATTAATCCGCCGACAACAAATGCTTTTAAAAACAACATAAAAAATCACCTAAATCTATTTTAACCGATTTAGGTGACTTTATTACAATATTTATTTAGTTTAGCCGAGGTCAATCGGATTGGCATTGTCGTACTTCGCTTTTCTGCCGTACTTTTCTTCAAATCCTGGATTGATATAATCCTCAACGATTCTGCCGTCACGAATACGAACAACTCGTTCCGCCTCCATGGCAATCTCATTGTCGTGAGTGATGACAATAACGGTTCTGCCCTCATCCTTGAGTTGGTGCAAAATCTTCATTACATCCTTTGTTGAACGAGTGTCGAGGTTACCTGTCGGCTCATCGGCAAGAATAACAGGAGGTGCTGCCGCAATGGCACGGGCAACCGCAACCCTCTGTTGCTGACCGCCTGACAAAGCCTTTGGCAAGTGGTCCATACGAGAGCCAAGCCCAACTTTTTCAAGTGCAGCGATAGAAATCTTTCTGCGTTCATCTTTTTTCATTCCACGATAAACAAGTGGAAGTTCAACATTTTCAAGTGCAGTAAGTGACGGAATGAGGTTGAAGCCCTGGAAAATAAATCCAATCTCCTCATTACGAATAACAGACATTTCGTCATCTGTAAGGTCGTCAACAAGCTTGCCGTTGATATAATATTCACCCTCTGTCGGAGTGTCAAGCAAGCCAATCATATTCATAAAGGTTGATTTACCCGAGCCTGACTGACCGATAATGGCAACAAATTCGCCACGGTCAATAGTAAGGCTGACGCCGTCAAGTGCGTTAACCTGATTTTCACCCGGATTATAAATCTTATATACATTTCTTACATCAACAAGATGTTCCATAAAGCGGCTCCTTTACGATTAGTATAATCGAATTATACAATTATTAATATACAAAGTCAACAATACTTTGCGAATATTCACACAGCATTTACAAATGCTATATACATAAACAAAAAATGAGGTGTAAATATGAGCATATCAAACAGCGATTATTCAAAAATGACAGACAAAACAAGTCCGAATTCCCCTGTTGTGCCAAACTGCATAAGAGCGTTTTTGTTCGGCGGAGGAATATGCCTGTTTGCTCAAGTGCTCAACACACTGTTTGAAAAAATCGGATTGAACGCAGATGAAGTTAAACTTGCAACGCCGTCAACCGTTATAATAATAACAGCAATTTTGACCGGAATAGGCGTGTTTGACAAAATTGCACGCTATGCCGGAGCAGGAACAATTGTTCCGTTGTATCACCTGCGCTCGAATTCAGGCACGAGGGATATATACTCGGCACGGCGGCACAGATGTTTTCCATCGCCGGACCTGTGATTGTTTACGGCACGGCAACTTCCTTTTTATACGGACTGATAATTTACATTTTCAAGCTATATTAAATATGGTCTTTATATTGTTCGGCGGTTATGATGCCGTCATTTACATTTAGCTTGCAAATTCGTGCATTGCGTGCATCAAAAGCATCTGCTCCCAAGCCGTCATCATAATCCCTTGCGTGATAAATTGCATACCATTGACCGTTTTCTTTAATCATAGAATGATGACCCGTGCCCTCTTCAAAATCGTTTGCTTTCATCACAGGGCAATAGGTGTGGTCATCGGGATATTTTTCAAATTTAATTTTGCGAAGGTCTGTTTCGTCTGTTTTGGCTCTTGCGTAGCCGATATAATAGGTCGGCTGTTCAAAGCAGTTGCCGGAATACATAACATACTGCCAATCGCCCTCTTTGAAATAGAACGCACCCTCAATAGTATGCCAATGCTGACCTTTTTTATATCTGTCACGGCAATAAATATCCTCGTCAAGAGTAGGCACAACAACAGGCACAGGCTTGCCCTCAACTGTGAACGGGTCAAGGAGTTTGTCAACAACAATATAAGTTCCGATTCGGTCGCCCTCAAAGGTGTTTGTTGAATAAAAAATCCAAAGTCCTGCCTCATTTTGAACAACATGGGAATCGATAGAAAACGGCTCTATAAGTTGCTTTACAACCTTGAACGGACCGAGCGGATTGTCGGCAACCGAAACATGCATAGCACCTCTGTGACCGCCCTTGTCGGGTGTGTATCCCTCAATTTCAAACGAATTGTACATATAAAACTTGCCGTCAAGTTCTATAACGCTCGGTGCCCACCACGAATCGTGCTTGCCGTCTGTGAGAACCATTCCCTCAAACTTCCAGCCTTTGGTGAGTTCATCAGATGAATAGGCATAAATACCCGTGTGACCGGTGGTGTAAATATAGTATCTGCCGCCGGATTTCAAAATAAACGGGTCTGCCTGACCGAGATAATTTTCCTTATCAACTTCTAATAAGTGCATAATAAACTCCTGTTAATTTTTATTATTCTTTTCGGCTTCAAGTTCTGCCTTTTCCTTATAGAACATATTAGCCTTGAGATAAATTTCAATAAATCCACGAATAACTTCTGCCATTTCACCCTCTCTGTAATTAGGGAGAAGAATATGCTCGTCATCATCAATAGCAAGCGGACCTCTTTCAAAATCGTTGAAAGTCGGCATAAGCGAATAATTGGTCTTTGTCTTTACTATCGAAATCATAGTGAAATCCTTGGTAGCATTGGCAAAGCCTTTTTTCTTTGTGTAACGCTCGATAGTTGAAGTATCAGCGCTGTCGTTATGCTTTTTTGTATAGCAAGCATTGATTACCTTTTCGATATAATCCTCAAGTGCCTTATCGGTGTAAGGTGCTTTGAGAAGCAAAACAGTATCAATATCGGCAATTCCGTACTTGTCACTTTCGCCGCAAGGGATGCCGATTAAGTTTTCGTTTTCGTCAACATAAACCGAAATTGTGTAAAACTCTCTGTCCATAACAAACCTCCGAACAATTCAGTATAATATAGAATTATATAATATATAATTGAAAATTTCAACAATAAATGATAATATAGTAAAAAGCAGGTGACGATATGAAAAAAGCATTAATAACAGGCGGTGCAACAGGAATCGGCAAGGCAACGGCAATTCTGCTGCAACAAAACGGATATGATGTGTATATTACATACAACAAAACAGAACCGGACTATGAAGTGAAAGCAATCAAATGCAATCTTGAAAACATTGACGAAATAGAAAATACAATCAATGAAATCGGCAATATTGATTTGCTTGTTAACAACGCAGGGGTATCGCTTATCAAGATGATAAACGACATCACAGCCGATGACTACGAAAAAATGACCGTCGTGAACGAAAGAGCGGTGTATTTTGCAAGCAAGTTTGCCGCACTTAAAATGATAAGAGAGCAAAGCGGTGCAATAATCAACATCAGTTCAATGTGGGGGCAGGTCGGTGCTTCGTGCGAAACACTGTATTCCATGACAAAAGCAGGGGTTATCGGACTGACAAAGGCACTTGCAAAGGAACTTGCTCCAAGCAACATAACCGTAAACTGTATTGCCCCGGGAATAATCGACACAAGAATGAACAATATGTTTGACGCCGAAGAATTGAAAGAAGAAGTACCTCTCGGCAGACTCGGCACACCGGAAGAAATTGCAAAAGCCGTACTGTTTTTTGCAGAAAATCCGTACATCACGGGTCAGATTTTAGGCGTTAACGGCGGAATCGTAATATAAAGATAAACCGTAAAGAGCACAAAACTCTTTACGGTTTTTTATTTACTGCGGTGTAACAAGCAATGTAATCTTTTCACCTGTAAGTTTTGATTTTTTGTAATCCTTTGTAGGAGTAGGTCCGCAGGCATTTGAGCCTACGCCGAGGTGATAAGAATCAAAATGCAAAAATGTTGTGTTACATTCCTGAAGTTCCTCGATATGCTGAGCCTTTGCACATTGCTGCGAAGTGTAATGGTCTGCGGAAAAAGTCATTCTGCCGTTAAGCGACAGGAACATAAGACCGTTTCCGTCATCATCGGTAAGTTTTGCCCAGCGAACACCGGAACGCATAGAGGATTCCTGCGGTTTGATATATTCTTCGTGCATATCGGCAACCTTTGTTTTATAAATACCAAGCATAGCGTGCTCGCAAAAATCAGGTTCATTTACGCTGTCGCCCATTCCGTAATACTCAACATTTGAATATACTTTCGGCATTTCAAGAGTTAAGCCGAAACGAGGAGCAAAAATCAAATTCTTTGACTTTGTACACTCGGCACTTACCTTAACAGCACCGTCGTTATAAACTTCATAAGTAACGGCTACATTGCAAACATTCTTTTTCTTAACTGTTGAAACAAAGTAATTTGATGTAATAACAACTCTGTTACCCTCTGTTTTGAACACATCGGTAACGGCTTTCGGCTTCTTAACAAGCAATTTTTCGGTATCAAGTGCAAACGCTTTCCAAATACGCTTAATATTAAGGTCGTTATCAATCGGTGCACGGTAAACGCTTATGCCAAAGCCCTTGGTACCTCCGAACGGTGCAGTATTAATATATTCTCTGCCGTTCTTTTTATAGCTGATTACTTCGCCTGAAGCGGTATCAAAAACAAACTCGCCGCCGTTAAAGTAAACATAAATTCGTTTTTCGCTCGTTTCAACAACAGGAGCGTCTTTTTCGGTATTTTCATATACCTTAACATCATCCGCAAAGTTGACAATCTGTTCACTTGCAACCTCAAAATCGCCGTCAAGATATGTAAATACTATCGCTTCGTCACCTTTTGCATGCTCAATATCAAGCTTAACGGTTTGATGAGAATGCGGCTCAATATCAAGTGTAAATTCTCCGTTTTGTGCCACATTGCCATCAACAAGATAATTCCATTTTACGGTGTAATCCGCCTTAGTAAAACATTTGTAATTATGGAACTCAAAGCTGTCGCCGTTATGCTTAACAATACGAACGGGACGATAGCAGTTTTTCATTTGCAAAGCACCCGAATGCGGAGTTCTGTCAGGGAAGAAAAGTCCGTCAACGCAGAAATTACTGTCGTGCTTGTTTTCGCCGTGGTCGCCGCCGTAGGTGTATTTAATCGGTCCGTCCTCATGATAAATCGCATGATCCGCAAATTCCCATATACAGCCGCCCATCATATTGTTTCCACGCAAAATTGCCTGAACATAATCTTCAAGTCCGCCTGCACCTACGCCCATGGCGTGAGCATATTCGCACATATAAAACGGCTTTGTGTAAAACTTTTTAGGAAGTCCGGAGCCGTTTGCGATTTTGTTAACTTGCTTTTGCCACGGATACATCATGGAAATCACATCATATGCCCATCTTCTTGTACGCACAACGCCCTCGTAATGAATAGGAATATCGATGAGTTTTTTAAGCTGTTCATAGCAATAATCCTGATTTAAATATCCGTGTGCCTCGTTGCCGAGTGACCACATTGTGATGCCTGCGTGGTTTTTATCACGCTGAAACATTCTGTACACTCTGTCCCAATAGCGAGGCTGCCAAGCTTCATTATGAGAGCATGCACCCGGTTTGTGAAGTTCCACTTCGCATCCGTGAGATTCTATATCAGCCTCATCAACAACATAAACGCCGTATTCATCGCACAAATCAAGAAATATCGGGTCGGGCGGATAATGAGAAGTACGAACGCAGTTGACATTGTACTCCTTAAAAATCTTAACATCTTTTTCCATATCCTCAACAGTCATTACATAGCCTGTTTTAGGGTTGGTATCGTGATGATTAACACCCAAAAGCTTGATGTTCTTATTATTAAAAGTAAAGACATTACCTATAATTTTAATATGCTTAAAGCCTATCAGTCGGCGAATAAGTTCGACAATCTCGCCGTCTTTTGAAAGTGACACAACAAGAGTGTAAAGATTAGGTTCTTCGGCAGACCATTCCTTAACATCAAGCGACGAAAAAACGATTTTATCTATCTGCTTTGAATCAACATTTACGGATTTGGACGAAACAAGCTCGTTGCCGTCAAAAAGAGTTGCCGAAAATTCGCACTCATCAACAAGTTTGAGTGACGGCAAAACGGTTAAATCATATGTAAGGTCGGTATTAAACTTGGTTTTTACCTCAAAATCATAAACGGAGTTTTTATTGTTTTTGAAAAGTAAAACATCACGGAATATGCCGTTGTCACGGAACATATCCTGACATTCGAGATAAGTGCCGTTTGTCCATTTGTGGTTAACGACAACGAGGTGATTTTCGCCCTCAACAAGAAATTCGTCAAGTTCAAATTCAGCAGTGTTATGACTGCCCTCGCTGTAACCGACATATTTTTCGTTTACAAAAACATCAAGTCCGCCTGCAACGCCCAAAAACGAAATGATATAATTTTTATTCAAATCATCAATATTAAAGGTTCTGTGATAAACGCCTACCGGACAATCAACGGGAATCTCCGGCGGATTTGGCTTGAACGGGTAACGGGAATTAAGGTAATACGGCTTTTCATATCCCGTATGCTGCCATACCGACGGAACGCTCACCTTATCAAAATCCGTTTTATCAATATCAAGTTCGCTTGGTAGTTCGGATTCTTTTTTGTAATAAACAAAGTCCCACTCTCCGGACAGCACTTCAACCATTGATGATGAATAACGCTCGGTTCTTATGTCGGTTTTCCCCATTTCTTCGGGTGAAGAAAACGGAATAAAATAAGAACGGGGTGTAAGTACATTATCTTTAAACACATCAAAGTTTTTATAATTATCGTTTTTAATTTTGAATTTCATAATTTCCCCTTTAAGCAATATCTACTTCAATTTTGCTATTGTTACGCCGTCCTCACCCTCACCGTACTTGCCGAGGCGAAACTCGTCAATATTTGGATGGTGACGAAGTTCTTCCGTTACAACGCTTCTGAGTACACCCGTACCCTTGCCGTGAATTATCCGAACCTCTGTAATTCCGTTGAGTACGCATTTGTCAATAAATATACCAAGATTG
>OIXU01000842.1_pt1 | contig 10449 bp, 8 predicted proteins | sample 1587921 | NCBI WGS metagenome assembly OIXU01 (sample SAMN03283238) | human gut metagenome | biome: human-associated habitat; material: feces | host: Homo sapiens | place: Peru | collected 2012
TTCCTCTTCGAATCAAAATAATATCTCCAACTGGTAGTTCATTCACATAATCTAATGTAAAGCCAGATCTGTGTGCAATATCTAGTGCTGAATCATAGGAATTGGTTCCCATATAAATCGTTGTGTCAAAACAATCTTGAATATTGATCGCGTTGCCTTTATATACAGATGCCAATTGATTTTTTGATTGAATACAACCCGTAATACCTATACCACGACTTCTTGCGGTTGCGATAATACTCGCAAAATCATTAATCGCATAATTTGCCATATCATCTAAATGAAACTGAACTGGTATGGGTAGTCTTAAATCCTTTTGTTTATTTGCCTCAGAAAATAAGAATTGAAACAATTGTGATAAAAACACACTCGCAATTGGATGTAATGAAGTATCTGCATCATTGAGTTGAATAAAGATGGCTGATTTTTCATGAACAAACTTCTTGAAATCAATCGTTAATGCATCAGGTCCATCGCAAATTGTATGTAGTACATCTGAATTTTGTAAGGCTGATGTATTTGATCGCAATGTTTTTAAAATGCATGCCAAAGTCTTTGAAGGACAGATTGCTTCTCTTCTAAAGAGTTCACTAGAATAAACATTTGAACCTTCATAAATCAATTCATCTAATTTATTTCGCAAATCTTCATAATCAATTTCCCCATCACAATCATATCGTAATGTATATATAATATCGAAGGCTTCCTTTAAAGAACCATTGCCTTCATCATAATTCTTTTCATACGTATATGTTAAGGCTGCATGCAAAAGTGATATTGCCGATTCTTCCCAAAAAGGATCATTACTCCTATAATCTTGACCAAATATAGTTCTTGCAAGAGCCATAAGGTCTGTTTGTGAATATCTTTTTCGAATATAGGCTAATGGATTATAGTACATCGAACGATGAAGATCCATTAGATTTAAATAATAAATGTGATAATCGTTTTGTTCTAATAAAGGCATTAAACTTGCCATAGAACCCTTCACATCCACAATCACATGATTTCGATCCAATTGATGAAGTATATTATAGAATTCAGAACGAGTCTTTCCTGTTCCAGGTGCTCCAATATATAAATAATTATTGTTTAACCCTGTTTTTTTATCTTCTAATGAAAATTTACAATCCTCACTAAAAATATATTCTCCATTCACTTTTTTACTCATAATCTAACATCTCACTTTCGTTATTCATGATTCCATCAATTAAGCCATAATTTAAAGCTTCTTGAGCACTCATCCAACAATCTGATAAACAGTTTATATTCTCCAGAATATCCGAAACAACATAAGTAGCCATGTCAATCCTCCGCTTCGTTTCTAAAATTCTTTCCTAACACGTGCATTTTTTAAAACTGGATTGTGTTTTCCATCCTCGTGTTATAATTTGATATTTTTGTACATTATTGTCTTATTCTTTCACTTCTACTCCTACAAGAATTTCTTCTAAAGTACGCGGTGTATAGTTCATATAAGAAAACATACATCCAACATTACATGCCCGTATTTTTCCGTCACATGCATGTCTACAATCATTTTCTTGCATCTGTCTAAGACAACTTTGATAAAACTTGTCTTCTTCGCTTTCATGTGTATGCCCATAGAGCAGAATTTTTCCACGTCCCATATTGTTCCATGAAAAAATCGGATAATGAGATAATATCAGTCCATACTTTTCTTTCCCAACTAAATCTTGAATTTCTTTATAATCGCAGATTTCAGTAAATAACTGCTGATATCTATAATCAGATAGATCATCATGATTACCTTTAACTAAGACCTTTCTTCCTTTTAAGCGTGCCACAAAGGCAATCAAATCTTCATTTTTCCCATGCAAACTAATATCACCTAAAATATATACAATATCGCCATTCGTCACACGATCATTCCAGTTTTTCATGATTACCTCATGCATTTCCTGTATAGAATCAAATGGACGATGATCATATTTAATTGCATTTTCATGAAATAAATGCAGGTCACTAATAAAATATTTCATCTAATTCAATCCTCTTTCATTTATTTTTTTCCTGTATTAAAAATTAAGTTTTAAAACAATTCCTCTAGCTACAATTGTTTCAGCAACTCTATATCCATTATTAAATAGTAATCTGTATTCTTTTCAAATACCATAATAAAACTATCATAAAAGATATTAGATGTTATTTTGAATTCACCCATGATTTTATATCTATCTCAGCTTTCTCAATAGGTAAAAATGCCAACACATCATCTAATCCTATAAAGCCACCTCGGCTTTGTCTGAAGCAGCCAGGTATTTTTCCATCATCATTACTTCTTAATCCTGTATCCCAACAACCAGCACTTAGATGACCATTCTTTTCAATAATCAAGCAGACCTCAAAATCATCTGGAAGCGTATCTTTTATATAACTAAAGCCTTTCAATGTTAATTCTCCCGATTCATGTGATTCAGCGAACACTCTATTTATACGCATAATTATTTCCCCTTTCTTCGTCCATAATTCCATCAATTAACCCATAATTTAAAGCTTCTTGAGCACTCATCCAACAATCTCGATCAAACATTTGGCAAGCTTGTTCATATGTGAAATTATTTGACTTTTCAACAATCATTTTATTTATCTTTTCTCTCATAATCACCATTCTTTTTGCGACAATATCAATATCCGATGTTTGCCCACCAATATGATTAATCAATGGTTGATGATATAGTAATACGCAATTTTTTGTGACATATCTTTTGTTGCTTAATGTTGAAAGTAAGAAAGCAGCCATACTTGCACATAAGCCAATTCCAATGGTACGGATAGGATTTGAAATAAGCCTTGTATAATCATAGATAGCCATGCCATCTGTAACACTACCGCCTGGTGAATTGATATAAATCGTTATCTCTCGTTTATGATCAATAGTATTTAAATATCTTAAGTTCAAAATCACTTCAGAAGCTAAATCCGCATCAATTGTACGATCAATCAAAATGGAAAAGTCATCCATCACAAAGGATGAATAAACTGTTTTTGTATTTGTGCCTCTTGGCGTTGCTTCCGTAATTGTTAAATTTCTCATATTTTATGTTCCTTTCTTTACACTTATATTTAACTAAATTTTCAACTAAGAATACATATATGATTCGCCATCAATAAAGCTTCCTGTTTTAAAGGAAGCTTAACTCATATTTAACGCTCTTCTCTATCTTCTTTTCGCCTTGAACGAACTTCATTTTCTAAAGCAAGAAGAATATCTTTTACCTCTTTATATTTATCATATGGATCATTTGGCCATGTATTTTCATAATGACGTACTAAATAAGTTTTACTATATTTTCTATTATATATAATATTGTTTTTAGTATTGTCTTCAGCATTTAACTCATAAAGTTTAATCTCTTTTGGATCAGGCATGATATTTTCTAAAGCCAAGTTCATTTCATTTTCTTTAACAATTTGATCATATTGATAAAATAAAACATCCCAAATTCTAATTGTTTCTTTAATTAATTTAAGCACATCTTTAGAAGATGCTTTTGAATACGACAATTTTGTATCTGCCATTTCCAATGTTCCATCTTGAATCCATTTGTATACATTTAAACCCTCATGTTTATGATCTTTTGTATCATATTTGGCACATCTTTTTAAAGAAGTATGTGCACGAAAATCAAATACTGAATCATTCATAGCCAAAATAATAGGCGTATTTTTTTCAGCAGGCTTAGTCATCAAGCGAAGTTGCTCATATCTATCTTTATATTTTTTATATTCAAAATGTCTATATACAAACTTCAATGAAATCGATGCAAGTTTCAATGCATCAACTTCATCATCTAAGCTATTAACCATTTCTGCGACATAATCCCTTTCAAAAAATGTCTTTGTGAAGGCTGTAGACACCTTATTGTGTACCATTCTTAATGTAATATCTTTTTTTGCTACTATTGCTGACATATTTAGTTCCTAACCTCTCCATTAAACTTATTTAAATCAAACAAAGTAGCGCGCATACTTTATCAAAAAACGTATCGTTTCAAGACATCTATATAATAAAAAAATCGCTAATAAATAGCGATAGAATAAGTATTATCTTGTTAATTTTATTTATATTACTCCATTTTTAACATTATATTGTGTTTTTTACACATCTATTGTATATTAGTAATAGAAAGAAAAAGGTGTAGTTATGTATTATGTAGTTGATCAATCCAATCCAAAAGAACCAATGGAATTTATTCGTGTAACAAGAGAAGACATATTTAAAATAAAAGAAAAAACATATCCTAAAAAATTTAGTAATATTTCTTTGAGTAATGATAAAATTTCTCTATGCCATTATGTATTAAAAGATATTGAAATTCCTTATTATTATGATACAAAACCTGTAAAGGTAGGAACAATATATACTTACTTATTAAATATAAAAACTTTGAGAAAATCATATGATCATATAATCGACCCTTTAAATGATATAGATTTCATTCTTTATTATGAAAGTTATCCCAGATATTTTTTATATCGTGGTCAAGATATAAAAAGCAACCTTAACTTTTCTAATGATAAAAACTACGCAATTTTAAATGAGTACATGACTAACCCACAAATAAGCAAAAGCTCATCTCAAATCAATTCAGTAAATAATTATTCTTTTTATTCTTTTTATAGCGATTTTACCAATGTTGAATCAACACCAACTTATATTTTTAAAAAATTTATGATTCACGCTTTAAAAAATTTAATTGATATTGTAAGTTCTTCTCAATGTAACTCTTTATTTAAAACTAAAAAGGCAAATGATTTATTTCAAAGTGATTATGATGAAATTTTAAATATCACAAACGATTATCCATATTTTGCGTTAAAAAAATACTTTATAAATGAAATTGAAGAATGCATTTCTTCTACAGAAAATAAATATTATGATACTACATTAAGATATTTAAAAAAGCTTTATTTTAAATACGAAGCGTCTCTATACAATGTTAACGATCTTGACCGCATGAACTTTGATGAATCAATTCAATTCCTGTTTGAAATTTATTGTATTTTACATTTATACCAATCAATGCATATTGAAGTAACAAATTATGATAATTTATTCTCTGATTCCTCAGACTTTTCGTTTGAAAAGTATGAAAATACAATTATTTATAAAATAAATGTTCAAGACTTTAATACTACATGGTTTTGGAATAATAATTTTAAATATTTATTAGACTATTTTCACGATATTTTCATAAATGAGAACAAGTCAAAGCCTAAAACACAAGGTACTATTTTCGATGTAGTAACAAAAATCCATATTATATATAATGATGTTCCATTAGAATATTTATTTTTGCTTAGATCCTTTTCTGCTTTTGCAATTGAATTATATAGAAATTCCTCTAAACCAAAAAAATTAGAAGACTTAAACTTAATTACAATTAAAGCTGCAAATAGTATAAAAAAATCCATTGAACATTTTAACGAGCTGTTGCTAGAGAGTACTTATGGTTTAGAAGCTTTATTGCTCAAGAGAGTTATCGATATTTTCTTTTCACAATCTGTACAGAATCAAATATTCAAAGCACCAAGAAACCTTTATTATAACTTTAATAAATCTGAATATCGAATTAAGGATTTATTTAAACCGGCAATCGAGTCTTATCTTCTATTTTCAAAGCATCCAATTGATCGATGTTCTCATTGTCACATGTTTTTTCTTAAAACTTCTCCTAACCGAAAATTCTGTGATTCAACACTAACTTTGAAGTCTGGTAAAACCTGTAAAGAAGAGCGTGAAGCAATAACGGATCATAAATCTGAATATCAAAAAACTACAAATGACTTTAATCAATATTTACAGAAAGTTACATTAAAAGGTGGTCCGCCTTATACTCGAAGAGTATATAATATTCTAGAAAAAAATAAATATTTTGACTCTGAAAAGCCGAAAAGCTTTGAAAAATTGTCTAAATCAGATACTAAAGATTTACTGTGGATGTTGAATAGCTTTTTTAATTATTCTTATGCCATTATAGAAAGTATGAATTTTCAAAAGATCGTAAAAGATCCAAAATTTAAAGACATTCGCTATTACAATAATAGTCCTGAAAATAACTTTACTCCTGATGCATATACAGATTTATTTGAAGAATATAAAAAATACACTCGAACAAACAAAGTTAGTAATAAAACAGAAATCATTAACATTTATGACTCTTTAGTTGAGTTTTCGGAAGATAAAGATAAAGTTTTAAATTTTAAAACCATTCGATCTAAGTCTATGCAAGATTTAAATGACGATGATATTACGAACTTATTTAAAATCACTAAAATAGTTATACATATTTTCTTTCTAAAACTATCAGATTGGTGTTTAGCAAAGAACGCTGGAGAAGATCCTGAATTTAAATATGCTTTTCCAGAAGAATTTGCCACATCCAAACTTAGTAAGATTCAATGTAGTAAGAATCAACGTAGTATGATTCAATATATGCCGCAAAAAAATATTAAAGAGCTAGAAAATAAAATTCATGAGGCACAACAAAATCCAGATATTGATCCATATTTTATAACAAAGAATAAAGCAAGAGAAAAAAAGGTTATTGCCCTGGTTACTGAATTAAAAGAAAAAATTAGTGATAATCACTCGGTTAAATAGGATTCCTCATATTCGAGAAATCCTATTTTTTTGTTTATCAACCTATATTATCTTCCTTTCTCATTCCTAAATATTTTTCTCGAAGATACCATGCTTGTTCACTGGATATAACACCTTCTACTTCAAAGATATTAATATTACTATTTAACAAGCACCAGTCGCAATCCCAGTCTAAACATTGTTTTCCTTCTTTAATCAATTGATTTGTGACTTTCATTTTATCAATCGACTCTTGAAGCATACTAGGAAGTCCAACTTCTAAATATCCTTTATCTAATGGATACCCATTTTCATCTACATCATCTTAATACTTGTTTTTCATAGTAATCCTTTCTCATTTATTTGCATGTTTTTCTTTGCGAGACAATTTACGAGTTGTAACTACAGCACCAGCAGCACCTAATACTGTTGTCATACCAAATCCCGCAATAGCCGTTTCTACACCTGTATTTACTGAATTAGATTGTTTTGTATCATTTTGTTTTTTCTCAACTTCTTTGTTACTTTCTTCTAAATGCTTTTTTAAATCCTTTTTCGCATTTGTTTCTTGAATAATTGCTTGATCATAGTCTGCTTTCGCATTTTTATATGTAGTATTCAAAACATCAAATTTATCTTTTACTTCAAGATAAGCCTGTTCTTTTTCATTCATATCTAACAATGCTGCTTTATACTGTTTTAATAATGTACAAATCGATTCATAACCATCAATTGTAGAAACTTCTGTATTCAACTTCTTTTCCTTTAAATTGCTGTAACAAGCTACTAAACTATCCACTTTATCCTTTTCTGAATTTAACTTAGTATATTCCATTGTCAATTGATCTAAAGCTTTCTCTAATTTATTTACTTTAGATACTAAGTCTTTTTTCATTGTTTCAGCCTTTACTACTGCGTTCTTAGCTTTTTCTAAATGTATTGATGCATCACTCACATTTTGATTTAGTTTTAATAAGCTTTGATAATCCTCTTCCCTTTTATTGAACTCTATTTCTTTATCTTTTAAAACTCCTTTCTTTTCATCAACGACAACTAGTTGATCTTTTAAATCCTTCCCTGCACTTTCTAGTTCTGATTGTCTTTTATCAACTTCATTTAATGCCAATTGCCATGCATCCGTTTTATCTTTGACAATAGATTCTTGTTTAGAAATTTGTTTCTTAATATTGTCTACATCTAGTTTTAATTGATTTAATTTTTGAATCTCTGCTTCTTTATCCTGAATTGATTTTTGTGCTTGTGCTGCTGATTCTTTAGTTGCACTTAACGCATCCATTTTATTTGAAATAGAACTATCTAAATCATGAATCTGATTTTCAATTTCCTCTTGTTGTGATTTTGCCAAATCAATCGCATCTAGTACAGTTTGAACATTTGCTTTTGCCTGTTCCAAGTTCTTTTGTTGCGCCAAATATCCATTCATAAACGTATTAAATTCTGCTTGTCCATTACTCAAATCATCAAGAGTCTTTAAATATGTTTGTTGAGCTTCTTCTACAGTTTTATATGTAGCCATCTCCTTTTGTGCTTTCAACAACTCTTCATTTGCCTTTGTATATTCTTCTAAAGCTTGTTCGTGTTGTTTGAATACATTTTTAAGTCCATTCACATAAGATGTTAATGATTTTTCATATTCATCCACTGTCATAGTATAATCAGATCCAGTAAATCCATATGTTTGAGAGTAATCATTACAACCAGGATTCACTTTTACTGTTTGTCCTAAAGCGAAACCTGTATAGTTATATCTTTCATCCAAAATATTGTAGTAATGCCCAATCTTTTCCCATAAATCAGGCCATGTACTATATACTTCCATGCTTGTCATGTTTTCTAGATTTGGATACTTACCTGAAGCAATGGCATCTTGATACAACTTATATTCAGAATCATACCATCCTTTAAATGGATTATAATGTTTTGATCCATATGCGATATTCTCTCCACAATTATATAAACCTAAATGAGTCCATTTCGAATTGTGTTCTAATTGAGCAATATTTCCAGATGCATCAATTTGAGCAATGACCACTAAGCTTAAATCCACCTTTAATTCATTCAAACCATTTTGTTTACGAAGCGCATTGCACTGCTTAATATAATCAATCGTTGCGATCATGTTATCTAAATTTGTTGGATCTGTGTCTACACCTAGTTTACATTCATATAAATTATCCTTATTTGTAAGATTTTCATCTTCCATCATATATAAAGGATACTCTGCATGGATCGATTTAAAATAGCCATAAGAACCTTGATTCCATTGATTCAAAGCATCTTGATACGCATCATTTAAAGATTCTAGTTTCTTTTGTGCTGCTTCTACCGCTGCTTTTTTATCATTCAATTGACTTGATTCTGCATCAAACTTAGCTTTAGCCTCTTCGAATTTCGTTCTAGCCAATTCGACTGCTTCTTGAAGTTTTGCGATTTCACCATCCTTTATTGTCGCCTGTTCTTCCATTTCATCCATTTTTGCTTGCGCTTTATTTTGTTCTTCCACTTTTGTATCATAATTCGAAACTGCATCTTCAACATTTGATTTGGCAACATCTAAATCCGATTGTGTCTTTGATAATGAAGATTGAAGTGTAGCTACTTCACCATTCATAGATTCAATCATAGAGTTATAGTTATTTAATTCCAATTCTAAATTTTGAATTTCAGTTTGAATAGCTTGAATCTGTTCAGAATTATCTTTTCCATTTGCTTCAGACAATTGTTGTTGTAAAGAAGTTAATGTATTTTCTGCATCTACTTTCGCATCTAATGCTTCTTGTAATTTATTTTGAGCATCACTCAATGCTGCTTCACATTCTAAAACCTTAGCACTTAATTCTTCTTGTTGAGTCTTAGCATCATCCAATTCTGTTTGTGCTTGCATGACAGCATTTTTTGCATCTTCAATAGCTTGTTTAGCCTTTTCTACGTTTTCTTTAAAAGAAACATCATCCATATTTTGTACTGCTTCATCATATATCTTTTGTGCTTTTTCTAATTCAGAAACCGCCTTGTTGTATGTATCCTCTGCTTCTTTTCTAGCTTTTTCAGCCTTTTCCTTTTCTAAAGTTACTTGATCTAAATCTTCTTTCTTGTTTTTAATATCTTGTAAATTTGACTTCATCGCATCCAATACAGCCTCATTTGCACTAGACTCAATTTGATTGGATGTATAAGAAGCTTTTTCATAAACTTGTTTTGTAGCATCATATTTTGGTTGAACTTTATCTAATTCAGCCTTAGCTTCTAGTAGTAATGCCTTTTTAGATTTCACCGTATCTTGTGCTTGGATAATAGCATCTGCCAATACATCTTCTTTACTTTGTGTTTGATTTACAACACTCATTTCTTTTGTAGGTTCAGTATCCTCTTTTGCGTACACCGTAAGTCCCATAGACTGCATTGCCATACCAGCCGCTACAAGTAACATTGCCTTTTTACGAATCGTCATTTTATTCATCTTGTCTTCCTCTACTTTCTTGATTGATAAAAACCCTTCATCTCTCGTTCTTGTCATGTATATCATCTTCCAAAATCGTGTTTTATTCATCATGCAATTCGCCATCATTCAAAAAAAAATAAAAAAAGATTCAATCAGAAACTGATCAAATCTCTTTAGCTTTAGCCAAATAATAAGCAACATCCAATTTCTAAAACTGGAAGAATCCCAAAGAAATACAGTAATAAATTTGTAGATAAGCCACTATTTTCAAGTGCTAAGCCGATTGGAATACATACAATTGCAAATACGCCAAAAATTGAAAGACTCTTAAATTTTATTGCGAAATATAGAAACGAGGTACATCCAAGCGCAAATCCCA
>OIXU01000845.1_pt1 | contig 10441 bp, 5 predicted proteins | sample 1587921 | NCBI WGS metagenome assembly OIXU01 (sample SAMN03283238) | human gut metagenome | biome: human-associated habitat; material: feces | host: Homo sapiens | place: Peru | collected 2012
GGCCCTCATGAAGGTTTCTTTCGTAGGCTACAAGACGATTTGCAAGCTGGTACCTATTGCCCGCATCGGAAATGTGAGGATGCAGGCGAATTCATACCTGTTGAAAGGTGTGACCGTTGAAGCCGCAAGGGTTGTAGAAAAAGTAGATAGACAAATCATCTTCCCTACAAAAGAGCAGGTGAAAACGGCTTCCAATGGTTATGATCTGTTGGACAACTTGTCTTTGCCTACCATTATCGTAAATCGAGCAGAACGCAAAGTTCTGTCATTAAAGGGCGGAGATGTGCAAATACGCATCAACGATGTCAAGGCTAGCATGCAAGATGTATTGGCTTTGCAGCCGGATGAAGTTACAAAGGTGGAATTCATCAATGTTCCAGGACTCAAATATGGAGACAGCAATCTGGATGCAGTCATCAACTACCAGGTCCGCCGACGTTATGCCGGTTATGTGGGTGGAGTTTCTACGATGCAAGGCACCAAGGCAGGTTTCAATAATAGCGACGGTTATTTCAAATACAATGTGAAGAAATCGGAATTCAGCATCAACTACAGTTTCTCCTATCGCTCGGTAGAGGAACGAAGCTATGAGAGTCTCGGTACTTATCATCTGCCCACAGGAGAAACTCTACATCGCAATTATTTAGGTTATGATTCTCCGTTCCTATACACCACCAATAATGTACAGTTGGGTTATAATCTTAGTGAGCCAGACAAATATACATTGAATGTACGGTTGAATTTCTACAATCACAACAGTCCTGTGAGAGGCATGAACCAGCTTTATCAGGAAAGCGGCAAGGCAAATCAATATCTGCAAAACAACAGAAAAATGCTGGAGCAGATTCCATCTCTGGACATTTATTATTCGCTCAACATGCCCCATGACCAGAACCTGGCTCTGAACCTGGTGGGTACTTACATCGGCACAGATTACCAGTATCGTATGAGGGAATATACGTTCAACAAATCGCCGGATGAATCTGTAAAGAACGCTCCGCTGACCGATTACAGTTATGATGCAACTGGTAGAAAGCGCTCTCTTATTGGTGAAGGAACATACAGCAAGAACTGGAAACAGATGGCTTTATCGGTAGGTGGACAATATAATATCAGCCACACAGATAACATCTATGTGGGAAGCAGTAATGCTGATACGGAATTGAAGTACAGCAATCTCTATCTTTTCACCCAGCTACAGGGACAGCAGAAGTGGTTCAGTTATCAGGTGGGAGTTGGCGCAACCAGGTCTTCCATCCATCAGGGGGAGAACGGATACAGCAAATGGCTGTTTCGACCACAGGTAACTTTACAGGCAAAGGCTAGCGACCGTCTGAGTTTTAAATGGAGCAGCAAAATCACGTCAGACATCCCAAGCCTTTCCGACTTGAGCGAGTTGCGCCAATATTCCAACAGCTTTGAGGCGCGTGACGGCAATAGCGGTCTGAAGCCATTTACCGGCTACAACAATACCTTGTCGGCTTCCTGGAACATTCCGCTGATGTCTGTGTACCTGGAGGGAAACTGGACGTATTACGACAAGCCTATAGCTACTTCTATCTTGCCCGAAAAGCGGGAGGATGGCTCTTATCTCTTTGTGAGCAAACCGGAGAATCAGAAGAGTCATGATTACAAGCACCTGCTGTTGACTCCTGAAGTTCACCTCATCAAGGATCATCTGGATTTGAACCTTATGTGCGAGTATCAGAATGTCAAGACAAAGGGTTTGGATTATTCCCACGAGTTCAATTACTTCAGTTATGGAGCAGAAATTCGGTACATGACGGGCAATTGGAACATTGGCTATGGTGCCTATAAGGTGGAAAAGAGTTTTTGGGGAGAAAAGACAAACGGCGGAGAGCCAACCTCCAATCTTGCCGTAACCTACAGTTATAAGAACTGGCAGTTTGGCGTTCTCGGATTATTCGTATTCTATCCTCATGGCTGCGTGTATAAGGATGAACTTTTCAACAAGTATGTGCAGCAGAAGAACAAGGTACGCCTTGCTGACCAGGGCAACATGCTTGTCTTTACTGCCAGCTTCAACTTCAGCCATGGCCGCAGATACCATACAGGCAGCCGTAAGCTGAACAATAGCGATAGAGATAATGGTATCAGATAGAATAGTTTTATATTTTCCTGAAATCACAAATAAGCAAAAGGCTGAACTTCCTAACCCGAAGTTCAGCCTTTTTGCATGTCATCAGTAATCCAAATACGCATTTTATCGTTTATAGACGACAAAAACACCCACATTTTATCGTCTATAGACGATGAAAACGACGACTTGTAGTTATAAAAAATAATCTTTCTAACTGGGAAAATATTTTTTTCCAGTTAGAAAGATGAAATTCTATTATTCAGTATTCGTTATGGAAAACCTTATAGGGGTCCATCTGCTGCATTTTTTCCTTTATTTTCTGCTCTATTCCTTCTGATGGTTCCGGAATTTCGGCACCCATTTCCTTGGCAGCAGCCTCATCCTCGGCAGCACCGGCACTATCACCCAGACTTCTGCGAACCTCGCTGCGCTCGCGATACGCATCAATAGAGAAAGGATTTACCTCCATCACCTTACCGTAGGTCTGTTCAGCCTCCTCCATCTTTCCCTGCGCCTTCTCTACACGAGCCTTCAACAACAGCACATCCTCGTTGCCCGGAATATGCTCATAGAGGAAAGTTGCATCGAGTTCTGCCTCGGAAAGCTGAGCCTGATCCAACAGGATGCTGCCACGAAGCAATCGGGCGGCATAGAAATCCTCACGCTTGCCTATCGCCTCAGTCAGCATCGACACGGCACGGGGTGCATCGCCCAGTCCTCTGCAGGCTCTGGCATAGAAGAAATACGTCTCCACATTCTCAGCATCCAGCTGCAGAGCCTTGTCGCACACATCCGTCATGGCGATATAATCCTCCATCATATACGCCACATCCGCCATACGCAGCAACACCGCCACGTTGTCGGTCTGGGCTTCCGAGAGAATCTGCAACTGCTCATAGGCTTTCTGCAGATCACCCATAGAGATGTAAGCCTGCGAGAGATAGTCGCGGCATTCCAAATCTTCGGCATTCAACTGCAGAGCGTGTTCCAAAGACTTGGCTGCAAGGTCAAATTGATGCATGCGGAGAGCACGAACACCATCATATTTCACCATGTCGAAGTCTTTTTCCTTCTCCTGTTTCACTTCCTCAGTAGTCTTTTGGCCACCAAATAGCTTTTTAAATATGTTCATAATCCAACTATTTTTTTAGGTTTTGAATTGTTTGTTGTTGAAATCGTATCAAACGACAGGGCAAAAATACGAATAAAATCCCGAAAAACGCCCCTTTTTTGGAAGAAATATTTTCTTTTTTCTGATTTTGGAAGATTGGAACGAGCTAACTGGAACGCCATTTCAATGCATTAACTATCTGATAATAAGCCTTCTAGAGAAAGAGGAAGCGTTCCAGTTCCAGTTGTTCCAATTATTTTTTCAGCATATCCATTCTACCCCTATTTATATATATATTTATATATTATATATATAATTAATTAATAATCAATATATTATATAATATAAAGAAGTAAAGAGAAAGGACAATCGAAAGATATAAACCCACTCAAAATTAATTGGAACAACTGGAACAATTGGAACGCAGCCAACCGGAGCAAGCTAATTGGAGCGCAGCCCCCAGGGAAATCCCCTCTTCTCTAGAAGGCAAGCCCAATCCATTTGCTTTTCACCTTAGGAACAGAAAATCATAGGAAAAACATTAATTTTCCTTAAATAAGCCGCTTTCTTGGATTATTTCAAAGTATAGTTAGAAATATTTTCGTACTTTTGCAAAGTATACTTTAAAATATTTCTGTATGGACAAGCAAATTATCAAAAATATCATCATCGAGAAGCAAATAGCCATCCCGAACTACAAACTGGTTCGCCGAGATTTCCTTTTCGGCGACAAGTCGAATTATATTCTCGTAGGTATCAGACGAGCAGGAAAATCCTACTTACTGTATCAGGATATTCAGACCAGACTCAACAAAGGAGAACAGTCGGCCCAAGATATTCTCTACATCAACTTTGAGGATGAGCGCTTGTCATCCCTCAAGGCTGAAGAACTGGGCACTATCCTGGATTCCTACATGGAACTATATCCAGGCAAACAGCCCTTCGTCTATCTTGATGAGATTCAGAATATAGAAGGTTGGGAGAAATTTGCCCGCCGCCTGGCTGACTCCCAATATCGCGTGATGATTACAGGCAGCAACGCCAAGATGCTGGGCAAGGAAATGTATTCTACACTTGGAGGAAGATACATTCCGAAGGAAATCTTTCCTTTTTCCTTTGCAGAATACCTAACCTATCATCAAGTAGAACTGGGAATACAACCAACAGATAAAATCAATAATATCCAACTATTTTGATTCCTACTTTTACGAAGGGGGAATAGCAGAATCGTTTGAGCAACCCGACAAGCGGGAATATCTCAATGCCCTGTATCAGAAAATTCTGATTGGCGACATCGTGGAGAGAAACAGCATTCGCAATTCAAGAATATTCCGCTTTCTGGCTAAAAAACTTGCCGATAGCGTGATGCAGCCTTCATCCCTGACCAGATTGCAACACATGGTGAAATCTACCGGAGACACCATCAGTTTGCCAGCCCTAAAGGATTACCTGGAATACATGCAAGATGCGTATCTCTTCTTCCCGATTCCGAATCTGGTTTCACCTATGACAGAACAGGCAACACTTCAAAAAAGATACGTTGCCGATAATGGAATACTCAATCTCTTTCTGTTTCAGGGAGAAACGAAGCTGTTGGAGAATATGGTGGCGATAGAACTGAACAGAAGATTCAGAAACACGACAGAAGAAACCTTGCTCTATTATTTCAACAAGAACGTAGAGATAGATTTCTGCGTTCCTTCTGCCCAGTTGGCCATACAGGTATCTTACAATCTGAATGATGAGGCAACCTACGAGCGAGAAGTAGGAGGACTGATTAAATTTCTGAAAGCCTTTCCAGGCTATCACGGCTACATCATCACCCGTGATTACCAGACCCAAATAAAGGCAGATGGCTATACGATAGAGGTAGTACCTATCTGGAAATGGCTACTGCAAGACAACAACTAGAGCATTAAAGAGCAAAAAGAAATTTTAGATAAAAACAGAAACTTTCCTTTTAAAAAGGAAATAATTGCCGATTTCTTTCCTTTTTAGAAGGAAAGTTTCTACGTTTGCAGCCGATTGTAGGAATCGACTTTGATGGAATAGGCATCTCGTTCTGCGCCGTGATGATTTCCTGCAAGTTTGCCCTGCGGGAGAAGCGGAAGTGGATGCGCTTATCCATATTCCCAAAGGAAAGCATAAAAATTCCTTAAACATGTAGCTTTTCTGAATTATTTCGAAGTATAGTTAGAAATATTTTTGTATTTTTGCAAAGTGTACTTTAAAATATTTCTGTATGGACAAGCAAATTATCGAAATTCAAAGAATAATCACAGCAGAAATGATTAATTTTGCAAACGGAAAATACAGAAGACTGTAGAAAATAATTGCAGAATATATATACAGTAGTTAAATGCAGAGAATAACGCATAAGAGAATCAGAATTTCCTGGCTGTTGTTATTGGTTTATATACCGATGCTGTTGGTCGTTACGTTTCACCATCATGGGGAAGCGCAGGGAAGTCAGGCTGGTTTCTATTGTGCAGATTGCGCCCATCATATTCATCACGACGGGCATCTGATAGTTCTGCAGAATACCATGCACGACTGTGTGCTCTGCCAATTGCAAAGCACTCCTTATCTGGCTCCATCCCTCGTGGTTTGGGTTGCCCTCGCCGTGCTTCATTTCTCCCCTCGCCGTGCCTACTGCTCTCCTTGCTTGTGTAGGGCGAAGGGGGTAAAATCTACCCGTGCTCCACCTTATTATCTTTTTCACTAATTGTTTTTCTTCTAAAGGATTGATTGTATCTACACGATGAATCCCGGAAGATTTATCTCTAAACGATGAATCTCAGCAGGATTGTTTCTATATGATTTATCCCAGCTGAATAGTCTCTATATGATTAGTTGCAGGCGAATAGGCTCTGCGCGATGAATCCCAGATGATTTATCTCTCATCGATAGGAAAAAGAATAAAATAAGGTAATAAAAATAAATAATGAGAACAATATTGAAAGCAATATTGCTGATGAGTCTGTGCTCATCGGCAACAGCCCCTGCTATGGCTATAAACAGAGCAAATCATGGTAAGGAGGACGCAAACATTCATGAAGAAGAGGCAAACGATTCTACCAAACACCAGCCGCTGACGGAATCGAGCGTGAAACTGAATGAAGTGGTGGTTACAGGATTGACGGGCAGTCAGAAACTGAAGCAATCGCCCGCACCCATCTCCTTCGTTTCTGCCCGCCAGCTCGAAATGCAACCTTCTACCAACATCATCGACGCCATCGCCCACCAGCCAGGCGTTTCGCAGATTACCACGGGAAGCGGAATTTCAAAGCCCGTGATCCGTGGCCTGGGCTATAACCGCGTGGTAGTGGTAAACGATGGAATCAGACAGGAAGGACAGCAATGGGGCGATGAACACGGAATAGAAATCGACCCCGCTTCGGTTCATTCCGTAGAGATTCTGAAAGGTCCGGCAAGCCTCATGTATGGCTCGGATGCGATGGCTGGCGTACTCATCTTCCATTCTGCTCCAACGCTTGCCAAAGGCGACATGAGAGCAAATTTCTCAACGGGTTATCAAACCAACAACGGACTTTTTGATTATTCGCTCAACTTTGCCGGCAACCAGGGCGGATTTGTATGGAACACCCGCTACAGCGGAAAGATGGCGCATGCCTACAAGAATAAATACGATGGTTATGTATTCGGTTCATCACTCAGAGAGCAGGCATTCTCGCAGCTTCTAGGCTGGAACTACCGCCAGGGGCATTCGCATCTCACACTCGATTATTATCATCTCACTCCGGGCATCGTAGAGGGAGAAAGAGATGAGAAAACGGGCGAACTGGAAATTCCGGAAGGCTACGATGCCAAGAGTTACGGCAAGCCGATGCCTTATCAGCAGATTCATCATTACAAGGCTGTACTTGATAATTCCTGGTTCCTGGGCGACGGCAATCTGAAGTTCCTCCTGGGTTATCAGCAGAACCGCCGTCAGGAGTTTGAGGAGGAAGAGAATCCAAAGGAATGCGGACTCGATTTCATGCTCCATACCATGAATTACGACCTGCATTATCTCTCGCCGGAAATGAATGGCTGGAAGTTCTCTACGGGCATCAACGGCATGTGGCAGCAGTCGATGAACAAAGGTTCTGAATTTCTGATTCCAGCCTATCATCTCTTCGATTATGGTGTATTTGCCACGGTGAGCAAGGAGATAGGCAAACTGAACCTGAGCGGCGGCATCAGATACGATCATCGCCATCTGCACAGCGAGGCTTTGAGAGAAGAGGATGATGCTGAATCGAATGATTCTTTCCGCTTCCAGGCCTTTAAGCGCAGCTTTGAAGGAGTAACCGGAAGCATCGGATTGGCTTACGAAATCCTGCCCGATTTCAATATCAAGCTGAACGTAGCAAGAGGTTTCCGTGCTCCAAACATCAGCGAATTAGCATCGAATGGTGTGCACGAGGGAACCCAGCGATACGAATTGGGAAATACCAGTCTGAAGCCGGAAAACAGCTGGCAATTCGACCTTGGTCTGGATTATTCTTCGCCTATCATTTCGGCAGAGCTCTCGCTGTTTGCCACTCTTGTCTGAACAATTATGAAGTACAAAAGTAAACTCCTTACCTCCAAACTCCTGCTTCACCTCTTGCGGTTCAGCTACCTGAAGTTGATCAGTACCCATCACGTTCTTGATACCAGCAGCAAGACTCTGTTCTGCCTTTTCAGCAATAGGACCAGAAGTAAGATGATTGATATAAGCAAGAACGGCACCTACGATGAGCGCTACGCCCACCAGAACAAGCACCATGTTCTTTAATGATGATTCTAATTTCTGCATGTCTCAGTCCTCCTTATTTCTTAGCAGGCTTCTCACCGAAGCGCTTTGGTTTAACGTATGTGTTAATAAGAGGTGTGAACGCATTCATGATGAGAATGGCGAACGACATACCTTCTGGATAGCTACCCCAGTTGCGGATAATGATGGTCAGAAGACCGATACAAACTCCATAAATGAGCATACCCTTGTGAGTCATTGGAGAGGTAACATAATCAGTTGCCATAAAGATGGCACCGAGCATCAAACCTCCACTTAAAATGACTGCAAATGGATTGGCATAAACAGGGTTAGCCAAGTGCATCAGACCGCTAAATACAAATACGGTAGCGATGATGCTGACTGGAATATGCCAAGTAATGACCTTCTTCCAGAGCATGTAAGCCAAACCGAGCAAGAGGGCTACGGCACAAACCTCACCGGTAGTTCCGGCACCAAAGGTATCGCCAGTGGCACCGAAGAGCAGGCTCATCGCATCAGGCAACTGGTTGAGAACAGAAGCATCGCCCGTCTTGATGGCTGTCTTCATGATAGCCAGCGGAGTAGCACCGGTTGTAGCATCAGTATAGCTGAGCATCTGTCCGGCTATAGGCCATGAAGTCATCTGGGCAGGGAAGCTGACGAGCAGGAAGCAACGGCCCACCAAAGCAGGATTGAAAGGATTGTTACCCAGACCGCCGAAGCTCATCTTACCCACACCGATGGCAAACAGGGCACCGATGATGATGATCCAGAGAGGAAGGTTACTTGGCAAGTTCATGCCGAGCAAGAGACCGGTGATGATGGCAGAACCATCGAGCAAGCTGGTCTCCTCCTTCAGGAGATATTTTGTAATTGCCCACTCAAAGAAGACGCAGGCTGCCACAGAGGTGAGCAGTACGACTGCTGAACCCAGGCCGAAGAAATAGAAAGAAGCGAGGATGGCAGGCACAAGAGCGATAATCACTCCGTACATGTTCTTCTCTACGCTCTCATTTCCATGAGCGTGTGGCGATAATGAAACGATTAATTTTCCCATTTTATCTTTTAAATTCTTTCGTCAATGAAATTTCACTTGATTGAAGTATCTCTTCTTAAAGGATTTCTTCTTGAAGGATTACTTCTTAAAGGATTACTTCTTAGCGTTGCGAGCTCTGATGATGCCCATTACCGCTGCCTTACCATTGATAATATTATCGAGGATAGGACGATGAGAAGGACAGGTAAACTGGCATGAACCGCAGGCGATACAAGAGGTTACCTCTTCTGCCTCCAGGCGTTCATAATCCTTCACTACGCTCAGGGTAGCAAGCAAGTATGGCTCCAAGCCCATTGGACAGGCATCCACACACTTGGCACAGCGGATACATGGCTGAGCCTTCTTGCGATGAGCATCAGCATCGGTCAATACGGTGATTGAGTTGGTACCCTTGGTTACCGGTACATCGAGGCTGATTACAGCCTTACCCATCATCGGACCACCAGCCAGCACCTTGTTGTCGCCCTCCGGCAAACCGCCACAATTCTCAATCATCTGAGAGAATGGAGTTCCCATACGCACGAGGAAGTTGCCCGGATTCTTCACCTGCTTACCGGTAACGGTAGTATAGCGCTCGAAGAGAGGTTTATTCTTCATAACTGCCTGATAAACAGCGAAGGCAGTACCTACATTCTGAACTATTGCTCCAACGTTGACAGGGATAGCTGGAGGAGCAGGAACCTGGCGGCGGATAACGGCATCCACCAGCTGCTTCTCACCTCCCTGAGGATACTTCTTAGCCAGAGGAACAATCTCGATACGGGAATCATTGGCTGTCTTTTCCTCGAAGAGCTTGATGGCAGCTGGCTTGTTGTCCTCGATACCGATGTAGCCCTTCTCCACCTTAGCCGCCTTCATCAGAAGGTTCAAGCCAACGAGAATCTCATCGGCATGCTCCATCATCAGGCGATAGTCGGCTGTGATATAAGGCTCGCACTCTACACCGTTGATGATGACGCACTCAGCCTTGGCTCCAGGAGGAGGACAAAGCTTGATGAAGGTAGGAAAACCGGCACCACCCATACCAGTGACACCTGCTACCTTGATGCGGTTTACGATTTCCTCTGGAGTAAGCTCAGTATGAGCCTCGAGCGTTTCAAGCTTCTCAGAGCGGTCGATGCTCTCCTCCCACTCATCGCCTTCTACATTAATAATGATGCAAGGCTTGCGATAACCGGTAGCATCAATAGATGTATCTACCTTGAACACGGTTCCTGATACGGAACTGTAAATAGGAGCACTCACAAAGCCACCAGCCTCAGCGATGAGTGTACCCACCTTCACCTTGTCGCCCTTGGCAACCACAGGCTTGGCAGGAGCACCGATGTGCTGACCAAGTGGGAAAATAGCCTGCTTAGGGAGAGGAGCTACCTGAGTAGCCATCTCGGCAGTAATCTTATTCTCTTCTGG
>OIXU01000848.1_pt1 | contig 10426 bp, 8 predicted proteins | sample 1587921 | NCBI WGS metagenome assembly OIXU01 (sample SAMN03283238) | human gut metagenome | biome: human-associated habitat; material: feces | host: Homo sapiens | place: Peru | collected 2012
GCATCAATGCACCGGCTTCCGGGTCTTGCAGGATCAGGTTTTCCAAACGGCGCAGATCTTCATCAGAAAGGCCCATGCTTTTCCAGTTCTTGTCAAATTCTGGAAGGATGATAAAGGTACGCTGCATGGGATTGCTCCTTTCCATTTTCTGATTCTATTATACTCCGATTCAATAGGAGATGCAAGTGGGAAGATCATTCCGGTGCCTTCATGCTTTCGACCATGCTGATGTTCCGGACATGGCGGCGCATGAGGCGGCAGACGACGACGGTGAAAAAGAGGGTGAGGGCTACGCTGAACAGGTAGCTGCGGGGCGCGATGGAGCGGATAAACATCATCTGGTCCATTTCCACGGTGCGGACGATGAACTGATGCAGCGGCACACCCAGCGCAAGGCCCGCCAGCGACCCGATGAGGGCCAGCAGGTCGATCTCGCGGAAGATGTAGCGGTAGACCTCGTTGTCAAAGAAGCCCAGCACCTTGATGGTGGCCAGCTCCTTTTTGCGCTCGCCAAGGTTCACGCTGATGAGGTTGTAGAGCACCACGGCGGCCAGCGCAGCGGCACAGACGATGATCAGGATGACCACATAGTTCAGGCAGCCGATGAGGTTGTCGAACATTTCGGTCGTGTCCTCCATGAAGGAGACGCCGCTGACGTAATTGCAGGCCAGCAGGTCGGTGCGCAGGGTGTTGCGGTCGTCCGAGGTGGGGCAGTCGGTCTGGCCGTAAACGGTGTTCCACTCCGGCAGGGTGCCGCCCGTCAGCGTCCGGAGCTGCGCCTGCGAGAGGTACAGCCGGGTGAAGACGTAGTTCTCGGTGATGCCGGTCAGGGTCAGCGTTTTGCGGCTGCCGTCGCTGGTCTCCACCTCAAAGGTGTCGCCCACCGCAAGGCCCAGGCTCTCGGCGGTCTTCTCGGTCAGGATGGCACTGCTGTCGTCAAAGGGGATGGCCTTGTGCCCCTGCCGGGTGCGGAAGGTGAAATATGCGGTCATCTGGCTCTCGTCTTCCGCCGTCACGATGCTTACGGTCTGCTTGTCGCCGCTGGCATTGTAGATGGTCACGCTCTTGTTGTAGAAACGGCCCCAGCTGGTCACATCGGCGCTGGAATCCAGCACATCGCCCAGACCGTGTTCCACGGAAAAGGCTCTGGCGTCGCTGTACGAGATGGTCAGGTCGCTGTGGTTCAGCTCGGTGGTCTGGCGGTTGAGCATGGGCAGGATGGAATCCTGAATGCCAAAGCCGATGAGCAGCAGGGCGGTGCAGCCCGCCACACCCAGCACGGTCATAAAGAACCGCTTTTTGTACCGGAACAGGTTCCGGGCGGTGGTCTTTTGAGAAAAGCTCATCCGCTTCCACAAAGGAGTGATGTACTCCAGGAAGATGCGCTTGCCCGCAATGGGGGCGCGGGGCAATAGCAGGGAAGCGGTCTTTTCCCGCAGGCTGGAACGGCAGGCGGTCCATGTGGCAAGACCGATGACGGCTGCGCTGATGACCATGCTTGCCGCTGCCATACCGGGGTAGAAGTGCAGGGTAAAGGTGGGCAGGTGGAAGATCATCTGGTAGGCGTTCCACATGATGATGGGGAACACCACAAAGCCCACCGCCATACCGACGATGCTGCCCAGAATGGTAGCCAGCAGCGCGTAGAACAGGTACTTGCCCGCGATGCTGAAGTTGGAGTAGCCCAGCGCCTTTAAGGTGCCCATTTGCAGACGGTTCTCGTCCACCATACGGGTCATGGTAGTGGTAGCCACCAGCGCCGCCACAAGGAAGAAGAACACCGGGAACACCCGGGCAATGGCGTCCATGCGGTCGGCGTACTGGGCAAAGGTGACACAGCTCATGGTGGAGGTGCGGTCCAGCACATACCACTCGCCTTTTTTGATCTGGCTCACCTGCTCCTCGGCATCGTTCAGCTGGGCAAGGCCGTCCGCCAGCTTCTGCTCTGCCTCGGCCTTCTGGCTCTCGTACTCGGTGCGGGATTCTTCCAGCTGGGTCTGCCCGGCGTTATACTCTGCCCAGCCCTCTTCCAGCTGCTTTTGTGCGGCATCGAACTGGGTGTAGGCGCTGGCGGTGCCGGTGGTCAGCTGCAATTGCCCCTGCAAAAGCTGCAATTTCATCTTGCGCAGCGCAGCCTTGGCTTCGGTCACCAGCTGGTCGTTGGAGAGGTTCGGCGAGGAGATCAGCCCCTGCTTGTACATCTGCCGCTTGCCCGCGTCCAGCTGCTGCTGATAGCCCTGCAGCTGGTTATAGATGTTGTCGTAAGCGGCCTGCGCCTTGGCCAGCGCATCCCGCAACTCAATGTAGTCTTCGTCCTCCGGCTCAGCTTCGTCCAGCGCCTTTTCGGCGTTGCGCAGAGCTGCTTCCGCGTAGCTCAGCAGGGGGTCTGCCACCTTTTTCAGGTTGACCAGCAGCTCAATTTGCTGCAGCTGTTCCTCAAATTCCAGCACCTGCTCCTCGCTGCTCACCAGCTTGTCGGCACCGCTCTGCATAGTGTCCGGCAGGGCAGCCTTCTGGGCGGCAAGCTCCTTTTCCCCGGCTTCCAGCTGCGCCTTGGCGGCATCCAGCTGTGCCTGTGGGGCTATTTCAAAAAGCTCGTCATCGCCGACCGGGCCGCCGTGCTGGTCAACGCCGTCATCAAGGACAACTGCCCCTACGGCGGCGCAGTCATCGCGAGCGGCATTCTGTTCTACTGCATCCAGCTCTACTGCGATTTTTCCGGCGGCATCGACATTACCCGCGGCGTCGCGCGCCTGTTCGGCATCGATATGGCGGAGAACTTCCGCCGCCCGATCTTTGCCACGTCGCTCACCGACTACTGGCGGCGCTGGCACATTACCCTCGGCGCGTGGATGCGCGACTATGTGTTCTACCCCATCTCGCTCTCCAGGGGCTTCGGCAAACTCTCCCGCTGGGCCAGAACGCACATCGGCGGCACGGCGGGCAAGATCTTCGCCACGTCGCTGGCGACGTTCATCGTCTACTTCATCATCGGCATCTGGCACGGTGCGAATTTCCGCTACATCGCCTTCGGCCTGTGGAACGGCGTGCTCATCACGGCGTCTTTGCTGCTGGAAAAGACGTTCCTGCGCTGGAAGGCTGCGCTGCATGTGAACGACAAGAGTGCCGGCTGGCGCGTGTTCATGACGCTGCGGACGGCACTGCTGGTGTTCATCGGGCGGTATTTTACCCGCGCGCCGCGGCTGCGGAGCGTATTTACCCTGCTGAAGACCACCGTTCTGCACCCGCAGCCGGGGCAGCTGTTCGACGGGACGTTCTTGTCGCTGGGACTTGCGAAGACGGATTTTCTCGTCATCGCGCTGGGCCTCATCGTCCTGCTGGTGCTCGAGAGTCTGCAGGAGCGCGGCGTGCAGATCCGCGCGGGGCTTGAAAAGAAGTCCGGCTTTGTGCAGTGGGCCGCCATGACGGCGCTGCTGCTGGCGGTGTTCCTGCTCGGCGTGTTCCGGGCCGGGTATATCCCGTCGGGCTTTATCTATACGCAGTTCTGAGGCGGTGATCGAATGAGTTCAAAAAAATGGGTGCTGGTCTTTCTCGCGACCGTTTTTGTGCTGGCCGCGCTGCTGGCCGGACTGAACGCGGCGGTCGACCCGTTCGGCGCGTTCGGGGACCGGCTGCTTTCCTGGTTCTCCTACGACGAGACGAATAACCCCCGCGTGGCGAAGCTGTCCTATCTTGAGCAGCACCATGACGAATACGATTCCTATATCCTCGGCTGCTCGTCGACCAGCTCGTTCCCGGTGGACGGGTTCAACGAGCTGTATGACGCCAGCTTCTATAACCTCATCATGTACGGCGCGGACATGCGCGACTGCGAGAAGATCGCAGACTATCTGATCGGGCACTACGAGGTCAAAAACCTCGTGCTGAACGTGTATCTCGACAACGGTCTGGAATACGACGAGGAATCCGACCGGCTGACGAAGAACCTCCACTACAAGGAGGACCCGGATACCTCCGCCCTCTCGTTCTACACGCGCTATCTCTTCGCCGACCCGCGCTACGCCCTCGCCAAGCTGAAGGCCCTGCGCACCGACACCATCCTGCCGCAGACCTTCGACGTCTTTGACGAGCAGACCGGCTGCTACGACAAGCGCGTGCGCGACGCCGAGCCGATCGGCGCGATGGACAGTTATTTAGAGTGCTATCCTGTCTTCACCGACTATCCCCATCAGTCGCTCTCCCTTCCCTACACCGACGCGTGCATGCAGAGCGTCGCCGCGATCAAGGCCCGGTGCGAGGCCGCCGGGGTCAACCTCGTGGTGGTCGCCGGGCCGGTCTACGCCGAGTACCTGCAAAACTATCAGGCAGAGGACGTCGCGCAGTTCTATCAGGCGCTGGCCGCCGTCACGCCGTACTGGGACTTTTCGTCCAGCAGCGTCAGCTGCGAGCCGCGGTATTTCTATGACGGCACGCACTTCCGCAACAACGTGGGCGAGATGATGTGCGCAAGGATCGCCGGGCGGACGGATCTGTGGATGCCGGACGATTTCGGGGCCTATGTGACCGCCGACACGCCCGCAAGCTACTTTACGGACGTCCTGCAGCCCACGGCCCTGACCGACTCTGCGATCAGCACGCGCGTGCCCATCCTCATGTACCATCACCTGGCCGAGGACGTGACAAATGATGAGATGGTCTCGCCGGAGCAGTTTGAGGCGCAGATCCGCGCGCTGACGGAAGCGGGCTATGCCGGCATTTCCTTTGACGAGCTGCAGGCCTACGTCCTGCGGGGCGAGCCGCTGCCGAAAAAGCCTGTCGTCATCACGTTCGACGACGGCTATCTCAGCAACTACACGCTCGCCTATCCGATCCTGCAGAAATACGGCATGAAAGCGACGATCTTCTCAATCGGCGTCTCGTTCGGCAAGGATCACTACAAGGATACGGACTATGCCATGACGCCGCACTTCGGCGCGGCGGAAGCGGCAGAGATGGCCGGCTCCGGCCTTATCTCCATCCAGAGCCACACCTACGACATGCACCAGTGGCCGCCGTGCGGGAGAACATCCTCCAGCTGCCCGGCGAGAGTGAAGAGGCTTACGTTGAGGCACTGACCGCCGACTTTACCAGAAGCCGCGCGCAGTTGGAAGCTGCGACCGGCCGGCCGGTCGATGTGCTGGCCTACCCGGCCGGACAGTATTCCACGCTCGCGCAGGTCACGCTGCAGAATCTCGGCGTCCACGTGACGCTCTCGACCAACCCCGGCATCAACACCGTGGTCAAGGGCCTGCCGCAGACGCTCACCGCCATGCTCCGCTTCGGCGTCACGGAGGACCTTTCCCCCGAAGCGCTGCTGGAGATGATCCAATAAAAAACGATGGAAACAGCCGAAGCTGTTTCCATCATTTTTTATATCTGCGTTGCATTTTGTGGTTTTCCGTGGTATCATGCAAGAAAAAGAATCAAAACAGGAGGAAACAGTATGGACTACACAAAACTGCAGAATGGCAGCGACATCCGCGGCGTTGCCATGGAAGGCATCGAGGGCCAGCATGTAAACCTCACCGAGCAGGCCTGCCGCGATATCGGCCGGGGCTTTGCCCTGTGGCTGCACGCGCGGCTGGGCAAGGACACGCTGCGCGTGGCCGTGGGCCGCGACTCGCGCCTGTCCGGGCCGCAGCTGGCGCTGTGGCTCATGGAGGCAATGGCCGCCGAGGGCCTGCAGGTCACGGACCTCGGCATGGCCTCGACCCCGGCCATGTTCATGTCCACGGTCACCGAGGGCTTCGCCTTTGACGCCTCCGTCATGATCACGGCCAGCCACCTGCCCTTCAACCGCAACGGCTACAAGTTCTTCACCAAGGACGGCGGTCTGGAGAAGCAGGACATCGCCGCGATCCTCGCGCTGGCAGGCGGCAGCGAGCATACCGGCCTCCCCGCCGGCAGCATCGTGACGGGCAGCTTCATGGACACCTACGCCGCGCAGCTGCGCAAAAAGGTGCAGGACGCCGCCGGCTGTGAGCAGCCGCTGGCCGGTATGCGCATCGTGGTCGACGCCGGCAACGGCGCGGGCGGGTTCTACTGCGCGAAGGTCCTCGAGCCGCTCGGCGCGGATACCGCGGGCTCGCGCTACCTCGACCCCGACGGCTCCTTCCCCAACCACATCCCGAACCCGGAAAACGAGGCCGCCATGCAGTCGATCCTGGACGCGGTCCAGGAATCGAAGGCCGATCTCGGCATCATCTTTGACACCGACGTCGACCGCGCGGGCGCGGTCCTGTCCGACGGGACGGAGCTCAACCGCAACCGCATCATCGCCATGATGGCGGCGATCTTGCTGCGCGAGCATCCCGGCACCACCATCGTCACCGACTCCATCACCTCCACCGGCCTCGCGGCCTTCATCCGGAAGCACGGCGGCGTGCACCACCGCTTCAAGCGCGGCTACCGCAACGTCATCAACGAGTCCATGCGCCTCAACCGCGAGGGCCACGACAGCCAGCTGGCCATGGAGACCTCCGGCCACGGCGCGCTGAAGGAAAATTACTTCCTGGACGACGGCGCGTATCTCGTCACCCGCCTGCTCATCGAGCTGGCCCGCGCGAAAAAAGAGGGCTACACGCTCGAATCCCTCATCGCCGACCTGGCTGAGCCCGCCGAGAGCAAGGAATTCCGCATGAACATCCTCGTCCCGGATTTCAAGGCCTACGGCCAGAAGATCATCGACGAGCTGAACGTCTACGCCGCCTCGCAGCCCGGCTGGTCCGTCGCGCCCGATAATTTTGAGGGCGTCCGCGTGAACCTCGACAAGGCCCACGGCGACGGCTGGTTCCTGCTGCGCCTGAGCCTGCACGACCCGCTCATCCCGCTCAACATCGAGTCCGACTCCGTTGGCGGCGTCCGGCAGATCGCAGCGGAGCTCGCGCCCTTCCTGCGCCCGTTCGACCAGCTGGATACCAGCGCGCTGCTGGCCTTCGCGGGGTGCTGAGCATGCCGACGCCCGCGCGCATCGCGCTCATCACCGGCGCCTCCGGCGGCATCGGCTCCGCCATCGCCCGGCGGTTTGCCGCCGAGGGCTTCCGCCTCGCGCTCTGCGGCCGGAACACAGAAAAGCTCGAGGCCGTCCGCGCCAGCCTCCCGCAGGGCACCAAAGCCCTGCTGCTGCCCGGCGACGTCAATGACGCCGGGTATCAGGACGCGTGCCTTGCCGCCGTGCAGGCGCGCTTCGGCGGGCTCGACGTGCTGGTCAACTGCGCCGGAATGGCGCAGAGCGACGCCTTTGAAGAGATCACGCCCGCCCGCTTCGACGAGATCATGACGCTCAACTGCCGCACACCGTTTTTCCTGTGCCAGAAGGCGCTGCCGCTGCTGCGGCAGTCGCAGGCGGCGTCCATCCTCAATATCGCCTCCGTCACCGCCCACAAGGGCTACGTGCGCCAGGCCGCCTATGCCGCGTCCAAGCACGCCATGGCCGGGTTTACAAAGACGCTGGCCGCGGAGGTCTATGAACAGGGCATCCGCGTGCATCTGATCTCCCCGGGCGGCGTCTTTACCGATATGGCAAAGGTCTCCCGCCCGGATCTGACCGGCGAGGAGATGATCACCGCGGAGGATATCGCCGAGATCGCCGCCTTCCTCGTCCTGCGCCGCACGAACGCGGTCATCGACGAGATCGAGGTCCACCGCGCGAACAAGGCGCCCTTCGCCTGAGTCCTATCATGCAGAAAACGCCCGGCAGCCGAAGCTGCCGGGCGTGATCTTTTGCTTATTTCCACCCGAAGGTGACCATGCCGTAGATGTAGATGAAGATGATGGCGACCGGAACGAGATACCGGAAGATGGGCTTCATCCACGCCTTGACCTTCAGGCCCTTGCCCGCGTTGGCCTCGGCGACGAAGTTGTCCCAGCCCCAGCCGAACTTGTTGCAGCAGTAGAGCGCGAAGACGAGCGAGCCGAGCGGCAGGATGTTGTTGGAGACGAGGAAGTCCCAGAGGTCGAGCCAGGCCGTGCCCTCGGCAAACGGCTGGAAATGGAACACGCTGTAGCCCAGTGCCGTGGTGATGGCGAGGATGAACACGCCCGCGCCACACACAAGGCAGCCGAGCGGCCGCTTCCACCCGGTCATCTCGCGGACCATGGCGAGGATATTCTCGCACACGGCCAGCACCGTGGACAGGGCGGCAAAGACCATGAACAGGAAGAACAGCGTGCCCCACCAGCGGCCGCCCGCCATGTGGTTGAAAACGGAGGCCATGGTGTCAAACAGCAGGCTCGGGCCCGCGTTGACCTCCAGCCCGTAGGTATAGCAGGCCGGGAACATGATGAGGCCCGCGACGATGGCGACAAACGTGTCGAGCACGATGACGTTGACCGACTCGCCGAGCAGCGAGCGCTCCTTGCCGACGTAGCTGCCGAAGATGGCCATCGAGCCCATGCCGACCGAGAGCGTGAAGAACGCCTGGTTCATCGCGCCGACAATGACCGTGCCGGTGATCTTGGAGAAATCGGGCACGAGATAGAACTTCAGGCCCTCTGCCGCGCCCGAGAGCGTCGCGCTGTGGACGGCGAGCACGACCATCAGCACCAGCAGCAGCGTCATCATATACTTGGAGATGCGCTCCAGACCGCCCTGCAGGTTGAAGCAGAGGATCGTGAACGCAACGATGACCGTGACGGCCAGATAGGTGACGTTGACGCCCGGATTCGTGATCATGGCGACGAAGCCGAGGTTTTCGGTCTGGCCGGTCAGGAACTTGACGAAGTAATAGACGATCCAGCCCGTCACGACGGTGTAGAACGCCATGAGCGCGATGTTGCCGAAGAAGGCCACATAACCGTGGATGTGCCACTTCTGGCCCTTGCGCTCGAGCTTCTGATACATGTGGAGGGGGCTGGCCTGCGCTGCGCGGCCGACGGCGAATTCCATCGTCATGACCGGCAGACCCAGAAGCAGCAGGCACAGCACATAGATGAGCACGAACCCGCCGCCGCCATACTGGCCGCACATCCACGGGAATTTCCATACGTTTCCGCAGCCGATGGCGCAGCCTGCCGACAGCAGGATGAAGCCCAGCCGGGAACCCAGTCTTTCTCTTTCCATCTGATTCTCTCTTTCCATTTTGTTGTTTTAAATAGTGAAAGCTTTAAATTGCTACCTTGATGTTATAGCAGACGCAGACTGGAAAGTCAAGGGCATGCGCGTGTTTTGCGTACATTTGCCGTTCAGAAACGGACAGTTTGCAAACATCGCGGCCCATTTTCTCCTGCTTTCGTCAAAATGCCGTCGGCGCTTGACAAGCAGGAACAGCCGTGCTAAAAATAGAATTCCCGGCAGATCAACGCACCGCGTGCCGGGCAGAAAAGAGGATCTTTCGCATATGGATGCAGCACAGCGCGCCGTGCGGCGCAGGGACTTTCTCGCCGGCGTCCGCGACGGCGTTCCGATCGGCCTCGGCTATCTCGCCGTGGCGTTTTCGCTCGGCATTGCCGCCCGCAGCGCGGGCCTCAACGCCTTTCAGGGCTTTCTGATCAGCCTGCTCAACAATGCCTCGGCCGGCGAATACGCGGCCTTCACCGTCATCGCCGCCGACAGCGGCTTTGTGGAGATGGCGCTCATCACGCTCATCACCAACGCGCGGTACCTGCTGATGAGCTGCTCGCTCAGCCAGAAATTTTCGCCCGACACGCCTTTGTACCACCGGCTGCTCGTCGGCTACGACGTGACGGACGAGCTGTTCGGCATCGCCATCGCGCGGCCCGGGTATCTCGACCCCTTCTACTCCTACGGCGCGTTCGTGCCCGCTATTCCCGGCTGGGCCATCGGCACGGCGCTGGGCGTCACGGCCGGGAGCATCCTGCCCGCACGCGTGGTCAGCGCGCTGTCCGTCGCGCTGTTCGGCATGTTTCTGGCGATCATCATCCCGCCGTCGAAGAAAAACCCGGTCGTGCTCGGCTGCGTGTGCGTGAGCTTCGCGGCCAGCTGGCTTTGCTCGGTGCTGCCGCTGACGAGCGCCCTTTCCGAGGGCACGAGGACCATTCTGCTGACGATCCTCATCGCGTCCGCCGCGGCGGCGCTGTTCCCGGTGAAGGACGAGCCGGAGGAAAAGGAGGCCGCAGGGCATGAACACTAAGATCTATCTCTATATCGCGGTCTGCGCCGGGGTATCGTTCCTCATCCGCGAGCTGCCGCTGACGCTCATCCGCAGGCCCATCCGCAACCGCTTCCTGCGCTCGTTTTTGTTCTACGTCCCCTACGTGACGCTGGCCGTGATGACCTTCCCGTCCATCCTCCACACCACGAGCTCCCCCATCGCGGGCCTTGCCGCGCTGGTGCTGGGCATCGCGGCCGCGTGGCTCGGCGCGAACCTGTTCCAGGTCGCCGTCGGCTGCTGCGCGATCGTGCTGATCTTGGAATTTTTCCTGGTCTGAAGACACAAAACCGCCCCTGCCGCAAAACCGGCAGGGG
>OIXU01000850.1_pt1 | contig 10416 bp, 11 predicted proteins | sample 1587921 | NCBI WGS metagenome assembly OIXU01 (sample SAMN03283238) | human gut metagenome | biome: human-associated habitat; material: feces | host: Homo sapiens | place: Peru | collected 2012
GTGCGGGCCCCCGTCAATTCCTTTGAGTTTCAACCTTGCGGTCGTACTCCCCAGGTGGATTACTTATTGTGTTAACTGCGGCACTGAAGGGGTCAATCCTCCAACACCTAGTAATCATCGTTTACGGTGTGGACTACCAGGGTATCTAATCCTGTTTGCTACCCACACTTTCGAGCCTCAGCGTCAGTTGGTGCCCAGTAGGCCGCCTTCGCCACTGGTGTTCCTCCCGATATCTACGCATTCCACCGCTACACCGGGAATTCCGCCTACCTCTGCACTACTCAAGAAAAACAGTTTTGAAAGCAGTTCATGGGTTGAGCCCATGGATTTCACTTCCAACTTGTCTTCCCGCCTGCGCTCCCTTTACACCCAGTAATTCCGGACAACGCTTGTGACCTACGTTTTACCGCGGCTGCTGGCACGTAGTTAGCCGTCACTTCCTTGTTGAGTACCGTCATTATCTTCCTCAACAACAGGAGTTTACAATCCGAAGACCTTCTTCCTCCACGCGGCGTCGCTGCATCAGGGTTTCCCCCATTGTGCAATATTCCCCACTGCTGCCTCCCGTAGGAGTCTGGGCCGTGTCTCAGTCCCAATGTGGCCGTTCAACCTCTCAGTCCGGCTACCGATCGTCGCCTTGGTGGGCCGTTACCTCACCAACTAGCTAATCGGACGCGAGGCCATCTCAAAGCGGATTGCTCCTTTTCCCTCTGGTCGATGCCGACCCGTGGGCTTATGCGGTATTAGCAGTCGTTTCCAACTGTTGTCCCCCTCTTTGAGGCAGGTTCCTCACGCGTTACTCACCCGTTCGCCACTCGCTCGAGAAAGCAAGCTCTCTCTCGCTCGTTCGACTTGCATGTGTTAGGCGCGCCGCCAGCGTTCGTCCTGAGCCAGGATCAAACTCTTTATAAATGATATTTATCACTTAAAAGTGTTAAATCTTGTTCGCTCAGCACGCAATCGCTTGCGTCCTGTGTGAATTACTTTTGGAATTGTTTTAAGTGTTTTTCCAAACACATAAAGGTTCCGTTACAAGTTTTTCGATATTGTTCAATTTTCAAGGTCCTGTGCGCCTCGGTCTTTCGACCGGCGACCTGTTTATTTTACCACCGAAGTGGTTTTTTGTCAAGCACTTTTTTGAAAGATCTTTTTTGAAGTTCTTGTGGAGCTTCATGCAATTCTTTGCGTTAGGACGTCCGTTTCGAAGCATTTCGTTCACTTGGATGTCCGCCTGACAGTAATGTATTTTAGCACAGCCCTTTACAAAAAGCAAGCCTTTTTCTGACATTTTTTCACTTCTTTTCTGCTTTTGTCCTTTTTCACAGTTTTTTTCTCCGATTTTAGCGATCTAGTCTCTTATTCTTCCAACAAACGGCTCCGCAGCAGCACCAGAAGCTTCCGTTCCCGCCGGGAGATCTGCACCTGCGTGGTGTGGAGAATCTTTGCAGTCTCGGTCTGGGTACGGTTTGCGAAGAAACGCAGTCGGATCAGCTGCTGGTCCTGTTCCGGCAATGCTTCGATCTCCTCTGCGAGACTGATCTTTTCCGCCAGTTCCTCTTCCGGGGATTCCACCGGGATGTCGATCTGGTGTTTTTCCTCTCCCTCTCCGGTGGGAGTAAGACTGAGCGCCGGCTGTGCTGCACAGATCGCAAGGGTGATGTTCTCCACCGGCTCCTCCAGTTCCTGCGACAATTGAGAAAGGGTCGGCTCTGTGCCACAGAGCTTCATATGGTGTTCCCGTGCCGCCTGGATCCTCATTCCCATCTCCTTGAGAGAACGCCCCACCTTGACGGTCCCCCCATCCCGGAACAGCTTTTTGATCTCTCCCAGGATCACCGGCACCGCATAGGTAGAAAAGCAGACCCCCCGGCTCTGGTCAAAATTGTCGTATGCCTTGATAAGCCCTACACAGGCAGCACTGTAAAGGTCATCGTATTCCATGCCCCTGCCCCTGAAGCGTCCTGCACAGGCATGTGCCAGTCCCAGATTCTCTTCAATGAATGCTGCCCGCCGGGTCTTGTCCCCCGTCATACTGCCACCGTCCTTCTGTATCTTTTATATTATGTAGCAGACTGCCGGGAAGTAAGCCGTTTGATCAGCAGCACCCGTGTGCCCTTGCCGGGTTTGGAAGTTACCTTTACTTTATCCATAAAGCTCTGCATCACCGCAAAGCCCAACCCAGAACGCTCTTCCGGGTTGCCAGTGGTAAAGAGCGGTTCCATTGCCCGGGGGATGTCCGGAATACCGATGCCTTTATCTGCCACCGTGATGTGGACTTCCCGCCCCGGATAGACCGCCACCGTCAGGATCACCGGACCGATGCAGTCCGGGTAGGCGTGGACGATGCAGTTGGTCACCGCCTCGGATACGGCGGTCTTCAGGTCTGCCAACTGGGGCACGGTGGGGTCATACCGTGCCAGAAAGGCGGCTGCAGCCCCCCGGGCGTACGCCTCGTTGATACTGAGGGAATCGAACTGGATGCGGGTAGTGTTCTCTGCTTTCATTGCGCATTCTCCTTTTCTGTGTTCTCCATACAGGGGATGCCCGCCAGCCGCAGGACTTTTTGAAGCTGTGCGGGGGCGTGCTGCAACCGCAGGGTCGTGCCCAGAACGCGGGCACAGCGCTGCCGCCCAAGGATGAGCCCGATGCCGGAGGAGTCCATGAACCCTACCCCGCCAAGGTCGATAATTAGGGTGCGGGGACTGCGGCTGACCAGTGCATCGTCCAGCTGCATCCGCAGGCTCTGGGCGGCATCGTGGTCGATCTCGCCCGCCAGATAGGCGTACAGGGTCTCCCCTGCCGCGCTGAAGGTCACCGTTGCCATTGCTTGTCCATCTCCTTTTTTTGCAAAATAAAAGATCCCGTACACATAACTTCAGTGTACGGGATCTTCGGGTTATTTTTTAGAAAAAGCTGTCGGCAGCTTACGCCTTTGCCAGCAGAGCGGCAGCTTCCAGCGCTGCCGCCTCGCTGCCGCAGACCAGCAGACCGCGGCGGGTGTTGGCATGCGCCAGTCTGACCGCTTCGGCCAGAGTGACACACAGCTCCGCATCAAAATGATACTTTGCCTTCTCGGTCAGACGCTCGGTAAGAGCAGTATCCGTGCCCTGCGGCGTGACGAGATACACCTTATCAAAGGGATTCTCGCTCATGCCGGGCATGGTGGACTTATCCTTTTTCTGTTCCCCCATTTACCAGAGCCAGGTCATGATGAGGGCGCTCAGCACACCAAGAACGGCAAAAACCGGGATCATCGGTATGCAAACCTTTACATGGAACCACTTCTGATGGTATTCCTTATCCATGTGCTCCGTGCCCGGCAGCCTGATTTTTTTGACATTTGCGAACAGAACCCAATCAATAAAAAAGGTATCCCACGCAAAGAGGCACAGGGCATAGGTGTAGGACAGCAATAAGCCCTGAAGAAATGTCTGTGCGCCCGCCATATGCAGCATCCATGCAAACAGAAACATGAACGCAATCAACGCGACGACCTTCTTGACCTTCATGATAACAGTCAATTTTTTCTTTGAGGCTTCTTTCTTCTGCGTTCGATAATATGCCTCCTGAATTTCCGGCGGATAGTCGCTTATAAAAGTCAGGGGGCTAATCAACAGCAAGCCGAAGGCCAAAAAGCCGAAAGCTAAAAACTAAAAGAAAAACGGATTGCCACAGCCGTTTACACGGCTTCGCAATGACAAGGGTGTGGGGAAACGGATTGCCGTGGGGCTTACTCACTCTTGCGGTGCCCAAAAGTTGTTTTCGCTTGGAGCGCGAACAACTTTTGACCGCGGCGCTTCTTTTTGTTCGCTTTATCCTGCACTGCAGGCGCTCACAACGTCACTCAGAATGACATAGCTTTTCGTCATTGCGGTGCGGGTGTCCGGTGGACACCTCTGCGAAGCAGAAGCACCGACCGAGCCGGCAGGCGAGACCAAGTCCTTCTGCCCCTGCCAAATCGAAAACGGTTACCGAAAGGTGACCGTTTTTGTTTTGGCATTGAGTAAAATGATTTAGACTCCGAGGCGCGCGCGTGCCGGGCTTCGTCGCCGAGCGCTGCCGGTGGCAGATGCAGCGAGGCGAGGATGGCGCAGCGGTCAAAATATGGCGTAACACCGCCATATTTTGGGCACCGCAAGAGGGGCTGCGAAGCAACTTCAAGTCCGTCTGTATATTTTAGGCAATCTTGCGGGGATAATCATTGCTTTTGTTTAACGGCGATTTTACTTGCTTTTCCTATATATATAAAACTACGGCGCACGGTCTTTTCCGTACGCCGCTTTTTCATTTTCACACTGTTTTTTGTTCACTTTGTGCCACACAATCCATGCAATCCGTTTGGTACATCATCAAAAAAGCATCAATCACAATTCAAACCCGTTTGTAACACCCATTAGCATATCAGTGTTTCGTTTGACATAATACATTTCGGTTATCTCCGAAGTTGTGTGTCCGAGTAAGTCTGCCACCTGCCTCGGTGTTAATGCTTTGACCGTTCCGTCCTCTGCGGATACCTGCTTGCGCTCGATAGTGCACTTTTTAAGCCGCAATTCTTCTTTCAGCTTCTCGCGCAGAGACAGCGGAAGATTGGTCATCTCATCGTAATCGAGAGCGCATTTCTGATGGATCCATGAATAAATCTGCTTCGCTCTGTATGACGGAAGTCCCATCTCGGAAAGAGCCGCAGAAAGCTCGGTAAAGTTCATTGACTTTACATCAATCGTATTCAAAAGCTCACTCCGTTCTGGTAAACGCGGCTATAAAGAAGCCGTCCGTTCCATGTATCTGAGGCATCAGGGTCAGGTAATTTTCATTGCCGTCTGCCCTCTTAATATCCGGGAATATCCGTATAGCCTCGAAATCTTTATGTTCACTGAGAAACTTGGCGCAAACTGCGGCATTCTCCGCAGGATTCAGCGAACAAGTGGAATAAACCAAACGGCCGCCGACCCTGACATATTCAGCAGAAGAACACAGGATATCATACTGCAAAATCGGCAGTTTGTCAATATCTTCAAGGGTTTTATAGCGTATCTCGGGCTTTCGGCGGAGTATTCCGAGCCCCGAACAGGGTGCGTCACACAGCACTCTGTCCGCTTTTTTCAAAGCCGGGTTGACTCCGGAGGCATCGTTGGGTATAACCGAAATGTTTTGAAGTCCGAGTCGCTCGGATCCGTCTTCTATAAGAGCGAGCCTTGACGGATAGACATCCATGGCAAGTATTTTGCCTTTACATTCGGTCAGCTCGGAAAGTGTAAAGCTTTTACCTCCGGGCGCCGCACACATATCATATACGGTATCTCCGGGCTGAGGGTCAAGCGCCATGCAGCAAAGCTGCGACGAGATATCCTGAACATGAAAAAGACCTTTTTTATATGCGTCAAGGTGCTCGACCGCACCGCCGTTCAAAAGTTCAAGGGCATCGGGGACAAGGCTTACCTTTTTGCTCTCTATACCCTGACGAGCCAACGCTTCCGCAAGCTCGTCCGTTGTGCATTTTTGCGTGTTCACGCGGACGAATATCTTCGCGCGCTCGGACATGGCCCCGAATATCTCGCAGGCGGTTTTATCGGAATAAGCGTCGGCAAAAAGCTTGACGGTCGGCTCCGGAACAGAATATTTGACGCTCATAAAATTCAGCCTGTCCGACTCGTCAGGGAGGCGCAATCCGTTTTGAGCCACTTTTCTGAGCACCGCATTTACGAGCCCCGCCGCGAACTGCGCACGGTTATTTTTTGCGAGCTTCACGCTCTCGTTGACTGCCGCGCTCTCAGGAATCCTGTCCATAAACAGCAGCTGATAAGCGCCGATGCGCAGCGCAATAAGCACCTCCGGCTTGAGCTTTTTCAGCGGCTGACGCAAATAGAGCGAGATATTGTAATCGAGTGTTATCAGCCTTTCGAGCACACCGTATACGAGCGCTGTCAGCAGAGCCGAGTCGCCGTCGGCCGTCCCCTCCTGCGACGAAAGCTCCGCGTCGAGGGCGAGATTCGAATATGCCCCGCTGCGCTCAACTTTATATAGAATTTCAAACGCGCTCTGGCGTGCGCTCTTACTCATTAACGATACACTCCGTTCAATTTCTTCGATTTCTGCCGCTGAAGCGTATAACAAACCTCAGCAGATTTGCAAGCGCCACGAGAAGCGACGCAACATATGTCATCGCCGCCGCAGAAAGCACTTTCCTTGCGCCTGCGCGTTCATCATCGTCCAGGACGCCGGTTTCTTCAATAACTTTCAGCGCTCTGCGGCTCGCGTTGAATTCAACCGGCAGAGTGACAAGCTGAAACACTGCGATAAGCGCATAGAGCAGCAGTCCGAATGTGATAAGCGGCTCAAAGCTGAGAATATATCCCAATATTGCAAGCGGCAGACCTATAGTTGAACCGATATTACAGACTGGGATAATCGCGTTTCTGATTTTTATCGGCATATAGCCCTCTGCATGCTGCGCGGCGTGCCCTGCCTCGTGGCAGGCAACGCCTATGGCGGCTATAGAAGTGTTGTTATAAACTTTATCCGAAAGTCTTATAACATTCGTCCTTGGGTCATAGTGATCCGTTAAGTCGCCCGCTACGCGCTCTATGCGCACATCGTTTATTCCGTAATATTTGAGCACCTGCATCGCCGCCTGCGCGCCGGTAAGTCCGCGCGAGCTGAGTCTTTTTGACTGCGAAGCGAAAGTGGTCTTTACTTTTATCTGCGCCCACAGCGCAATAAGCATCGCCGGGACAACGAGAATCAGAAAATAGTAATCATAGTAATACATCCAGCCCATAAGCCGAACCTCCTAACGGTCATTCAAAGAATGCGCCCTTTTCAATCGGATTGCCGCGCAGGAAATCCTGAGCCGGCATCGCCCGTTTTCCGGGAGCCTGAAGAACGAGTATCTCAACGGCGTTGCCGTCTCCGCAGGAAACAACAAGGCGTTTGCCGCTTTCAATTATCTCTCCCGGCTTTCCGCTGCACGCACCCGCAAGGCGCGACAAATGTATCTTTATGACCTTGCCGTCGAGTTCGCCCGACGCACCCGGCCATGAATACAGTCCTCTTATCTTATCATGTATATGCTGTGCGGTATCATTCCAATCTATTTTTGAAAGCTCCTTGGTAAGTATAGGAGCATATGTGCTCTTTTCGTTATCCTGCTTTACAGGATGGAGATCGCCCGCCTGAAGCGCAGATATAGTCTCGCGCATAACTTCCGAGCCGAGTGATGACAGTCTGTCATGGAGTTCTTCGGCAGTCTCGTTTTCGCCTATTTCAACGCTCTTTGAGATAAGCATATCTCCGGTATCGAGTCCCTCGTCCATCTGCATGGATGTGACTCCGGTGCGCTTTTCTCCGGTGATTATAGACCACTGGATGGGTGCCGCGCCGCGCAGTTTCGGGAGCAGAGAGGCGTGCATATTGATGCAGCCGTACTTCGGCGCATGTATAAATTCGCTGGGAAGTATCTTTCCGTAGGCGACGACTATCGCAAGGTCTGCATTGAGCGACTTAAAAAACTCTTTTGCTTCGTCTGTTTTCAGTGTTTTCGGCTGATATACGGGGATATCATATTTGAGTGCAAGCTCTTTGACGGGCGGCGGAGTAAGAACGCCGTGGCGTCCTTTTGGCTTGTCCGGCTGAGTGAACACAGCGCAGACATCGTGTTCGTCGTCTATAAGTGCCTGAAGGCACGGAACGGAAAAATCCGGAGTGCCCATAAAAACTATTCTCATAAATTCTCCTTATGCTCCGTCGGGTCTGCGAGTCTCTGAGTGAACAGGATTCCGTCAAGGTGATCTATCTCATGGCAGAAGCATCTCGCCTTGAGTCCCTCGCCCTTTAGAACCTGCCACTTGCCGTTTCTGTCCTGAGCCTTGACTTTCACCACTGCCGGGCGGATGGTCGTGCCGTACTCTCCGGGGATTGAAAGGCAGCCCTCGGCTTCGCGCTGTTCGCCGTCACGGAAGATTATCTCGGGATTCACAAGCTCAATGCAGCCGTCGCCGACGTCGAGGACAACTACCCTCTTGAGAATACCGACCTGCACCGCAGCAAGACCGCAGCCGTCGTTTGCATACATTGTCTCCTTCATATCGTCAATGAGCTGCGCCAGACGGTCATCAAACTTTTCGACCGTCCTGCTGTGCTTTTTAAGCGTCGGATCGCCGAGCTTAACTATGTTTCTCATCGCCATTTTATTGTCCTCCTTCGATCATACGGTTATTTCGGGGTTCATGTCGGCATAGACGGAGACATCTGAAAATTTGCTGTCGCCGTAAAAATCTTTTAGTATCTCCGATATCATGCTGCGGAATCCCTTGGTGTTTCTGCATTTTATTATGAGTCTGTATCTGTATTTTTTATTGACGCGCGGCACTCGCGCAGGCAGAGGTCCGAGAACAATAAGCTTTTCGCTTTTATATTTCCCTGCTGTCAGTTCTTTTATTTTGTCGAGCGTGCGCTGAGAAGCAACGCGGGTTTTGACTTCGTCCGCGCCGGAAAATCCGACAACGCATATATCGCAAAACGGCGGATATATCATTAAACGCCTCATGCGTATTTCCGTGTTATAGAACGCATCGTAATCCTGCTTTGCCGCAAGCCTTATTATCTCATTTTCGGGCGTCAGTGTCTGAATAATAGCTTTTCCGGGGTGCTCTCCGCGTCCAGAGCGGCCTACGACCTGAGTGAGCAGCGAAAAAGTGCGTTCAAGGCTTCTGAAATCGTCGTTATAAAGCTGCTGATCGACCGAAACGACAGCTGCAAGCGTAACATTTTCAAAGTTCAAGCCCTTTGCGACCATCTGAGTGCCGACGAGTATATCATAATCGCCTCTCGCGAAAGCATTCAGGCACTCTTCGTGAGCGAATCTCGACGAAGCGGTATCGGTATCCATACGCATAATGCGCGCTCCGGGCACGGCCTTTTCAAGCTCGTCCTCTATTCTCTGCGTTCCGAACCCGGCATATCTGAGCGCGGGTTTGCGGCAGGACGGACACTCCTGGGTAAAGCTCATGGAATATCCGCAGTAGTGGCACATGAGCCGCTCGTTGGCGCTGTGATAGGTGAGCCGTGCGCTGCACCGGGGACATTCCGGCACATAGCCGCACTGGGGACACAGCAGCTGGCGGCTGCTGCCCCGGCGGTTGAGGAACAGAATGCTCTGCTCCCCGGCGGCCAGATTCTTCTCCAGCTCCTCCTGCAAGGGCCGGCTGATGATGGTGCTGTGTCCGCTGCGCAGCTCCTGCCGCAGGTCGGCCAGCACCACCTGCGGCAGCGACTGGCGGTTGTACCGCTCCGTCAGCTCCAGCAGGTCATAATCCCCCTGCTGTGCGTGGTAAAATGTCTCCACCGTAGGCGTGGCCGAACCCAAAAGCAGCCGCGCACCCTCGGCGGCGCAGCGGTATTTGGCCACGTCGCGGGCGTGGTAGCAGGGCGCGTTTTCCGACTGGTACGACCCTTCCTGCTCCTCGTCCATAACGATCAGTCCCAGCTTGTCCAGCGGCGCGAACACCGCCGACCGGGTACCCAGCACGATGTGCGCCTCGCCCCGGCGCAGCCGCTTGTACTGGTCGTACCGCTCCGTCAGGCGCAGTCCGCTGTGGAGCAGCGCCACCTCGTGGCCGAAATAGGCGGCGAAGCGCGCCATCATCTGCGGCGTCAGGGCGATCTCCGGCACCAGGATCATCACGGACTTGCCCATCCGCAGCAGCTCCTGCGCCAGCCGGATATACACCACCGTCTTGCCGCTGCCGGTAACGCCCCGCAGCAGCGTGACCCCCGGTTCACCGCCCTCTATCTGCCGCAGCAGCGTGTCACAGACCCGCTGCTGCCCCTCATTCAGTGTTAAGCTTGTCGCCTTTACAGCATATTGCTGAGCGGAGATACGGTATTCCTCCTGCTCTCGGTACGCCACCGCGCCCAGCTGCTGCAGGCCGTTGACCGTCTGCCGCGCCGCGCCGGTGAAATACGTCAGGTCGTGCATAGCCGTCTCGCCGCTGCGCGCCAGAAAATGCACCACCTCCCGCCGCCGCTGGGATCTTCCCGCCAGCGACAGGGCTTCCTCCTCCGGGACGGCCAGACGAACCAGCGTTACCACCTTGTCCTGCACCTTCCGGTTTTGTTTCCGGTCGCAGCGCAGCGCACCGGCTCTGGCCATGCGCCGCAGCAGCAGCTCCACATCGTCGCCCAGCGCCTGACGCAGCTTGTCCGTGGACATTGCTCCGTCCTGCAAAAGGCGGCATACCGCCGCCTCCTGAGCCGTCGGCTCCTCAGGCTCACGCGCCAGCGTCCACGTCTCCCGGTAGTGATACCACACCGCCGTGGGAAGCACCGTCCGCAGCGCATCGTAGAACGTGCAAAAATACCGCCGCGTCATCCACAGCGTCAGCCGCAGGGAGGAAAAATAAACATGAAGATCATCAA
>OIXU01000852.1_pt1 | contig 10406 bp, 7 predicted proteins | sample 1587921 | NCBI WGS metagenome assembly OIXU01 (sample SAMN03283238) | human gut metagenome | biome: human-associated habitat; material: feces | host: Homo sapiens | place: Peru | collected 2012
GTCCTCGTGGATTGAAATCCTGCTCGAGTCGGACAGCATCTCATCGCTCTTGCTTCGCATCCAGCTGCTCGCGAGCGTCACGGAGAACGACAACAAGCTCATCTCCAAGCTCGAAAAGCAGACCAAGGAGCTCAACGCCGCCAAGGCGGAGCTCGACGAGGACAAAAAAGCTCTCGAAGAGAAGCGCTCGTCTCTGGTCGAGAAGAAATCCGAACTCGACACTAAAAATAAAGAACTCGCTTCAAAGCAGAACGCATATAACGCGAACTACCGTCAGATATCGGCTCTCATGACCTCGCTCGACAAGAGCAGCGCCGAATATCAGCGGGAGATTCAGCGGCAGTACAGAAAGCGTGAGGCATTTGAGCGCCAGATAGACAAAATCATCAGCGGCGGCTCCCAGAGCGGCGACGTTGACGATGGATTTTATAACGACGGCGAGATGATGTGGCCGGTTCCATATAAGAACTCTTACATCTCCGCGGGCTACGGCTACTATGACCCCGAGGGTGACGGAACCTACACCATGCACCCGGCTATCGATATAGTCGTGCGCGAAAACGGCGTCAACGTCTCCTACGGAAAAAATATAATTGCGGCGCAGAGCGGCAAGGTGCTCGTCAGAGGCTATTCCGACGTCGGCGGCAACTATATCACGATAGACCACGGAGACGGATACAGAACATACTACGGCCACTGCTCGAAGATAATCGCCTCGGCGGGGCAGTATGTTGAAAAAGGCGAGGTCATCGCCTATATGGGCAACACCGGATATGTCACCGGACCGCATGTCCATTTCCAGGTCATGCATGTCAAGAACGGTGCCGTCACAAGGCTCAATCCTCTCGATTTTGTCACGCCTCCGAATTGATCTCAGGCAGGAAGGAACGTGAAAGCAAATGAACAAGAAAATTTCGCTCGGACTTGCAATTGCGCTCATTGTTCTAAGCGTAACCGCGAGCTTTGCAATAACCATGTCGGTCTCTCAGCGTATGTACAACAAGCTGATAACCGACCTTCCCAAGCGCGCACAGATGTATGATGCGGTCGAGGAGGTCGACAAGATCGTTCGCTCGAAGTACTACGGCGATATAGACGAGGCTCTGCTCGACTCGAACCTCGAAAACGGCTATATCAACGGACTCGGCGACAAGTACAGCCGCTATATGAACGCGGACGCCTACAAGCTCTATTCCTCGAAGCTCGAGGGCCGCAGCGCGGGTATCGGCGTTGAGGTCGAGACCGATCCCGTGAGCGGATATCTGCTCATAACGGAGGTCTACCCCAACTCCCCGGCGCAGACCGAGGGCCTTCAAAAGGGCGACAGGATAGTTGCCATAGGCGACGACACGGTAACTGCCGAAAACAGCGCCGAGATGGCGGGCAAGCTCAGCGGCATAAAGCTGACCTCCGTCAGCCTCACCTACAGGCGCGACGATGTAGACAAATCCGTCAACGTCGTCCTCGGCTACACGAATCAGACCGTAAGCTACGAGCTTATAGGTACGGTCGGATATATAAAGATATCCGCGTTCTACAAGAACACCTTAAATCAGCTTGAAAAGGCTATAACTCAGCTCAAAAAAGAGGGCGCAAAGAGCCTTATCTTTGATGTGCGCTCAACCTATGACGGAACCGTCGAGTACACCTGCCGCGTTATAGACCTCCTTGTTCCGACGGCTACCGAGGGCAACAAGGCGATAGCGACGCTCGTTGACAAGACCGGAAAGACCGTCAAGACCTACAGCTCCGACTCAAAGGATATAATCATGCCCATGGCGGTGCTTATAAATTCGGACACTGCGGGCTGCGGTGAGCTGTTCGCCTGCGACCTCAAGGATTTCGGCAAGGCGTTCCTTATCGGCGAAAAGACAGCCGGCAGAGCCGATGTCCAGGAGACTTTCGAGCTCAGCGACGGCGGCGCAGTCGTGCTGACCACCTCAAAGATGCTGCCCTATATCAGCGAGAGTTTCGACGGAAAGGGCCTGACTCCGGACACCGAAATCATCCTCGCGGATTCGCTCAGAGAGAATCTCAGCACGCTCGAAAAGGACAGAGACACCCAGCTCCAAGCGGCTGTCTCCATGCTTGCGGGCAACTCAGCGGAGGAGTAATCCGCAGAAAAACGATATTTTACCTCCCTGCTTTGAAAGCGGGGAGGTTTTTCGTTTGCAGATAAATTATAATGCCCGAAAGCCAAAATACCGGTGCCGTTTTTTCGGCAGTATTATGTCCTTTGCGGCTTTGAAAAACAATATTTTGGGCAGATTAACGAAACTTTTCCTGTATCTGTAAAATTTTATCAAATTGCTTGCATATGAGGACAAAAACGGCTAAAATATATGAGGTATATAACCAATAACCAATTATACTAACAACGGAGGAATTCAAATGTCAGTTAAAGTTGCTATTAACGGCTTTGGCCGTATCGGTCGTCTTGCATTCCGTCAGATGTTCGGCGCAGAGGGCTACGAGGTTGTTGCTATCAACGATCTTACCAGCCCCGAGATGCTTGCAAACCTTCTCAAGTACGATACCGCTCAGGGCGGCTATTGCGGAAGAATAGGCGAGAATCTTCACACCGTAGACTTCAAGGCTGCTGAGTATGAAGAGGACGGCAAGACTGTCAAGGTTCCCGGCGCTATCATAGTTGACGGTAAGGAGATCACCATCTATGCTATGCCCAACGCGAAGGATCTTCCCTGGGGCGAGCTTGACGTTGATGTTGTTCTTGAGTGCACCGGCTTCTACTGCTCCAAGGCTAAGAGCCAGGCTCACATCGATGCAGGCGCTAAGAAGGTCGTTATCTCTGCTCCCGCAGGCAATGACCTCAAGACCATCGTCTTCAGCGTCAACGAGGACACCCTCAATGCTGACGACACCATCATCAGTGCAGCTTCCTGCACCACCAACTGCCTTGCTCCCATGGCTAAGGCTCTTAACGATTACGCTCCCATCCAGAGCGGCATCATGTCCACCATCCACGCCTACACCGGCGACCAGATGATCCTTGACGGCCCCCACAGAAAGGGCGACAAGAGACGTGCCCGCGCAGGCGCTGCCAACATCGTTCCCAACTCGACCGGCGCTGCTAAGGCTATCGGTCTTGTTATCCCCGAGCTCAACGGCAAGCTTATCGGCTCCGCTCAGAGAGTTCCCGTGCCGACCGGCTCCACCACCATCCTTACCGCTGTTGTCAAGGGCAGCGATGTAACTAAGGAAGGCATCAACGCTGCTATGAAGGCTGCTGCTTCCGCTTCCTTCGGCTACAATGAGGATCCGATCGTTTCCTCCGATGTTATCGGCATGAGATTCGGCTCTCTCTTCGATGCAACTCAGACCATGGTTGCTAAGATCGCTGACGATCTGTATGAGGTTCAGGTTGTTTCGTGGTACGACAACGAGAACTCCTACACCAGCCAGATGGTCAGAACCATCAAGTATTTCGCAGAGCTCAGCAAGTAATCAGCTAAGTTCAGTGCCCCGCACGAAAGTGCGGGGCATTTTTTATGAGATTTTTATGAGAGGCTGCACCGATCCGACGCACCGTTGTCGCGGCAACGCAAAAAGATATAGATGTTTTGGATTCGGTATCGACCTGCGCACCAATGTGAATACAAATGAAAAAATCCTCCGTACAAAAAAGCACGGAGGAAATTTTTTTACAGGAGGAACGCCTTTGCGAGTGCAAAGTAAATTATAAGCGTTACCATATCGACTATAGTCGTTATCATCGGTCCCGCCATGAGCGCGGGGTCCAATTTTACGAGCTTTGCGATAATAGGCAGGGTGCAGCCGATTATCTTCGCGACTATCACGGCGCAGACCATGGCCGCCGAAACGACGAGATAGACGGAAATTCCGCCGGAGGAGAAGAGGAACATTCTGCCGATGTTGACCGCTGCGAGGGTCAGTCCGCAGATAAGTGCGACTCTTATCTCTTTGAATACGATTTTAAGATAGTCCTTCGGCCGTATCTCGCCGAGCGCAAGTCCGCGGATTATCAGCGTCGAAACCTGATTGCCGGCGTTTCCGCCCGTGTCCATGAGCATCGGTATGCAGGCGGTGAGTCCCGCGACTGCTGCGAGCATATTCTCGTAGTTTTCGATTATCTTGCCTGTAAAAGTCGCCGAGACCATGAGCACCAGAAGCCAGAGGATTCTGTTCTTTGCGAGCTTGAAAACGCCCGTCTTGAGGTAGTTGTCGTCCGAGGGATGAAGCATTGCCATCTTCTCGAAGTCCTCGGTGTTCTCGTCCTCGATGACGTCGACGATGTCGTCTATCGTGATTATGCCGACGAGCCTCGCCTCGTTGTCAACAACGGGGACGGAGAGCAGGTCGTATTTTCTCGCTATGTCTGCGACTTTCTCCTGGTCGTCGAGCGTGTTGACGCAGATGAGCTGGGAGTCGGTGTCCATTATGTCGCGGATAAATTCGTTGTCCTTTGCCGTCAGCAGCGTGTGCAGGGCGACGGTGCCGATAAGATGGCGCTTGTCGTCGATGCAGAAGCAGGTGTAGACCGTCTCTTTGTCGACGGCGGTCGAGCGTATGTGTTCGATTGCCTGACCGACCGTGAAAAAGTCATGCAGCTCGACCATCTCAATGGTCATTATTGAACCTGCGCTGTTTTCGGGATATTTCAAAAATCTGTTTATAAGGCATCTTGTCTCTCTGTCCGTCTTTGCGAGCACGCGGCGCACGACGTTTGCCGGCACCTCCTCGAGGAAGTCGACGGTGTCATCAAGAAACATATCGTCGAGCAGGCTTTCAAGCTCGGAATCGGTTATCAGATTGAGAAGCTGCGCCTGAGAATCGGGCTCAAGATAAGAAAAAACGTCCGCTGATATGTCTTTGGGGAGGATGCGGAATATCCGCAGAAGCTCGTCTTCCGGGAGCGATTCCATCGCCTGCGCTATATCAACGACGTTCATGTCGCACAGCTGTTCACGCAGATCGGCAAGTTTGCCCTCCGCCAACAGTGCGCTGATATTTTCCAGGATATCACGGCTCATATTGCACCTCTTTCTCCGTGAGGCGCACGCAAAAAGAGCCGATTTTTTTTATCGGTCGAACTTTTTCGGGCGTGACCCCACAGCTTTATTTTTAGTTTGCCAACTTCGCGGCTTAGGTTTGTCGCTGCCCAAAAAATTTCACCACTTTTCAAAAAATTTTGCGTTGGGAAAGCCCGACGGGAGCACTTTTCGCACTCCTACATTAGTTTATACCCCACGACCTCAAAAGTCAAGCAAAAGAGCAAAAATCTTGCGTAATCGGCGGCAATCACCGAAAACGGGGAAAATCAACCGAAAAATGCCCGAAAACAGGCGAAAACAGACTTTTTGTTTCTCTAAATATTAATAAAATATGAACTTTGTTGACGCCCCGCCGTTTTTTGCACCCCGATATGCAAAAAATCGGGGCGTTTTCGCTATGGGTGACGGGCGCTTCGGAGACCGCCGCCGAAGAGCCCGTGAATATAGATGAGGAGATGAGAGTATGAAAAAGAAAGAACCGCTTTCGTCCAAAGAGGAGAATTTCTGCCGCTTCTTTGTCGCGTCCCGCGAACCGCGCGCGTCGGCTGCGCGGGCTGGCTATTCCGTCCACCCGGAGCGAACGGCGATGAGGCTGCTCGCCGACCCGGAAATCAAACGGCGAATAGCGAATCTTGAAAACGAGCGCGACGCGAAGCTTGCGGAGGTCACGGAGGGCTACCGCAGACTCGCTTTCGGGAGCGTTGCGGACGCGGTGAAGCTCATTTTGTCGGACGAGCTGCCGGACGGGTCGGAGATAGAAAAGCTGGACCTGACGATGGTATCGGATATCAAACGCCCGAAAGGCGGAGGACTTGAGGTCAAATTTTTCGACCGGCTCAAGGCGCTCGACCGACTCTGCGAGCTGAGCAATGCCGCTTCGGCGGGAGAAAATTCGGATTTTCTCTCTGCGCTTGACCGCAGTGCGCGTGCTCTGCGCGGGGATGATACGGGTGAGTAAACGCAAAAACAACACTTTTGAGAGCTTCTCAGAAAAGCAGCTTCGGGTGCTCTCGTGGTGGTGCCCGTCGAGCCCGGACAGGAATTTTGACGCGATAATCTGCGACGGCGCGGTGCGCTCCGGCAAGACGGTCTGTATGTCCGTCTCATTTGTTGCGTGGGCATTTTCGGCGTTTGACGATACATCTTTCGCGCTGTGCGGCAAGACGGTGACTTCGCTTAGAAGAAACATAATTACGCCGATTCTGCCCGTCCTGCGCCGGCTCGGCTTCGACTGCCGCGAGAAGCTGTCCCAGCATCTGGTGGAGATAGAATACTCCGGCAGGCGCAACCGATTTTATTTATTTGGGGGCAAGGATGAGGGCTCGGCGGCGCTCATTCAGGGCATGACACTCGGCGGCGTTCTGCTCGACGAGGTGGCTCTGATGCCGCGGTCATTTGTTGAGCAGGCTCTCGCGCGGTGCTCGCTCGACGGCTCGAAACTGTGGTTCAACTGCAACCCCGACACGCCGCTGCACTGGTTCTACGAGGAGTGGATAAAAAAGAGCGGAGAGAAAAACTGTCTGTATCTCCACTTCACCATGGACGACAATCCGTCGCTCACGCCTGCGATAAAGCGCAGATACGAGAGCCTTTACAGCGGCGCGTTCTATGACCGTTTCGTGCTGGGCAAATGGGTCGCGGCGCAGGGGCTTGTCTACCCGTTCTTTTCGCGCTCAGTTCATGTCGCGGAGCCTGCAGGCATACCGTCGCGCTACTTCATCTCCTGCGATTACGGCACGGTCAACCCGTCGTCGTTCGGACTCTGGGGCGAATACGGCGGGCGGTGGTACAGGCTGAACGAATATTATTTCGACAGCCGCAGAGAGGGCGAGCAGCGCACCGATGAGGAGCATTACGCCGCGCTCGAGCAGCTTGCGGGCGAGCTCAATATCGAGGCGGTCATTGCAGACCCCTCTGCAGCGAGCTTCCTCGAATGTATCCGCCGCCACGGCAGGTTCCGCGCCGTGCCCGCAAAGAACGATGTTATAGACGGCATCCGCCGCGTTTCGGATGCCCTCAAGGAGCGGCGCATCCTTTTCTCGCAGTCATGCACGGACTGCCTTCGGGAATTTTCCCTCTACAGATGGGATAACACTGCCGCACGCGATGCTCCGAGAAAGGAATACGACCACGCCATGGACGATGTGCGCTATTTCGTCTCCACAGTGCTCGCGCACGAGGAGGACGGCTTTTTCGCGCTCGCCATGAGCAGATGACGGTCGGGCGGTCGACCGTCATGAAAAGGAGGAATAACCATAAATCCGTTCAAAAGAAAGAAAACCGCTCCCGAGCCTGCGGCGGTGCAGACTTCGGCGCGCCCTGCGTCGGGGCTCGGACTGCTCGACAGCTATACTCCGCTCGGCGGAAATCAGACGCGGCTTTACTACGCTCTGCGCGAAGCCGTGCCGATAATCGACGCCGCAATATTCAAAACCGTCCGCCTGACGGGCGGCTTTGAGGTCAGATGCGCCGACGAACGCCTGCAGCATAAGCTCGACAATTTCGTTCGCAATGTCCCCGTCGGCGGCAACCAGTGCGGACTCGAAAGCTTTGTTTCAACTTATTTCGAGCAGCTGCTGACCTGCGGCACGGCGGTCGGCGAGATGGTGACTGATTCGGACGGGCATATCGCGGCGCTGTTTAACTCTCCACTCGAAAATATCGAGCTTCGCCGCGCCTCGGACGGAGTCGGAGTTGATATCTTCTCCGCCTCATGTGTCGGTATGCCGTCGCCCGTCAGGCGACCCGAGCTTGTATTGCTGTCTGTGCTCAACCCGCAGCCGGGCGAAGTCTGCGGCTGTTCGATGCTCAAAGGCTTGCCGTTCGTCAGCGGGATACTCATGAAAATCTACAAGACTATCGGGCTCAACTGGGAGCGCATGGGGAACATCCGCTTTGCGGTCACATATAAGCCGCAGAACGACACGCTCGACCGCGCATATGCCAAGGAACGCGCCATGCAGGTGGCTAAGGAGTGGAGCGAGGCCATGCAGACGGGCGGCGCCGTGAAGGACTTTGTCGCAGTCGGCGACGTCCAAATAAAGGTTATAGGCGCGGACAATCAGATTCTCGATAGCGAGGTGCCCGTGCGCCAGATGCTCGAACAGATAGTCGCTAAAACGGGGCTTCCGCCGTTCATGCTCGGCCTGTCATGGTCGTCGACGGAACGCATGTCGACCCAGCAGGCTGACGTGCTCACCAGCGAGATCGACTCATACCGCCGCATTCTGACACCCGTCATCGAGCGCATATGCCGCACATATCTGCTCTTCGAGGGAACGCCCTCGCAGGTGACGGCTGAGTGGGACGATGTGACTCTTCAGGACAATGTTGAGCTTGCGCGCGCCGAGCTCTATGCGGCGCAGGCGGAAAAAATCAGGAAAGAGATTGAAAACGGGGAGTGATAACTACGCAGAACAGTGTTCTTTCGGGCGCTCCGACTCCGCAGGAGCTGGAGCTTATCAACAATTATACCGTAAAGCCGCTGAGCGCCGACGAGGTCTATACTTTCGGTATCGTGCTTTGCGACAATGAAATCGACAGGGACTTCGAGCGCTTCGATATTCCCGCGCTCGAAAAGCTTGCCGAACTTTTTGTAGGCAAGACGGGGATATTCGACCATAGCATGAGCGGCAGAGATCAGACGGCGAGGATATTTTCCTGCCGCGTCGAGACGGACGAAAACAAAGTCACCTCGGCGGGCGAAAAATATACGAAGCTCTGCGCGAGAGCCTATATGCCGCGCAGCGAGAAGAACGCGGCGCTCATAGAGGAGATAGACGCGGGGATAAAGAAAGAGACGAGTGTCGGCTGCTCGGTCGGCAGAAGCGTCTGCTCAATCTGCGGCAAGGACGGGCGAACCGATCCGTGCGCCCATATAAAGGGTAGGGAGTACGGAGGCAAGCTCTGCCACAGGATACTCTGCGACCCGACGGACGCCTATGAGTGGTCGTTTGTTGCCGTGCCGGCTCAGCCCGCGGCAGGCGTTACTAAGTCTTACCGCGCGGACGAGCAGACGGTGAAAACAGTCAAACGCCTCTCCTGCGCCAATGAGGGAGTGACCCTCACAAAGGCGGAGGCGGCGGGACTTTACGGCTACATAGACGAGCTCGAGAAGCTCGCCCGCGAGGGCTTTTACGACGGCCTGATCTTCCACCGGGTCATCCCCGGCTTCATGATCCAGGGCGGCTGCCCCGACGGAAACGGCATGGGCGGTCCCGGCTACTGCATCAAGGGCGAGTTCGCCGCCAACGGCGTGCCCAACGACCTGCGCCACACCCGCGGCGTGCTGAGCATGGCGCGTGCGCAGCCTATGGACAGCGCCGGCAGCCAGTTCTTCATCATGCACAAGGATGCGCCCCATCTGGACGGGCAGTATGCCGCCTTCGGCTGCGTGATGGACGGCATGGACGTGGTGGATCGCATCGCCAACCAGCCCCGGAACATGATGACCAACAAGCCCAAGAAGGATCAGGTCATGGTCAAGGTCACGGTGGACACGCAGGGCGTGGAATATCCTGAGCCCGACAAGCTGGCCGATCCCTTCGGAAGATAACAGACACACCTCTCTCCCGGACGCTCCGGCGTCCGGGAGGGGGATACGGAAACATCATTCTGTCTCGCCATATAGCGAAAGATATATGGGGCTGCACCGGTTTCGACGGGGGTGTGGAGGCAGGATAAGCGGGCGGCGGCGCCTGACCGCCATAAAACGGGCAACTTAAAAATTAACTGACAACAATCGTATTGCTGTCGCTGCCTAACTAAAGGCAGCCGTCTGAACCGGAGAGGCCACAGGCCGGGGAAGGCGTCGTTGATGTGGCGGACGTGCGGCGGGTAAGAGTTGCCTCGCCCATGCATCATGACTCTACTGAACTGTGCAGTCTGGCCAGTGCCTGCCCAGGGAGGGAATGCTGAAACTGTCCTGCGCCCGGAGAAGGTCCTGTCAAAGTGCTTTCGGACAGGGGTTCGACTCCCCTCAGCTCCACCACAAAGGTACGGTAGCAATGATACAAATTGCTACCGTACTTTTTAATTATTCCATATGAAAATCCCTTGATATAAAGCCAAAAGCGAGGTTAGTGGGTTCAAATGTGAACCTGCCGACCTCGCTTTTTTTCGTTTATGGAGTTTCTGGAAAACGCTGCCGCCGGAAAAAGTGAACCCACTCTGCCGAACCTTTTAATTTTTCATAGAATAATTAAAAGGTTCGAGAAAAATTAAAAGGTTATAGAGATAGTATCCTACACACAATCCACGTGGAGACTGTAGCATTGATGACGAGAACCGATGCCGGAAAAGGCTGAAATCTACTGAAATAAAGAGATTCCGAGGTCTGTCCTCAAAACCGGAGGCAGCTCGGAATCCCTTTCA
>OIXU01000856.1_pt1 | contig 10385 bp, 8 predicted proteins | sample 1587921 | NCBI WGS metagenome assembly OIXU01 (sample SAMN03283238) | human gut metagenome | biome: human-associated habitat; material: feces | host: Homo sapiens | place: Peru | collected 2012
CACCAAATCGCACCTGTAGGCGAAATATTTGAAGAAAAAGAACTTTCTTATGACGAAGTTTATGCCGCTTATAAGAAGTATCTTTCATGGATGGCTCGTTTGTATGTAAACACAATGAACATCATTCACTATATGCACGACAAGTATGCTTATGAAAGACTTATGATGTCTCTTCACGACACAGATGTTGAAAGACTTATGGCTTTCGGTGTTTCAGGTTTCTCTGTTGCAATCGACTCACTTTCAGCTATTAAGTATGCAAAGGTTACTCCTGTAAAGGACGACCGTGGCATTATCACCGACTTTAAGGTAGAGGGCAATTTCCCTAAGTACGGTAACGATGATGACAGAGCCGACCTTATCGGTAAGGACCTCATCGAATACTTCTATCACGAACTTTGCAAGACTCCTTGCTATCGTGGTGCAAGACACACATTGTCAATCCTTACAATTACATCAAATGTTATGTACGGCAGAAAGACAGGTTCAACTCCTGACGGCAGAAAAGCAGGCGAACCGTTTGCTCCGGGTGCAAACCCAATGCACGGCAGAGATTGCGAAGGTGCTTTGGCTTCTCTCAACTCTGTTGCAAAGCTCAACTATGCTTGCTGCCAAGACGGTATTTCAAACACATTCTCTATCACTCCTGATGCACTCGGTACTGATGAAGATGACAGAATTGAGCACCTTACAACTATGCTTGACGGTTACTTCGAGCAGGATGCTCACCACCTCAATGTAAATGTTTTGAACCGTGAAAAGCTTATTGCTGCTATGGAAGACCCAACCCTTTACCCATCACTTACAATTCGTGTATCGGGTTACGCAGTAAACTTCAACAAGCTCACAAGAGATAAGCAAGAAGAAGTTATTGCTCGTACATTCCACCAGTCAATGTAAAATCTTGACAAAATCTTGATAAATGGCTTAAAACGTGCCGAAAAAAGTCCCTGTTTCGTTACAGGGACTTTATTTTAAATCTAAACTGTGCTATTATATATCCAATATAAAAATTGCGGAGAAAGTTATGGAATTACAAAAGGGCAGACCTGCCGACACAACGGGCAGAGAAGAAAAAGAAATCAGAGTTTATGACCTGCTGGATGAACTCGGAATAGAGTATTATCGCACCGACCACGAAGAAGCAAATACTATGGAAAAGTGCAATGAAATCGACAAGATTTTGGGCACAATTATTTGCAAAAATTTGTTTTTGTGCAACCGTCAAAAAACGGATTTTTATATGCTTATGATGCCGGGCGACAAGGTGTTTAAAACAAAGGACATCACAAAGCAGCTCGGTTGTTCAAGGCTTTCGTTTGCAACTCCCGATTTTATGGAAGAATTTTTGGATATAAAACCTGGTGCGGTTTCTATTATGGGACTTATGAACGATAAGAATAACCGTGTTCAGCTTGTTATCGACCGTCCTGTGGTTGAAAGCGAAACTCTCGGTTGTCATCCTTGCGTATGCACTTCGTCACTCAAAATGCAAACCAAAGAGGTGCTTGAAAAGTTTTTGCCGGCAGTACATCACGAACCGATAATTGTAGATATGCCTGATTATGAGGAGGAAAATAATGGCTAACATTCATTCGTTTGAATCTCTTGCCGCTGTTGATGGCGAGGGACTGAGATTTGATATATTTTTTACGGGTTGCCCGCTTCGTTGTGCGTATTGTCACAATCCCGATACTTGGCGTAAAGGCGAGATTGATATGGAAGCCGATGAGGTTTTCAGAAAGGTCAGACGCTACAAGCCTTATTTCAAAAACGGCGGCGGTGTGACTTTTTCGGGCGGCGAGCCGCTCCTTAATGCAAAGTTTATTAATGAAATTTATCCTATGCTCAAAAGTGAACAAATCGGCTATTGCCTCGACACTTCGGGTTCGGTGGAACTTACTGATGAGGTTAAAACTGCAGTTGAAAATGCCGATATGATTATTCTTGACATTAAGTTTTGCGAGCCTGAAGCGTATAAAAAGTGGACCAAGGGCAATTTTGCACTTCCCGAGGCAATCGGCAGATTTGCTACCGAAAAGGGCAAAAGATTATGGCTTCGCACCGTTGTTGTGCCGGGTATAAACGATACCGAGGCGGATATGGATGCCTATGCCGAATACACAAAGCAGTTCAAGTTTGAAAAATACGAATTGCTTGCGTTCCACACAATGGGATTTTTTAAATATGAGGAGAGCGGAATCGAAAATCCGCTAAAGGATTATAAGGCTCTCGATAAAGGCAGACTTAATGAATTGCAGGAATATTTGAATAACAAAATTAAAGAATTGAAATAATGAAAACCGCCGTGGTGTCAATGCATCACGGCGGTTAATTTTGTTTATTTTACTTTGTAAATATTGCCCTCAAACGGTTTTAAAATATCGGAATTGTTGTCGTTAGTTGAAAGAATTAAATCGTAATTATAGATATTTGTTGGCTTTGGTTGAGGCGTTTTGCCGAGGTTGAGTTCGATGTAATATTTTTCTCCTTCATACTCTCTGAAATAGCAGTAAACGGGTGGCTTGTTTGTCTTTGCAGGGGCGAAATCGCCGTAAACGAGAGCTTTTGTTTCCTTGCGGAGTTTGATTGCTTTTTTGAAGAAATTGAGCACACTGTCGGCTCTGCTTGCCTCGTCCTCTGCGTTGTAGCGTCTGTAATCGTTGCATACTTTAAGCCACGGCTTGCCTGTTGTGAAACCTGCGTTTTCGCTGTCACTCCATTGGAACGGGCTTCTTGCGTTATCTCTTGAACCGATTGCGGCAAGTTTGAAATATTTTTCTTTGTCTTTGCCTTTTTCAACCGCTTCTTTGTAGAAATTAACGGATTGCACATCGTTCATTTCATCAATGGAATTGAAGTTTAAATTGCCCATTGCAAGTTCCTGACCTTGGTAAACATACGGTGTGCCGCGGAGTGTCATTTCAATAAGGGCACAAACCTTTGCTATTTCCTCACGGTACGCACCGGTTCTGTCGGTTCTTGAAACTACTCTCGGGTTGTCGTGATTTTCAAAGAAAACAGCCGGCCAACAATGGTTTGTGTAGCCTGTTTGGAATACTTCAAAACTTTTCATCACCTTATACATATCCTGCTCGTAAGGATCGTATGCGGTGTGACCCTGATTTGCCAAAAAGTCAAAGTTAAACACGGTGTCGAGTTCGCCTCTGAAATCTGCGGTGAGCATTTTGTCCATTTCGATTCCTGCTCCGCCGCATTCACCGACGGTGTAAACATCGTAGTTGCCGAAGGTCTTTTCTCTCATTTCGTGCAAAAATTCGTGCAGACGCGGACCGTAGAAATAGTATTCTGCACCTTTAAAACCTGTTAGAGTGCCCAAAAATGCGTTTGCTTCAGGCAAGCCTTGAGTTTTACTGATGAAGTTGATAACATCCATTCTGAATCCGTCAACGCCCTTGTCGAGCCACCACAACATCATTTCATAAACGCTTTGGCGAACTTTTTCATTTTCCCAATTCAAGTCCATCTGCTTCTTTGTGAACAGGTGAAGCGCCCATTGATTAAGATTTTCGTAGTAGTTCCACGCAGAACCTTTGAAAAGAGAAATCCAGTTGTTCGGCGGAGTTATACCTTTGTCGGTTGCGTCACGCCATATGTAGTAATCGTGATACGGATTGTCCTTGCCCTTCAGTGCTTCTTGAAACCATTTGTGCTCATCGGATGTATGGTTTACAACAAGGTCGATGATAAGCTTCATACCTCTTGCGTGAATTTCGTCAAGCAACTTGTCAAAATCTTCCATAGTGCCGAACTCTGCCATAATTTTTTGGTAATCACGGATGTCGTAGCCGTTGTCGTCATTTGGACTGTCGTAAAACGGACTGCACCAAATTGCCGTAACACCTAAATCTTGTAAATAGTCGAGCTTTTGGCGGATGCCGTTCAAATCGCCTATGCCGTCGCCGTTGCTGTCATAAAACGAGCGTGGATATATTTGGTAAATAACGGCTTCTTTCCACCATTTTTCGGTCATTTCACCTTGGTCGGTGATAACCTCGTCTTTTTCGAGATTGAGCATATCGCAAACCATTTGCACGGTCTTTTTGTCAAGAAGTCCGGCTGTTGCGGTTGTGAGCGTTTTGAATTTCAACTTGCCCATAATTCCCGAATTGATTAAATCTGTCGGCAAACGCAAAACGAGAAAAAGTTTTTCTATAACATCTTTTGCCATAGGGTTAACCATGGCGTCTTTTAATGTTGTGTTTGGCGTGATTTTTATCATGCCGACACCCCCTTTTATAAATTGTATATTTTATACATCTTTATAGTAGCACACGGCGATAAGCATTTCAAGAGTGATATAAATAAGCACTCGGATGCTCCAAATGCTAACAAAATATGAATTTTTATTATTTTTTTGAAAAAAGTGTTGACAAATGAACTTTTGGGATATAATATAATAAATGTAGTTAGCACTCAGGTACAAAGAGTGCTAAAACAAAAAGGAGGAGTTAAGATGATCGGCAACAGACGGTCGGATATATTGAATTTGATAATAAATCATTATATTCAAACAGGCGAACCTATGGGCTCAAAAACATTATGTCAGTTGCTCCCTTATGCAGTATCCTCCGCTACAATACGAAATGAGATGGCGGCACTCGGCGAACTCGGATTTTTGCAACAGCGTCACACATCGGGCGGCAGAATTCCGACAAAGGCTTCTTACAGATATTATGTAGACAATTTGATTGTGCCAAAGCCGCTTACACCGTTTGAAAAGCAAAAGATTAATCAGGTGCTCAGCGTAAATGCGTCCGACCCCGAAAGATTGCTTGCGGATGCGGCAAAACTTTTGGCTGACGCAACGGGTTGCACATCATTCTTTTCAACGGTTAAGGACGAATACGATTGCGTTCAGGGTGCGGATTTGATTCCTGCGGGCGAGAAAAAAGCAATGCTTGTTATGCTCACAGTCGGCGGCAAGATTAAATCTTCGGTTATTCAAATGCCGTGCAGAATAGATGATAATTTCAGGCGGCTGTTTTATGTGCTTGCAAGGGAGTTTTTCATCGGCGTTCCCGTGAATGAAATCAATATGTCGCTCATCCAGTCAACCGCACCGGTTCTCCGTGACAGATTGTTTGACATGTTGCCCGTGCTTTCATCGTTTTGTTCTCTTTGCAAAGAGGCAAGCGAGGGAACACTTCAAATTTACGGTCAAAACAATTTGCTTACGCAGGAGGAGTTCGGTGACTCAATATTCGGGCTTCTTACATTCCTTGCGGAAAAAACAAAACTTGAGGAAATGCTTACAAGCATTGCAAACAGTGATATTCAAAATGTTCTTTTCCTCGGAGAAGAAAATCCCGTATACGAGCTTAAAAACACCGCAACAGCCGTTGCAAAGTTTAAGTATTATGATGATCAGCTTGCAACGCTCGGTATTATAGGCTCACTCAGAATCGATTATAGTTCTATTCTCCCGAGAATAGATTATATAGTTAAAACCTGTTCTAATTTGTTAAAGGAGGGTGGAGTTATTTATGAGTAAAAAAGAAACAAAACCGGAAAAAAATAAAGAACAAGAAACGGTAAACGAAGCAGAAGATACCGCAGTTGATACAGAGGTTGAAGAAAAGAAAGAACCTACGGTTGAAGATCAGCTTGCGGATATGAAAAAACAGCTTGCCTACACGGCGGCGGAATATGCAAATTTCAGAGCGAGATCGGCAAAGGAAAAGGAGCAAACCTATTCCAATGCAAAGGGCAATGTAATTGCCGAGATTTTGCCTGTTATTGATAACCTTGAAAGAGCAATCAATCAAGACGGCGAAGATTTTGAGGCACTCAAAAAAGGTGTTGAAATGACGCTTGACGGTTTGATGGCAACCCTTTCAAAAATCGGCGTTGAATCTTACGGCGAAAGCGGAGAAAACTTCGATCCGAATCTTCATCATGCAGTTATGCATATTGATGATGACGAGCTTGAAGAAAATGTAATCGTTGATGTATTCCAAAAGGGATATAAGATTGGCGACCGAGTTATCAGACCGGCTATGGTAAAAACAGCCAACTGATAACAAATCAAATCAGTAATTATTCAGAAAAGGAGATATTTTATTATGGGAAAGATTATCGGTATTGACTTAGGTACAACAAACAGCTGTGTATCCGTTATCGAAGGCGGTGAACCGGTTGTTATTTCTAACGCAGAGGGCGCAAGAACAACTCCTTCTGTTGTAGCATTCACAAAGGACGGCGAAAGAATGGTAGGCGCTGTTGCAAAGCGTCAGGCTATTACAAACCCGGACAAAACAATTTCATCAATCAAAAGACATATGGGCTCTGATTACAAGGTAAACATTGACGGCAAGGATTACACTCCTCAGGAAATTTCGTCAATCATCCTTCAAAAGCTTAAAGGCGATGCAGAAGCTTATCTCGGTCAAAAGGTAACAGAGGCTGTTATTACAGTTCCTGCATACTTTACAGACTCACAGCGTCAGGCAACAAAGGACGCCGGCAAAATCGCAGGCCTTGATGTAAAGAGAATTATCAACGAGCCTACTGCTGCCGCTTTGGCTTTCGGTATTGATAAGGAAGACGACCAAAAGGTTATGGTTTACGACCTCGGCGGCGGTACATTCGATGTATCTATCATCGAAATGGGCGACGGTGTTCAGGAAGTTCTTGCAACAGCAGGTAACAACCACCTTGGCGGTGATGACTTTGATAAGAAGATTATGGATTGGCTTATTGCAGACTTTAAGGCACAAAACGGCATTGACCTTTCAGCAGATAAGATGGCTATGCAGCGTGTTAAGGAAGCCGCAGAAAAAGCAAAGATTGACCTTTCGGGTATGACTCAGGCTCAAATTTCACTTCCGTTCATCACAGCAGATGCAACAGGTCCTAAGCACCTTGAAGCAACTCTTACAAGAGCAAAGTTTAACGAAATGACAGCAGACCTTGTTGAAGCAACAATGGGTCCTGTTCGTCAGGCAATGAAGGATTCGGGTCTTTCAATGAACGACCTTGACAAGATTCTCCTTGTCGGCGGTTCAACTCGTATTCCTGCAGTTCAGGAAGCTATCAAGAAGTTCTCCGGCAAAGAGCCGTTCAAGGGCATCAACCCTGATGAATGTGTTGCTATGGGTGCCGCAATTCAGGGCGGTGTTCTTAACAACGATGTTGACGGCTTGGTACTTCTTGATGTTACACCACTTTCACTCGGTATTGAAACAATGGGCGGTGTAAACACAGTTATCATTGAGCGTAACACAACAATTCCTACAAAGAAATCACAGATTTTCTCAACAGCCGCAGATAATCAAACTTCTGTTGAAGTTCATGTTCTTCAGGGTGAGAGAGAATTTGCAAAGGATAACAAAACTCTCGGTATGTTCCACCTTGACGGTATTATGCCGGCTCGCCGTGGTGTTCCGCAGATTGAAGTTACATTCGATATTGATGAAAACGGTATCGTTCATGTAAGCGCTAAGGACCTCGGCACAGGCAAGGAGCAGAATATCTCTATTACAGCTTCTTCAAATATGTCAAAGGATGATATTGACAAGGCTGTAAGAGAAGCAGAGCAATTTGCAGAAGAAGATAAGAAGAAGAGAGAAGCCGTTGATATCCGCAACAACGCAGACCAAATGGTATATCAAACAGAAAAGATGCTTTCAGAAGATGCAGACAAGTTCTCTGCAGATGACAAGAGCGCTCTTGAAGCAAAGCTCAACGACCTCAAGGAAGCATTGAAGGGCGACGACACAGACGCTATCAAGGCAAAGCAAGAAGACCTCACAAACAAGTTCTATGAGGTTTCTCAAAAGGTATATGAAGCAGCACAGGCAGCACAAAATGCACAGGCAGGTGCTCAACAGCAGGCAGACCCTAATGCAGGACAGCAGGGTGGCAACGCAGGCTATACAGGAAAATTCTGCTCTGAATGTGGTAAACCGAAACCGCAGCAGGAAGAGTGGATATGCAGCTGCGGCGCAGTAAATACCGGTAAATTCTGTTCTGAATGCGGAAGACCAAGACCGACCGGAAAGTGGACATGCAGCTGTGGTGCGGTAAATACAGGAAAGTTCTGTGCAGAATGTGGAAAGCCAAGACAGTAAAATACAGCAGGGGGAGGAATGTCTATGTCTGATCTTAGAGAATATAAATGCCCTGCCTGTGGCGGTGCAATAGAATTTGACAGTAAGTCCCAGAAAATGAAGTGTCCATACTGTGATACAGAATTTGAACTTGAGACATTAAAAGAACTGGATGCGCAGATGGAGCGTGAAGCCGGACAGCAGGATGATCTGTCAGGATGGCAGACAGATGCCGGTGGAGAATGGCAGGAAGGTGAGACAGATGGAATGAATGTCTATACCTGTCAGTCCTGTGGTGGTGAGATTATCGCAGATGAGAATACAGGAGCATCAAATTGTCCGTATTGTGGAAATCCCGTAATTATGACAGAGAAGTTTAAAGGTGCATTAAGGCCGGATCTGGTAATTCCGTTCAAATTGGATAAGAAAGCGGCAAAAGAAGCATATTACAGGCATATTAAGGGAAGAACATTTTTGCCAAAAGCATTTCGCAGGGAAAATCATATTGATGAGATTAAGGGGCTGTATGTTCCATTCTGGCTTTTTGATACAAATGTAGATGCCACAGTCAGCTATCGGGCGACAAAAGTACGAATGTGGAGTGACAGTGATTATGATTATACTGAGACAAGTCATTTTATGGTTCACCGGGGTGGAAATATTGGTTTTGAAAATGTTCCGGTAGATGGATCCACAAAGATGGCAGACGATCTGATGGAATCTATCGAGCCATTCAATATTTCAGGTGCGGTGGATTTCCAGACTGCTTATCTCGCAGGATATCTGGCAGATAAGTATGATGTAACTGCTGAACAAAGTATTGAACGTGCCAATAAACGTGTAAAACATTCTACAGAGGAAGCTTTTGCTGAGACAGTAAAAGGTTATGCTACAGTAACAACAGATAATAGCAGTGTACAATTTCATGGCGGAAAAGCAAAGTATGCACTGTATCCGGTATGGCTTCTGAATACGACATGGAACGGAAATAAATACACCTTTGCAATGAATGGACAGACAGGAAAGTTTGTCGGTGATCTGCCGGTAGATAAAGGTGCAGCAGCACGCTGGACAGTGATGCTGGCAGCTGTATTCTCAGTTGTAACGTATGGTGCTGCATGGCTTTTGCACCTGATCGGACTGTTTTAGGGAGGTGGGGAAATGAAGAAAAGAATTTTATCGTTTATGACGATCCTCATCCTCTGTCTAGGTCTTGCAGTTCCGGCTTTTGCGGAGGAAACAGAAGGATTCGCGAATGAATATCCTCGTGTCATCGACAATGTGGAGCTTCTGTCTGCAGATGAGAGGGAGCTGTTAACCAGTAAGTTGGATGAGATCAGTACGCGACAGAAGGTAGATGTGACGGTTGCCACAACCGATACACTGGATGGACTGACGGTATCTGATTATGCGGAACGATTCTACGAGTCTCATAATTATGGTTATGGACCGGACAAGGATGGAACAATACTTCTGATCAGCATGGAAGATCATGATTGGTATATGGCAACCTACGGATATGCTATTACAGCATTTACGGATGCAGGTATCCAGTACATAGGAGAAGAGATGACGGGTGATTTGTCTGACGGTGATTTTGCGGCAGCATTTGATACATTTGCTGACGAGTGTGATGATTTTATTACGCAGGCAAAAACCGGAGAACCTTATGATATCGATAATGAACCACAAAAACCAATGTCATGGATCTGGATTCCGATTTCATTAGTAGCTGGTATCGTCCTTTCATTGATTGTTGTTGGCACTATGAAATCAAAGCTGAAAACAGTACGTTTCCAGGCAGCAGCTAATAATTATGTGAAAGCTGGAAGTATGAATCTTACTGAGAGCAGAGACATATTCCTGTATAATACAATGACAAAAACAAAAAAAGAGAAAAATGATTCTTCCAGTGGTGGCGGCGGAAGCAGTACGCATACAACATCTTCCGGAAGCACTGCCGGAGGCGGTGGCGGAAAATTCTAGGAGAGATGTCCGGATACAGAATACCGGGGCAATTTTAATAGTGAAAAAAGAGAAGCTATTTCCCAAATGATTGGGAATTGGCTTCTCTTTTTTAATGATGCAATTATCTTTTCACATCCACAAAATATTTCCTGAACTCATCATAAAGACACGGCTGTCCCCAGTAGAATCCCTGGCAGTAATCCGGTTTCAGAAGTTTTATTTTCTGTAATTCGTCTTCTGTCTCAATACCTTCAATACAAAGTTTCAGACCGAGATTATGAATCATGTTACTAAACTGATTTAACAGATAATATTCCTTTTTGTCCGTGATTGCCTTGGAAGTAA
>OIXU01000857.1_pt1 | contig 10377 bp, 9 predicted proteins | sample 1587921 | NCBI WGS metagenome assembly OIXU01 (sample SAMN03283238) | human gut metagenome | biome: human-associated habitat; material: feces | host: Homo sapiens | place: Peru | collected 2012
GCTGTCATTGTTGACTTTTCAACCCAAGACGATAAGGATGATTCCGGTGATGTAAAGTATACAACATATAAATTTAAGGTTTCATATGTTATTGACGGAAAAACCTATAAGGGAAAATGTGAAGAGCGTGTCTGGTCAAGCGACTACTCAAAAAAATATGCCTATGATAAATTGAGAAAAGGCGACACAGTAGATGTCGAGATTTATAAAACCTCAAAAGGTGATTACAAGATTTCTCCTGAGGGAAATCCCGTTGATTTTCTGCTCTATTGTGCGGCAATCCCCGTCGGTTTATTCTTTGTTGTTATAATGATATGCGACGTTGCAAAAGATAAACGGAGAAAGAAAAGCGAAAACGAACTTATCAACAAGGAATAACTCAGAGGTATTTTTATGGATTTATCAATATCACTGTTAATTGCGGCTTCATTTGCCATATTATGTATATACTATATCGGCAAAAAAATTCTTGTTATAGATTTTTCGGCATACCGTCTGCAGAATTTAAAAAAGGCCAAGCTTGAAAGATTGCTTGCAAAAAAGGACACTCCCCTTCGGAATTCAAAAATCCGAAAAGATATAAGAAATGCCTTTGAAAGAATTCTGATACCGCTCGGAAAAGCGGATAAAGACCTTCTTCCGGCAAGAATGGATATGGCATTCCGAAAAAAATTTGTCAGTCAAATCAACAGACTTAACAAAAATAAGCTTTGCCGAAAAATTTACGTTACGGATGTTGTTCCCATCCCTAAAAATAACTTTGAAACATGGAGCGATGACGGCAGAGAATGGCGTGAATCTGTTTTAAAGTGCAGCACATTGGAGCGTTTCGAGTCAACCAAAGACGACACGGTTCAGTATGAGATATACCGTAAAAATTCATATCTCAGAATACTCCAGTCAAGACACGTTCGCCTCGCCGATCAAAAAGAAAAAAAGAAAAGCTATTATAACGATATGTTAAGAATAACCTGCCCGTCCTGCGGTGCAAGTGTCAAGCTTGACAGTCAGCAGGTTACCTGCGAATACTGCGGCGCCGTTATTAAAAACGAGTTTTACGATTGGCAGACCGAGTCGTTCGAGATTTATGAATCTATCAGTACAAACCTGAAAAGATTTTTACAGCTTATCGTGTCCGGCTCCATACTTTTCGTATGTGTCTTTCTGTGCTTATATTTAATCGAGGACACCGAGATTTCCCTTGCGGCCGGCGTCGGTGCAGCGATTCTTGCTTTGGGAGTGATTGTCTCGCCTATTATCTACGGAAAATTTAAGCAAGACAACCTTGCGAAGAAAATCGTAGGATACTCAGAAAATTACCTCAGAGCCTGCTTAAACGAATACTTCTTGAAAAATGAAAGCGACAAGGATATGCTTGATTTCAGCGTTGATACAATCAAGCTTTTAAAGGTTGCAAATACAGACGAGATAACAAAGGTTACGGCTGAAATTTACGGAACCAAAACATTCCTTCCCGAAAATCAAAAGCCGTTTACAAAAATAATTAAAAAGAAATTGAACCTGCAAAGAGCAAGAAATCCGGAAAAAAGAAAGACTGACGGTGATTTCTTTACTGAAAAAGAATGTCCGAGCTGCGGAGCAAACTTCCTGCCCGATGAAAACGGATGCTGTTCTTATTGCGGTTATACCCTTTACGAAGATAGCATAAAGTGGAAAATAAAAAACTGAATCTTGTTAAAATCCTTCAATGCCAATTAAGGTAATGAAGGAAAACAGATTGGAGGATACAATGGGAATTTTTGATAAATTAAAAAACACAGCACAACAGGCAGTTGTTTCTGCCGTACAATCTGCGGGTAACAAAAGGGAAACATTTACATTTTCCGCATTGCCCGAAAGCCTTGCCGAAATGCAGGCGCTCCCCGAGGCAAGCCTTGATACTCCGTTCCAAGCCGCCGCTCTCACCGTGCTGGCACTGTGTGCATACGCTGCCGACAAAAACATCGGAACAGAAATGCTTAATTGGCTCAGAGGTCCGCGTCCGCTGAACGGAATGGAAATTTCCTTTTTGAACGACCGTTTCCGTGACGGAAAAACCTATCTTCCGTTTACTTATTTTGCGGGTTCGACACCCGAGAATAACTACACTCCTTCCGAGCCATATACAATAGTCGTCGAAAGCAATCATGTTTCGGCGGAGGAGCAGGGATATATGAAGCTCTTTATACCGTGCGGCGGTGCAGATGACCCGCGTCCGATAAAACTTCGTCAACGCGGAAGCGACGGAAAATGGTTCTTATGGGAGCAGTACCTGCTGACTGGCGTACGTACCCCAAAAATGGCAGATCCTTGGGCATAAAATATTAAAAATTGGCTCCGTGGCTTTAAGGACTCTGTTTTTGCAGCAGAGCGAGTGCTTTTACTCGCCCACGGGAACCGAAGCGGCACCAAAAAGCCTGACAGAGCTTTTTGAAAACCTTGTGCAAATTGAATATTGAGCAGCAAGAATGGCTTGAGATCTGTGTTGGGCAGGTATCAGGCCATTCAATTTATGCCTGATACCGCGGTTGTTATAATAATCCGGGTAATATCCGATTCCGACAGATTATTGAATGCGTAGTGGTGAAATCAAAAGAGAAAATCAAGGTGGTCTTTATCGGCAGCACGAAAATTGAAATGGTTCTGTAAGCAGCCTTGAAAACAGAAACGGAGTGATGTAGAATGATTGTGACGAGTGTTCAAATCAAGACAGTGAAAACGCAAAAACATCTCTATTGTCCTGTCTTCACATAATAAAACGCTAGTAGAATTTTTAATACTCTACTAGCGTTTTTTGTAATTTATAGAATTACTAAGTTATTATTCCTATGCTATTCAAAATTTCAATAAATTCATTCCAATTATTTGGAAACATATTTCTGCCCTTACAATATATTATCGAAGAATTAGTTTTAATTCTTAATAACCAATGGGTAGATGGGAAAAAGTCAATATTAGACTGAAAGTTTTTGTTGTGCCATCCTAAAAACTCAGATTGGAAATATCATTGCAAAATTTATCTACTTTATCGGTAATGTTTATACATTGTTTTTTACCATAGTTATAGGTTAACATAGATGTTTCTTTTTTATTTGTTTGACTTATTAGAATAGCCATCATAAAATTTCTATTTAAATTCAAAAATTTTTGCCATATTATCACCATTATGACTTAAAATCACAATTTAAAAATCTTTTTAGATTTGGTATTTACAAACTGTATTACCGGACCGGAAACAATGACAGTAACAATTGTACAAACTCCAAACTTACCACCAAGGAGAACACCTATAACAACCATCAGAATATCTAATACAATACGAACAATCTTAACTTGCCAATTATTCTTTTCTGCTAATGCAAAGGTAACTGCCTCATATGAACCTCTGCCAAGAGATGCTGAGGCATATAAACCTGTTCCAACTGCAAACAAAACCACACCTAACAGCATAATAAAGAAGTTTATCCACATATATTTACTGTATATGTGGCAATTTGCAAATAAATCTACACATACACTATATACCACTTGATATATAATTGTTCCAATATGAATTTGCCTTCTGTCATATATTAATGAAAATATAATCATTATAATGGCTACTATAAATGAGGACATACCAATACTTATATGAAATGTTCCGGAAATGCCTTGCCATAAAACTGCTAATGTTGCACCACCAAATCCTGCATATAATGCAAGTGTAATTCCATAGGCAGAAACAATTGAATCGATTACTATTATTATAACCTTCTTTAATAGACCTTTGTACAATTCTTTGTTTTTATCCACAAACATAAAATCACACCTTTTTAATTTATTTCATTGTACTACAAAATAATAGAAAATTCCATAATCCTATATATGAATTTTATCAGAAAAAACCACCTACATAATTGCAGGTGGTTATTGGTAAAATTAAATTAAAACTATTTTTTTCTTTTAATTTTTAGTTTTTCTTTTAGGTCTTCTAGAACTTCATTATAATTAATTGATTTAAATTTAGGAAAGGCTTTCAACATTCTTTTTTCTTGGAAGTTAAATTTCTTAGCTAAATTTTCTTGAATATCGGAAAATACACTTGGAACTTGAATGTTGGTTTTGCTTTTGATATTTTCTGTTTTAGCCTTAATATTTTCAGAAAGCTTTTCTGTTTGAATTTTAAATTCATCAGCAAATTTCTTGATTTTCTTATCAAAGTGACAGAAACCTGCAATAGTTACAACATTATCTGTAATGAAAATAACTGCAAGTGCAATAACAATTGTGTGGAATAAAGTGTCACTCATCATACCAATCATTTTCAGTACAAGTGGATGAACTAACTTTATAAGTATTAGTGACAATGTACCGAATACTACTGCACCGATTAAGCATACTCTGCCGTTTATATTAAACTTTCTGTTTGAATAATCCCACCATCTTGCATGGAATAGCTTTTCCATAAGGTATGATGTTATATATTCAAGAGTGCAAGTAAGAATTGCACTTAATACAAATAGCAGTATAGGGTTCTCTATCCATCCTAAAATTAAAATATCAAGTATTGCACCAAACCCATAAATAGGGCAGTAAGGACCGTTAAGGAAACCTCTGTTGACAAATCTTCTTTCTGTTATTGAGCATAATGTGCTTTCATATATCCACCCAATAACACTGTAAATTATTAACCATAGGAATATATTTTCTATGGTATATACACTAATGTGGAAATCCATATCTCATCACCATTCTTTTTATATACATTATATTATTCTTTAATAATAATTCAATAACCATTTATTAATACAGATGTATCTTATTCGACAAATTTCTGCAAAAAGTTGATTAATATAAAACACAATAGAAAAATTACTTGTTTTTGTGGGATAATATAGATAAATACTGATAAAAAGTGATATATTGTAACCTATTTGTAATGAAACTTTAACTTGTTTCTACTATATATTGTGGTATAATTTTATTATAGAATTATAAACACATAGTTTAGTTATATTTTGGAGTGGTAATATGAAGTGTCCTTACTGTGGTTACGAAGAAAGTAAAGTTATTGATTCTCGACCTGCTGATGATGGTGAGAGAATTCGTCGTCGTAGAGAATGTTTAAATTGTAAGAAAAGATTTACAACACATGAAGTAATCGAAAGTGTACCCATTATTGTTGTAAAGCGTGACAAGTCAAGAGAAGTTTTTGACAGAAATAAGCTAACTGCCGGTATTCTTAGAGCTTGTGAAAAGCGACCTGTTTCTCTTGAACAAGTTGACCAAATTGTTGATTCTATCGAAAGCACACTTCAAAGTTCACTTGATAGGGAAGTAACTTCTCAGTCTATCGGTGAGTTAACAATGGAAAAGTTAAAATCTGTTGATGAAGTTGCTTATGTTCGTTTTGCTTCGGTTTATCGTTCATTTAAGGATATAAACACATTTATGGAAGAGCTTACTAAGCTACTAAAAGAAAAATAATATTTTAGGATTTTTAGGTATATAGAAAGAGGTTATCTGTTTTTAGATAACCTCTTTTTCTCTGTAATATTAATTTTAATTATAGGTATTGCTGATAAAAATTAACTGCTAAAGTGTCACATCTTTCATTTTCAGGATGACCTGCATGACCTTTTACCCAATTGTATGTTACCTTGTGCTTTTCGCAAAGTGCATATAGTTCTTTCCATAGGTCAGGGTTTTTCACTGATTCTTTCTTGTTTCTCATCCAGTTATTTGTATGCCACTTCTTTATCCAACCAAGGTTAAAGGCATTGCAAACATATTGTGAGTCGGAATAAAGCATAACCTCACAAGGTTCTTTTAGTAGCTTTAGTGACTCAATAACTGCAAGTAGTTCCATTCTGTTGTTAGTGGTTTCTTTTTCACCACCACTTATTTCTTTTTCGTGACCGTTGTACCTTAGTATTGCTCCATATCCACCGGGACCGGGATTACCGGAACAAGCACCGTCTGTAAAAATTTCTACTTTCTTCATAGCTACCTCTTTTCTATATTTTGTATGGTATCATATTAAATAAAAAATATCAACAACTTATATTTATAGAAATTAAGCCAATACTACTTTTATCCATTACTTGGTAAAATAGTTTTGTCAGGGTGTAGTGGTCTTGACTTTAAATATAAATAATAGTATTATATAATATAACTATATTGTGGAGTAGTATCATTAGTTACTTAATACTAACTCATCGGTATTTTTTAATTTAGGTTGATAGTGAATTGATACATCTGTACGGAATTATTAGAGTGTCATCACATTAATACATATATTTTTTAATATAAAGATTATAAAGAAAAACGGAGGACAGTAAGTGAATTCAGAAAATAATGCCAAGAGAAATAATGGTAATAACAGAAGAAACAATTACCAGAACAGAAATCAGTATAAGAATCGTAACAACAATGGCAAGAACAGTAGCAGAAACAACAGGGGTAACGGTAAGAAGTACTTTAACAGTAATAGTAAAAGAAACAGTAACCGAATTAATGTTAACGGCAAAAAGTATAACAAGCCTATTCAAAAGACAAAGCCATCAATTAAGATTTCATTCCTAGGTGGTCTTAACGAAATCGGTAAGAATATTACACTGTTTGAATGTGAAGATGAAATTATTGTACTTGATTGTGGTATGGCTTTCCCTGATGGTGAAATGTTAGGTGTTGACCTTGTAATACCTGACTTTACTTATCTAATTCAGAACAAAGATAGGGTAAAGGCTATTTTGCTAACTCATGGTCATGAGGACCATATTGGTGGTTTGCCATATCTACTAACAGAAATGTCAGCACCAATCTACGGTACACCTTTAACTTTAGGCCTTGTAGAGAATAAGCTAAAGGAACATTCTCTACTACAAAGCACAGAACTAATTACAGTTCAAGCCGGTGATAAAGTTAAACTAGGTAAGATGACTGCTGAGTTTATCCATGTTAACCACTCAATCCCTGATGCAGTAGCAATTGCACTTCATACACCTGCAGGTACTATTGTGCATACAGGCGACTTTAAGATTGACTGTACACCAATTTCAGGTGGTATGATTGACCTTAGCAGATTTGCAAGGCTTGGTGATGAGGGTGTATTGGCTTTAATGTCAGACTCAACAAATGCATCAAGAGAGGGCTATACACCAACAGAACATACTGTTTATGATAGCTTTAAAAACCTTTTCCAAAAGGCAGAAAAAGAAAGAATCATTATTGCAACATTTGCAAGTAATGTTAACAGAGTACAGCAGATTATTAATTGTGCTAAGAAATTTGGCAGGAAAGTTGCTTTTTCCGGTAGGTCAATGATTAACTATATGAAAGTAGCTAATGAACTTGGCTATATTGATATTCCGGAAAATATTATTATAGATATTGACCAAATTCCACAATATACACCACAAGAGATTGTTCTTGTAACAACAGGTTCACAGGGTGAACCAATGTCAGCTCTAACAAGAATGGCATTCTCTGACCACAGAAAGATTACTGTTGGTACAGGTGACTTTATTATTATTTCAGCTAACCCAATTCCCGGTAATGAAAAGTCAGTCGGTAATGTTGTTGATGAACTTCTCAAAAAAGGATGTAGAGTTGTTTATGAGTCAATGTATGAAGTTCATGTTTCAGGCCATGCTTGTGCTGAAGAACATAAGATTATTACAAGTCTTGTAAAGCCAAAGTACTATATCCCGGTACATGGTGAACAAAAGCATTTAAGAAAAAGTCAGGATATTGCAGTTTCTCTTGGTATTGACAAGAAGAATACCTTTATAGCTGACATTGGTACTCAGCTTGAACTTAACGAAAACTTTATGAAAGAACTACCAAAAGTACCGGCAGGTAAGGTATTTGTTGATGGTTTTGGTGTTGGTGATGTTGGTAGCATCGTATTAAGAGACAGAAAGCACCTTGCTCAGGATGGTTTGATTATTATTGTTGCATCCCTTGATGTATATGACGGTCATGTTATTTCCGGTCCTGATATTGTTTCAAGAGGTTTTGTATATGTAAGAGAAAGTGAAGACCTAATGAAAGATATTAAGTCAACTGCTTTATATGTACTTGATGATTGTTGTGACAATAACATTCACGAATGGGGCGTTATTAAGAATAGAATTAAAGATGATGTTTCAAAGGTTATCTTTAACAAAACAGGCCGAAGCCCTATGATTTTACCAATCTTAATGGAAGTATAATTTGAAGTATAACTTATATTAAAATTTTTGATTGAATTTTTAGCCGAAAGGAGGCAGTAAATTGAACAGAAAAAAATGGTCATTAACACCTATGTTCTTAATTTTTGCAGTGTTAATGTGCTTAATGTCTTTTATATCTATTAGATATAATGTTTATCTATTTATAGTTGAATTTGTTGTTTCCTTGGCTAGTTTAGCCTTTGTCCTCATAATGAATTTAAAATTCAGAAAATATGTTAGAGGACTGATAAAGGGTGCAGTTGAAAGAACTGCTGATGTAGATAAAATATATTTGGAAAATTTTGATTTTCCTATAGTAATTGTTGGTCCTCATAATGATATTATCTGGACTAACAGTAGTTTTACAAATGTATTGTCAAAGGGCAAAGACCCAATAGGCTATAAGATAGATACATATATCGGTACAAGAAGATTAAGGGACTTTATTTCTAAAAAGCCGATTAAACTTAAATTAAATGACAAGTACTTTAGAGTGTTTGGTAATTTATCTAAGGAAACTACTGTACTTTACTATATTGACGATACATATTATAGAAATATTGAAAATGATTTTTACAACAAAAAAGCCTCAGTAGCATTTGTGCTATTTGATAATGCAGATGACTTTGATACTGACTCAGATGGTGAAACTGAGGGTGAAATTCTTTTGGCAGTTGAAAGAACTGTTCAGAAATGGGCAAGTGAAAACAACGCTATGTATACAAAAATTTCACCGACAAGATATATGCTAATCTTTGAAGAATCAGCTATTAAAGAAATTACTGAGGGCAAGTTTAAAATTCTAGATACAATCAGAGATATCAAACTAGAAGGAAAAAGTGCTACTGTTTCTATCGGTATCGGTAGAGGTAAGGACAGTATCAGAGAAAGTGATATGGCTGCTAAGAAAGCTCTTGAAATGGCTCTTGGCAGAGGTGGTGACCAGGTAGCAGTTTCTATTAATGATGAATATGAGTTTTATGGTGGTGTTTCTGCCGGTGTTGAAAAGCGTAGTAAAGTTCGTACAAGAACCTTTGCCGGTAATATTAAGAACACTATCCTAAAAGCTGACAATGTTATCTTAATGGGACATAACTACAGTGACCTTGACTGTGTTGGTGCATCAATCGGTATGTATAGCACAATCACAAAGTCACTTAACAAAACGGCTTATATAGTTTGTAACGAAAGAACAAGTAATGCAAGGCAACTTATTGACTCAGCAAAAGAAAATGGCCTTGAAAATGCTTTCATTACACCTGATGAGGGACTTAAGAAAATAAATAACGGTACTTTGTTAATTATCTTAGATACTCACATCAGTACATTTATTGAAAGTAAAGAAATTTATAAAAAGTGTAAAAAGGTTATTGTAATTGACCACCATAGAAAAATGGTTAACTTTATCAATAACGCACTAATCTTTTTCCATGAACCACTTGCTTCTTCAGCTTGTGAAATGGTTTCTGAAATTATTTCATATATCGGTGACGATTATTTAAGTGGTTTTGAAGCCGGAGCATTACTTGCCGGTATTATGCTTGATACAAAGAACTTTGTTATTAAAACAGGTGTAAGAACCTTTGAGGCAGCAGCTTATCTAAAGCAGAAAGGTGCTAATACTATTAATGTTAAGCGACTTTTCTCAGGTGATATTGAGGCCTACAGAACAAAGTCTGAGATTGTTTGTAATGCAAAAGTTATTGATACTATTGCAATTTCTCACGCAAATGATGGTGTACAAAATGTTAGAGTAGTTGCTGCTCAAGCAGCAGATGAACTACTTAGCTTTGAAGGTGTAAATTCATCATTTGTAATATTTAGAATAGATAGTAAAACCGTAGGTATCTCTGCACGAAGTTATGGCAAACTGAATGTACAGGTAGTTATGGAGGCTCTGGGTGGTGGTGGCCATTTAACAATGGCAGCTTGTCAGCTGGAGGTTGAAAATCAAGAAATAGCAGAAAATATGCTAATTGCAAAAATCAAAGAACTTAGGAAGAAAGGAATTTTAAAATGAAAGTAGTTTTAAAACAAGATGTTAGAAATTTAGGTAAAAAAGGTGAGCTAGTAGAAACATCTGACGGTTATGCTCGTAATTTTCTTTTCCCAAGAAATCTAGCTGCCGAAGCTGATAACAAGGCTATGAATGAACTAAAGAATGCTGAAAGCAGTAAGCAGT
>OIXU01000861.1_pt1 | contig 10338 bp, 9 predicted proteins | sample 1587921 | NCBI WGS metagenome assembly OIXU01 (sample SAMN03283238) | human gut metagenome | biome: human-associated habitat; material: feces | host: Homo sapiens | place: Peru | collected 2012
TACACCTCGCTGGGCGAATTTTACCCCACCGTGGGCTACGACACCGAGGTCATCTACACCTGGGTGGCCACCGGCCTGAAGGAGACCCACATGCACCTGGACGCCGACGAGTTCCTGACGCCCGACCGTGTGCCGCTGCAGAAAGCCTATGAGATGGTCATGAGCGGCGAGATCAAGGACGGCAAGACCGTGGCAGGCGTGCTCAAGCTGAAGGCCCTGCTGGACGAGGGCAGACTGTGATCCTCTATCAGGATGCGGCCCTTGTGGTCGTGAACAAACCGGCAGGCCTGTCCAGTGAGGCCGGCCTGCCCGCCCGGCTGCGGGAGCTGTGGGGGCAGCCGGACGCCTATGTGGGCATCGTGCACCGGCTGGACACCGGCGTGTCCGGCCTGATGGTCTGTGCCAGGACGCCGAAGGCCGCCGCCGCGCTGACACGGCAGATCACCCAGAGCCAGGAAGCCTACGCCGTGCTGGACGGCCGGGCTGCACCCGCCCAAAATACGCTGCCCGCACCGGTCTTCACCAAGCAGTACCGGGCCGTCCTTGCCGGGGCACCGGACGAAACACTGCCGGAACACGGCATCCTGCGGGACTATCTGTTCAAGGACAGCCGGAAGGGCCGGGTCTTCCCGGTCAGCCGCCCGCGCAAAGGGGTGCGGGAAGCCGTGCTCGAATACCGCATCGCCGCCTCGAACGGAACCCTGAGCCTTGCGGACATCACCCTCCACACCGGGCGGACCCATCAGATCCGGGTGCAGTTTGCCTCCCGGAAACATCCCTTGTACGGAGACGGCAAGTACGGCAGCCGCCACAAGGGCAGCATTGCGCTGCAGAGCTGCGGGCTGCAGTTTGTGCACCCCGTGACCGGAAAAGATATGAAGTTTGAACTGCCCCTGCCGCAGACCGGACCGTGGAGAGAATTTTTAGAATGATGGATCGCCGCAAATCCATCATTTCAATTAGGTGAGTGATATGGAACAGCAATACAAGACCGATGCCGAGATCTATGCCGTGCTGGAGCGGGAGATCATTGACCTGACCCTGCGCCCCGGCTCTTCTCTCAGCGAAAATCCCCTGTGCAGCCGGTTTGGGGCGCCCCGGACCCTGATCCGGGTGGTGCTGCAAAAATTGCAGGAAAACGGACTGGTAAAGATCGTACCCTACAAGGGCACCACCGTCACCCGGCTGAACCGGCGCATCGTGGACGAGCTGATCTACGAGCGCACAGCGGTGGAGGCGCGGGTGCTCCGGGACTTTACCCCCCGGTGCACCCCGGAGCAGCGTGCCGCCATCCGGGTGCGGGTGGACGCCTACGAAAAGCTGGCGCACGCCCCCGAGCCGGATTTCAACCGTCTCTATGAGGCAGACCGCCTGCTGCACGAGACCTGGTTTGCCGCCATGGACAAGATGTATCTGTGGGGCACGCTGCAGAACGCCCATGCGGACTACAGCCGGTTCCGGATGCTGGACACCATGACCAGCGGCGGGCTGGACGAGGTCATTGCAGACCACCGGAACCTGCTGAACGCCATTGAACGGTGCGACCTTGCCGCCTTTGAGCCTCTGGTGGAGCGGCACCTCTACGGCGGCATCCGCCGCCTGGGCAGTCGGCTCACCGAGGAATACGCCGACTTTTTTGAACCGGAGACCGTGAAATAGGTTCAAATTGTTCCACGGGGAACAATGACAGACCCTCTCAGTCACGCCTTACGGCGTGCCAGCTCCCCCGAAGGGGAGAGCTTAAACTCCCTCAGTCAAAACCTGACGGTTTTGCCAGCTCCCTCTGGGAGGGAGCCTTTGGCGCAGCGCAAGCTGCGACGGAAGAAGTAAATCACAAGCCCGGAAGGTGTTTCTGCCTTCCGGGCTTGCTTTTTACAGTCTTTTTTACAGCACCCCGGAGATAAAGATCTCCAGACCGATGCCGATAAGGATGACGCCTCCCAGAATATTCGCCTTGCCGGAAAGCTTTGTACCAAACTTTTTGCCGATGTCCAGTCCCGCCATGCAGATGAAAAAGGTCACCACCGCAATGATCACCGCACACACCAGCGCCATGAGCCAGCCATATTCCGAGATGGTAAAGCCCACCGAAAGGGCGTCGATGCTGGTGGCAATGCCCTGCATCAGCAGCGCCCCGGTGCTGAGTTCCGCCGCTTCCTCTGCCTCACCGCCCCGGATGCCTTCCAGCAGCATCTTGCCGCCGATGTAGCCCAGCAGTGCCAGTGCGATCCAGGGAATGAAGGTCTCAAAGGAAGAGAACAGTTCCAGAATGGTGTGGACACACACCCAGCCCGCCATGGGCATAAGCGCCTGAAATGCCCCAAAGGTGCCGGCAATTTTTGCCATGGTGCTCCGGTTCATTTTGGGGTCGTGAAGACCGTTTGCCATGGACACCGAAAAGGCATCCATTGCCAGCCCCACTCCCAGCAGGGCGCTGTTGAGAAAAAACACAAGATTCCATTCCATATCGTCTGCCTCCTGAATCCGACCTGAATATGAGGATAATACAAAACCCGGTCCCGGATGCGCTGTGCATCCGGGACCGGGTGGTTTTTTTACCGACTCCATGTGTCCGGGCGCACTTTTACACGTCCTTAAAACACATGAGTCTCGCAAATGAAAGCAAGCCAGACCAGAACGGTCATTGTGTTGACTTGCTGCGCTCTGCAAAGCGCCTGCTACTCCCCCACGGGCATTGTGATTTTGTTTATCTTATCACAGTTTTGAGGGGAAGTCCAGACAAACCTGACGGTGAAACGATTTAGAATGTGCTCCGCCGGGCTTTGCACATTCTCAGCGGAAAAATTATTTATAATTTCGCGTTTGGAGCGACCGCGTTTGCGCAGCAATGAAAGCCCCAGTGGGGCTTTTAAGCGGCAGAGCGGTCTGCGCAAGCAGATGGAAGGGCTTTGCCCTGACAAGCTCTGCGGAGCGCTCCAAACCCATTTTCACCGGAGGGGTCGTAACGGCAAGTGGCAGCTGCAGCGCCGCTTTCTGCGAAAGCGCGGCACTGCGGGGGACGAACCCTCTCAGGCTCACTGCGTTCGCCAGCTCCCCCGAAGGGGGAGCTTTATCAGCACTAACCGGCAGATGACCAAAAGCTCCCCCTTCGGGGGAGCTGGCACGGCGTAAGCCGTGACTGAGAGGGTTTCCCCTCAGCTCAATCATTCCTTCTCTTCCGGGTCTGCCTCCGGGGCTTCCACAGCGGCGGCAGCGTCCTCTGCCTCCATGGCGGCAAGCTGCTCGGCGGTGGGTTCTTCCTCCGCCTCGGAAGCATCGATCTGCTCGGTCTGTGCCTCGTCGTCGTGGTCGGTGCGTGCCAGCACCATCACCTTGTCGTTCTCGCCCAGACGCATGACCCGGACGCCGGAGCCGTAGCGGCTCTGGAGGGGGATCTCGTCGGCATGGAGACGGATGATGATGCCCTCCTGACTGCTGAGCAGGATGTCGTCCACATCGTCCACGATCTTCACAGCGGCAACCTTATCCTTGGAGGCATCGTAGTTGCGGATGCCCTTGCCGCCACGGGCGGTGATGCGGTAGGTGTCGATGTCGGAGCGGCGACCCTTGCCGTTTTCGGTGACGGTCAGCACGGTGCCGCCTTCCCGGCAGATGCACACGCCCACCACTTCGTCGCCTTCTGCCAGACGGATGGCACGGACGCCGTGACCGTTGCGTCCCATGGGACGGGCGTCCTCTTCGTTAAAGCGGATCGCCTGACCGTTGCGGGTGGCAACGATGAGCATATCGTGTCCGGAGGTGAGACGGGTCCATGCCAGAGCATCTCCCTCGTTGAGGGCAATGCCGATGAGTCCGGACTTGCGGATGTTGGCGTACTGTTCCAGCGGGGTACGCTTGATAAGACCCTGCCGGGTCACCATGGTCACAAAGCCGCCCTCGGTGTCCGCCTCCCGGCTCTGGCAGATCATGTTGGTGACCTTTTCGCCCTCTGCCAGCTGCAGCAGGTTGACGATGTTGGTGCCCTTGCTGGTGCGGCTGCCCTCGGCGATGGTGTAGCCCTTGATGCGGAACAGACGACCCCGGTCGGTGACAAAGAGCACATAGTCGTGGGTGGAGCCTACAAACATCTCCTGCACGATGTCCTCTTCCTTCCGGGTCATGCCGGAAATGCCTCTGCCGCCCCGGCGCTGTGCCTGATAGGTCGCCTTCAGCTGGCGCTTGATATAGCCTGCCTCGGTGAGGGTGTAGACACACTGCTCCTCAGCGATCAGGTCCTCAATGTCCACCTCGCCGGTGACCGACTGGATCTCGGTGCGGCGCTCGTCACCAAAGCGGCGCTTCATCTCCAGCAGCTCGTCCTTGACGATGGCAAGCACCCGGGCGTCGTCCGCAAGGATCGCTTCCCAGTCCTGGATCTTGGCGTGGAGGGCTGCCAGTTCTTCTTCGATCTTCAGAATTTCCAGACCTGCCAGACGACCCAGCTGCAGCTTGACGATGGCATCTGCCTGCAGATCGTCAAAGCCAAACTGTTCCATGATCGCCTGCTTTGCCTCTGCCATGCCGCCCTTGCAGGCACGGATGGTGGCGATCAGCTCGTCCACGATGTCGGTTGCCTTTTTCAGACCTTCCAGAATGTGGGCACGTTCCTTTGCTTTTTTCAGGTCGAACTGGGTGCGGCGGCGCACCACTTCGTCCTGGAACTCCACATACTTCTGGATCATCTGCTTCAGGGTCAGCACCTTGGGCACCTTGTGGTCGATCGCCAGCATGATGACGCCCACGGTATCCTGCAGCTGGGTATACTGGTACAGCTGGTTCAGGACCACCTGTGCGTTGGCGTCCTTACGGATGTCCACCACGATGCGCATGCCCTTGCGGTTGGTCTCGTCGTTGAGTCCGGTAATGCCCTCGATGCGCTTGTCCTTTACAAGGTCCGCCATGTTCTCAATGAGCCGTGCCTTGTTGACCATATAAGGGATCTCGGTAATGACGATCTGGGTGCGACCATTTTTGGTCTCCTCGATGGTGGCACGACCCCGGAGGGTGATCTTGCCTCTGCCGGTGGCGTAGGCGGCACGGATGCCGCTGCGTCCCATAATGATGCCGGCGGTGGGGAAGTCCGGTCCCTTGATGTGCTCCATAAGCCCCGGCAGGTCGATGTCCGGGTCGTCGATGTAGGCAACACAGCCGTCAATGACCTCGCCGAGGTTGTGGGGCGGGATGTTGGTCGCCATGCCCACGGCGATGCCCTGACTGCCGTTGACCAGCAGGTTGGGGAAGCGGCAGGGCAGAACACTGGGTTCCTTTTTGGTCTCGTCAAAGTTGGGGTCCCAGTTGATGGTATCCTTGTCGATGTCGGTGAGCATCTCCACCGCCATGCGGCTCATGCGTGCCTCGGTGTAACGGTAGGCAGCCGGAGGGTCGCCGTCCACAGAGCCAAAGTTACCCTGACCATCCACCAGCGGATACCGCAGGGAAAAGTCCTGTGCCAGACGGACCATGGCATCGTAGACCGATGCGTCACCGTGGGGATGGTAGGAGCCCAGCACCGCACCGACGGTGTCGGCGGACTTGCGGTATGCGTGGCTGGGGTCGTTGCCACGCTCGTGCATAGTGTACAGAATGCGGCGGTGCACCGGCTTCAGACCGTCCCGCACATCGGGCAGAGCACGGGATACGATGACCGACATGGAGTAGTCCAGAAATGCGGTCTCGATCTCCTTTTTGACATCGCGGATGATCTTTTTGGTTCCGCTGCCCGGTATCATCACATAATCTTCTTCCATTTGTTCCTCCGTGTCTTACACGTCCAGCTTTGCGTACTGGGCGTTGGTCTCGATAAAGCGGCGGCGGGGCTCCACCTGATCGCCCATCAGGATGGTAAAGGCTTCGTCGGCCTTCTCGGCGTCGTCAATGGTGATCTGCACGATGACCCGGTTGTCCGGGTTCATGGTGGTCTCCCACAGCTGCTCGGGGTTCATCTCACCAAGGCCCTTGTAGCGGTTCACCTTTGCGCCGGGCATCTCCTGCGAGAGGATGGCCATTTCCGCGTCGTTGTAGGCGTACTTGATGGTGTTGCCCTTCTGCACCTTGAACAGGGGCGGCTGTGCCACATACACATGACCCTGCTCGATGAGGGGGCGCATATAGCGGAAGAAGAAGGTCAGCATCAGGGTGCAGATGTGGGAGCCGTCCACGTCCGCATCGGCCATGATGAACACCTTGTCGTACCGCAGCTTGGAGATATCGAACTCGTCACCGATGCCGCAGCCCAGCGCCAGCACCACCGGCATCAGCTTGTCGTTGCCGTAAATTTTATCGGCGCGGGCCTTTTCCACGTTCAGCATCTTGCCCCACAGCGGCAGGATGGCCTGAATGGCAGAGTCGCGTCCCATCTTGGCAGAGCCGCCTGCAGAGTCGCCCTCGACGATGAAAATTTCGGTGCGGCTGGGGTCTTTTTCGCGGCAGTCCGCCAGCTTGCCGGGCATCCGGCTGGTTTCCAGCGCGCTCTTGCGGCGCACCAGTTCGCGGGCCTTTTTGGCGGCGGCGCGGGCGCGGGCGGCCTGTGTGGCCTTTTCAAAAATGGCCTTTGCCACGCCGGGGTTCTCCTCAAAGAACTCCATCAGCTTGGAGTAGACCATGTTGGAAACGAGGGTACGGATCTCGGTATTGCCCAGCTTTGCCTTGGTCTGGCCTTCAAATTCGGCCTCCTGCAGCTTGACCGAGATGACGCAGATCAGACCCTCGCGCACGTCTGCGCCGGACAGGTTCTCGTCCTTGTCCTTCAGCAGACCGTGGCTGCGACCGTAGTCGTTGAACACACGGGTGAGGCTGGATTTAAAGCCCTCCTCGTGGGTGCCGCCGTCGGGGGTGTTCACGTTGTTGGCAAAGCTCAGCAGCAGCTCGTTGTAGCTGGAATTGTACTGCAGGGCGATCTCTGCCATGCCCCGGTCGGTCTGCCCCTTCAGGTAGATGACATTGGGGTGCAGCACCTCCAGCTTCCGCTTTTCGCCCAGATAGGTGACAAAGCTCTTGATGCCGCCCTCGTAGCACATGATCTCGGAGCGGTAGCAGGGTTCCCCCTCCTTGCCGTCCTCCAGCACCGGGGTGTACAGCTCCCGCTCATCGGTCAGGGTGATCTTGACGCCGGCGTTCAGGAAGCTTTCTTCCCGCAGCCGCTTTTCCAGGGTGTCAAAGTCGTAGACGGTGGTATCCCGGAACATCTCCGGGTCCGGCTTAAAGGTGACCCGGGTGCCGGTGACCCCCTCCGCCACAGTGCCCAGACACTTCAGCTCTCCGTCCGGTTCGCCACGGCGGAAGGTCTGCTGGTACTCGTGCCCGTCACGGCGGACATTGACGGTGAGCCATTCGGAACAGGCATTGACCACCGAAGCGCCCACGCCGTGAAGACCGCCTGCCACCTTGTAGCCGGAGTTCTCGCCGCCGAACTTGCCGCCGGCGTGGAGGATGGTGTACACCACCGTGACTGCCGGCAGACCGGTATCGGACTGGATATCCACGGGGATGCCGCGACCATTATCGGTGACCTGAATGATGTTGTCCTTCAGGATCTTCACCTCGATGTGATTGCAGTAGCCGGCAAGCGCCTCGTCGATGGCGTTGTCCACGATCTCGTAAACAAGGTGGTGGAGACCCCGCTCGCCGGTGGAGCCGATATACATGCCGGGACGCTTGCGGACAGCTTCCAGACCCTTCAGGACCTGGATCTCGCTGGCATTATACTCGTGGTCGGTAGCGGTTTCGGCATTTGTGCTGGTAATGATTTCTTCTGCCATTTCCTTTCTCCCTTTGTCAGTATTTGTTTGATAATCCCTCGATCTATGGGGTAAGACGCCGGCATCTGCCGGGTCCGGTGTCATGTTATATGGATCCGGAGCGTTTCTCCGGCAGGTCAGCGGATCATCTGTTCCGCTCTGCGCCGCAGCGCTGCGCTGGACAGCTCGGAAAGATACACCGTATCCACCGATGCATCTGCCAGAACATAACTCTGGGGCAGCTCGTCCGAAAGGCTCACCACCGCCCCGTTTTTCTGGGCGTAGTTCAGAAACTCCCGTCCACGGGGGGAGATGGTGGTGGTCTCCAGGTTGAAGATACCGATGATGTCCCGGTCGTTGAGGACGTAGTCCCGTCCCAGATGAATATACATTTGGTATTATATCCTTCCCGATGTCCTCTGTATATGCAGCTTTCAGACTGTATTTTATGCATTCCTATCTGCATCATTTCTCCATGTGTTCAGACCTTGTTCAGCACCCCGCCGTCCATGCGGTATACCTCGCCGTCGGTCTTGAGGAAGGCGGTGTCGTCGCAGCTGGTCACGAAGGTCTGCTTTTCCTTCATGCGGGTCAGCAGATACTGCTTGCGCCCCTCGTCCAGCTCGCTGAGCACGTCATCCAGCAAAAGCACCGGGTGTTCCCCGGTGATCCGGGCAGCTGCCGCCGCCTCCGCCATCTTCAGGCTCAGCACCACGCTGCGCTGCTGTCCCTGACTGGCAAACACTTTCGCCGGCTGGTCGTCCAGCAGCAGCTCCACATCTTCCCGGTGGATGCCGCACAGGCTCTGTCCTGCACGGAGCTCCTGATCCTGCCGCTGCTTCAAAAGAGCGGCAAGACCGCCGGGCTCAAACTGTGCCGCATACCGCACCGCCATCCGCTCCGCCCCGTGGGACAGGTCGGCGTAGTTGGCGCAGGCAAGGGGAGCCAGCAGGGCAAGATATTCCCGCCGCCGCTTCTGGATCATCTCTCCCAGTGCGGCAAGCTCCACATTCAGCACCTCCAGCAGAGCGCATTTTTCTGCATAGGGGCGTTCTTTTCCGGCAGAAGAATGCCGCAGCAGCGCATTTTTCTGCTGCAGAGTGCGGACATACCTGCGGTAGGTGGCAAGGTAGCCGGGATACAGCTGACACAGTGCCGCATCCAGAAACCGGCGTCTGCCCTCCGGCGCCCCTTTTACAAGGCTCAGGTGCCCGGGGGCAAAGACCACCGCAGGAAAGCTGCCGGCAAGGGAGGCGGCACGCTTCGGCGCTGCCCCGTTGACACTGGCATACCGTCCGGGGCGGGGTGCGTCCGGCGTGCCCACTGTCATGCGGACCCGGGCGGGGTCGTCCGGCTCCTGATCTTCCTGCCGGGTGCGCTGGGTCACTGCCTCCAGCACCGCAAAGGTCTCCCCCCGGCGCACAAGCTCGGCGTCCTTGCCGCCCCGAAAGCTTTTGCCCCCGGTCAGCAGCCAGATCGCTTCCAGCAGATTGGTCTTGCCCTGTCCGTTGTTGCCGCAGATCACCGTAAGTTCTCTGCCGGGCTGCAGCTGTGCCGTCTCGATGTTTCGGTAGTTCCGGACTTCCAGAGAAAGCAGGCGCATTTATCTGCCCTGCCCCACTTCCACGGACTGCCCCTCCAGTTCGATCACATCGCCGGGCACGCATTTTTTGCCCCGCATGGTGCAGACCTCGCCGTTCAGCTTCACGGCACCGCCCTGCACCAGTTCCTTTGCCTCACCGCCGGTCTCGCAGAGTCCGGCGTACTTCAGCAGAGCATCCAGCTTGATAAATTCGGTATGGATCAGGATCTTCTGCATAAAATATCCTCCCTTAGTCGTTTTTGAACCGCACCGGCAGCACCAGATAGAGGAAATCATTGCCCTCTTCCGGCAGCACCTTCACCGGACTCAGCGGTCCGCTGATCTCCATGCGGACCTGCTCGGTGCGGGCATTCCGCAGAGCGTCCAGCAGATAGCGGTTGTTGAAGCCGATTTCCACTTCTTCACCCTCGCACCGGGCGTTGAACTCATCCACTACCCGACCCAGATTGGTCTGGCAGCGCACAACAACTTTACCCTCTGTAAAGGAAATGCGGAGGGGATTTTTTAAACGCTCTGTAATAATCAGCGAAGCGCGCTCGATGATCTCGATGAACTCCTTGGTGTTGATGGTCACCCGGGTACGGCTGCCATTGGGGATCACGTTGCGGTAGTTCAGGAACTCGCCCTCGATGAGACGGCTCATGATGGTGTAGCCGGCGGTAGTGAACACCACATAGCGGCGGTTGGCGGAGATGTGCACCAGCTCTTCGTCGTCGTTGGCAAGGAGGTGGGACACTTCGTTCATAGTCTTGCTGGGCACGATGATGCGGATGTCCTTCACCGCCGTGACCGGGCGCTCCACGATGGCCAGACGGTAGCCGTCCAGTGCCACCACGGTCAGCTTGTCGGGCAGGATCTCGAACAGCTCGCCGGTATGGGCGGGCTTTTTCTCGTCCTGACTGACCGCATATAACGTACGATCGATCATATCTTTCAGCACGCCGGTCTTGATGGTCAGGGTCTCTTCCGCTCCGGTGTTGGGCAGCTCGGGGAAATCAC
>OIXU01000863.1_pt1 | contig 10325 bp, 6 predicted proteins | sample 1587921 | NCBI WGS metagenome assembly OIXU01 (sample SAMN03283238) | human gut metagenome | biome: human-associated habitat; material: feces | host: Homo sapiens | place: Peru | collected 2012
GCTCGGATTTGAGCGTATCTATCGCGCGTATATATTCAACAGCGAGCGTGTCGTTGGGCGACGAGAGCACGGACGCTACTCGCGGGTCAAGCTCCTCGACGGCGCGCTGTCTCGCCGAGGCGAAGCTCACGCCCGAGAGCAGGTTTGCCCGCAGGCTTTCGCGCACGGTGTAGTCGTCAACGGCGCGGGACGCGGCTCTGAGCAGAGTGACGTCGGCGCACTCGCTGCCGAAGCTCAAAGTGTCCACGCAGCCCATGGCATCGAGCAGACCTACCGCTCCCCTTGCAAAGGTCTGCGCCGCGGCACACGCCCACGGTACGGGGAGGGACACTACCAAATCGGCGCCGTTCATAAGCGCCATACGTGCGCGGGCGTTCGGGTGCATGAGCGCAGTCTCCCCGCGCTGGACAAACCAACTGCTCATCACGCAAACGACCGCCGAAGCTCCGTTTTCGCGGGTTCGGGTTATGTGATAAGCGTGACCGTTATGGAACGGATTATATTCGGCAACAATGCCTGCTGTGCTCATTTTTCGGTCTTCTCTCCTTTTTTCGCAATCAGACGGGTTAATTATGCAAGAACCGCTTGAAAAATCCTCTTACAGTATATATAATATATCAGTAACGAGCTTGTTTGCAAGCAAATATTTTATTTGGAGGCAATACTCTTGAAAATTCTTGTTATCAACGCAGGCAGCTCCTCCCTCAAGTACCAGCTCATCGACATGGCCAACGAGCAGGTCATGGCAAAGGGGCTGTGTGAGCGCATCGGCATCGACGGCCACCTCAAGCACAGCCCACTGGTCGGCGCCAAGCTTCACAGTTTCAACAGTCTGATCGCCCTTGTTGAGCATTACCTTCTGCTGCGCCTGTGCGTTGCACGCGAAAGAGGCGGCAGCGAGTATGATAGCTGAAAATATTGTCTTTTTCATTGTCTTTTATCTCCTTTACTTTGTAAGTTTTGTGACCTCACCCTCATAGTGTCCCTTAATGTTGCCTCCGAACTTGCTTGCTCCGAACACCGTGAAGTCGAAGTTGCCCTTTCCGGCGTTGAGTGTAGCCTTGATGTTACCGCCTACTGCTATAGATGTGACAGGGTCGCTTGTTGTAGCCTGGCAATATGTATCACCGTCGTATGCGACAGAGAGCATGGCGTTGATGTCGGTGCCAGAGAATCCGTGGGTCATGTCGTCGTTGATGAAATCTTCGGGCACGGTGAGCACGATGTCGGCGTCGGCCATTCCCTCAACAGTTGTCACGCCCTCCTTGCTTGAGAGGTAAACGGTGTACATGTCGCGGTCTTCGTCGCTGCTGTCAACCACTACCACGCACGACTTAAGTGTGACGGGCTCGCTGCCTGCCACGGTGTACTCGCTTGGCAATGTGAGATCGTATACGGCAGGAGTGCCACGATAGAAAGCCTGGAAGCTGCGGTTGCCCTCATTGCCCATGTTCTCAACGTCGATGGTGAGGGTGTAGCTTCCGTCGCCACGGTCGAGCACACTCACGTAGCCAGTAGCATTGCCTGTCTTACCGTTGCTGAGAGAAATCTGCTGCGGGTTGTTGATGTCGCTCACGTTGTCGTAAAAAGTAAGCTCATACTCGCGGTTGCCGTTGATGTCGATGTCGGTGCCGTCCATCTCCTTTGTAGGCACGAAGAGGCGTGCATAGTAATATGTGTTCACAAGGTCGGTGGCATTGTCGATGTTGCCCGGAGTGAGATAGAAGGCGATGCCGTCTGCCACCTTCTCCTGGAATACAGAGCGCAGCTCCATTGACTTGCCGTCTACATTGAAGAAGTAGGGGTTCTGAGCCACCTCAACAAACTCGCCATCATACTGTCCGGCGAAAGCCTCGCCGTTCTCAAGAGGCTTGCAGTCGAAGTTCACCTTCAGGTTGTCGTCCTCCATGTTCACATAGAGAGAGCCGCCGCTGAAGTAGTCGCTCCAGTCGTCGAATGTGAATACGATAGGCTCGTAGTTGTCGTCCTCCCCATACTTCACGGGGTCCATGTACATCATCTGGAAGAAGTCCTCTTCCTCGTCGAAATCGTCGGCGAATGTGTCGAAGTTGATGTTCTCGTCGAGCAGGCTCGGAGTCATCACGATCTGCACATACTTGTCGGTAGCCACATCAGCCACAGAGCTTACCGACTCCTTCACCGAGAGGTACACATACATATACGCGCCCTGATAGGTTACGAGAGCCGACTTGAGGTTAACCACCTCGTCGCCCACTACCAATGAGTTGCCCTCGAGCACCGCCTTCTTGGCGAATGTGATATTGTCTACATCCTTGCCCACCTCATAGGCCGACACGATACGTCCGTTCTTCACGACAAACACGCTATCAGGTGCTGCCGCCTTTGCCGCCATAGTCTGCATTGCGAAGCCTAAGATCATGGCGAAAAGGAATAATATTTTCTTTGTCATTGTTTTTTCAGTCTTGTACGTAATAAACGATATTTTTCTTTGTACACACTATGCCTTCGTGTCAGGGCCTTATCGCTTCATCATCTTGAGCGACTGTCCCTCGGCCTTAACCACGTATACTCCGGCTGCGAGAGCCGACACGTCGATAGTGGCCTTGCCGCCACGAGCCACAGCCTTGGCTACGGCTGCTCCGTCGGCAGCATACACGTCGAGAGTCTTGCCGTCGGCCATTCCCTCGGCTGTGATGTTAGAGCCGTTGTAGCGGATAGTGATAGCCTGCTTCTTGTTGAGCGAGGCCACGGATGTAGCGATTGACGTAAGCTCAATCTTGTCGATGTCGGCAATCTTGTGCGTTGCAACAGCCGAACCGTCGTGAGCCAAAAGCGACACATCGTCGCCCGACACCTTAAGTTTAGCCACCTGCGACATCTGCACCACATGGGGCGTACCGTCAAGGTAGAGCACGTTCACCTTAGTGTCCTGTGCATTTGCCATGAGCGAAACGCCACAGAACAGAAGTGCTGAAATGAAGTAATTTTTAATCATAAATATTTAGTTTAAAAAATTAAGGCACAAAAATAGTAAATAAATGTTAGGCAGACAAATAAAACATATAAAAAAAGGTTCATCCGATATTTGGAGTTATGCAAATATCGGATGAACCAATGTTTTTTTCTGTTTATCGCCCGATTGTTGGCAAAGCAGAACTTTGCCAACAATCGGGTGTTTTAATTGTTTTTGTTAATCTTGCCCGTCTTCACCTTACCGTCGCTCATGACAGTCTTCTTTACGAACACACCGTGCTTAGGATTCTGCACCTTGCGTCCGCCGAGGTCGTAGTAGGTCACGCTCATTGTCTTGGCATCTGCTGAAGCGTTCTTGATGCCAGTCACTACCGAACCGTCGCTGTATACGATGTCGCTGTAGAGACGCTCGTCGCCGTTGACATACACGGCTCTCACGCCCACACGGGCGATGCCTGAGTCGTAGATAACCACGCGGTGCTGTGAGCCGAACGACTGGAAGTCGTAACGCTGAGTGTCGTTGAAGTCAACGGGCACGTCGGTCATCTCCTCCTCTATTCCAAGATACTGGTCGGGATAGAATGTGGCAAGCTCGTCGTCGAAGTAGATGTTGTAGTAGACGTTGCTCTGGTCCATGAAACTGTTCTCTACATTATTGCGCGGCAAGTCGAAAATAACCCATCCGCTTGATGTTTCTGCCGGAACATACTGCATCACATTCGGGTTCTGCGGGCGAGCCACGATGCCGTCCCACACCTCAAACGTAGGCTGCATCATCACCTGCATGTTCAGAGCGATAAGGCGGTAGCCATAGTTCGACATGAAGCCATACTTGCAGTTGGAGAGGTTGCCCGTGGCAGCATCGTAGTCGAACGACACATCGTCGAGAGTCTTATACTCCGTCATGTAGGTCTCCTCGTCGTAGTAGACGTTGGCAGGGAAGTTGAAGCGGTATTGCGATGCGTTCTTGTCGAGTCCGAGGAACTGCGCTCCGCTGAACACCACCTTGCCGTCCTTTATCTTGCCGTGAATCCAAGCCTCAGGTATGTTGGCGTCGATGTTGTCGGCATAGAAGTCGTCGCCCTCGATCACCACCTGCGAGATGCGCTGTGTGGTTGTGCGCTCGCTCGGGTGGAAGGTGAAGATATACTTCGACACCTTCGACATATCCTTAGGAGCCTCGTTGACAAACGGACAGATGGAAGTAACGCTCACGAGGTCGCCAAGTCCGTTCCAGCTGCCTGCCTCGCTCGACATACCGAGCAGCACATCGTTCTCGCACTTGATGAGCGAGTCGTTGCGCCACACGAACTTGATGTCCTGCGATTTCTCGTCGATCACATACTGGTTCTCGCCGTCAATCTGCTGATAAACCATGCGGCTCGCATAATATTTAATAGGGTTGCCGTCGCCATAATCGAGAGTATATATCTGCTGTGGCAACTTGAACACAATGGTGTCGCCCTCAGCCTTGTCGCCCTTAATCCACGAGTCGGTGGGCTGAAAGCTTATAGGACTCTTCATGTAGTAGCTTCCGTCGTCGCCCACCACGAAGTCGCGGGCAACACCGTCCTTCACGTCCTCGTAAATCATGCCCCACTGCGAGATGAAGCCTTCGGAATAGCCATACATGTCCTTGTAGAGCTTGCCCTCGGGCTGCTCGGTGATCATCTCCGGAGCCTTGCTTGCCGCCTTAAGGAAAGAGGCGGGAGCTGGAGTTTTGGCGATTGCTACCTGTGCCTTCTTCGGCTGATGGAAGGAAGGGGCTGTAGTCTGCGCGAATGATGCAGCCGATGCCAATGTGGCAGCTGCGAGTAATAGTGTCTTCATAAGCGGTAATTTTAAATGATTAATATTCTTACTTAACAATTGTCTCCTACTACTTAACGATTATCTTCGACGTGCGTCCGTCGGCAGTCTTCACGATGTTTAAGCCCTGCTGCATCGAGTTGAGTCGGCGTCCCGAGAGGTCGTAGATTTCAACTGGCTTGCCGTCCTCGTCGGCGTTCACTCCCTTGATGCCAGTAGCCTCGCCCAGGCGCAATGTCTTGGCTGCGTTCACCACAGTGCCGTCGTTGTAGTCGATGAGCACAGCCACCACGCGCAGGTTGTCGGCGTTCTGCACGATGTTCTCGCCCGACGTGTTCTTCACCTTGGCGAGCTGGAATGTGGCAGGCAGTTCATACACCTTGTCCTCCTCGATAGCCTCCGGCAGATACTGGTTTTCGCCCGTAAGGCGTGTTGTGGCAACAGCCACGTCGTCGAACACGAGTCCGCTCACATTGCCGTTGGCCTCGACAAACTGCTCAAACTCAGGCTCCGAGAAGTCGGTGCCGTTCTTGCCCTTGGCATAGTAGTTCTTCTGAGTCCATCCGTCGGCAGTGCCAGTAAGTCCGTCTGCCACAAGCACAAACTCCACGCCATAGCGCGCGTTATTGATTTCGAGCGGGAAGCTTACGCTTGCCTTAGCCTCAACGGCTGTCTTGTCGGCGTTAAGCTCTGCCTTCACGTCGATGTTGGCCTCGGCAAGCAGTCCGCACACAGCCTTCCATGCATCGTCGATGCCAAGTTCGGTAGACGAGGCGTTGAATCCGCCGTAGGCATCCACCTCGTATGCGCGGTCGAGCCAAGCCGATGGGAAACCGGAGATATTGCTTGGATAGTCAGAGCCGGGCATCACCTCCATAGGGTCGGGCTTTCTCTCCGACTCGGAGTTGTGATACGACAGGGCGATGAAGTCGTCGGGATAGAGTCGGTTCATGGCAGCCAAGCCCACGTAGCCGCGCGGACAGTAGCCACACCATGTGCCGGTGTATTCCTCGAGCAGGGCGCGGTGCTTGGGCAGCTTGTCGAAGATGCACACCTGCTGTGTGAGCTGGCTCTCGGCATCCTCATTGTCGTTGCCGTTCACCTTGGTTATCTTCAGTTCCACGGGATAGTAGTCTTTCTTGTCGACAACGGGCAGGTCTATCTCGAAGGAGGTCTGCACGCCATACACCGACGACAGGGCCTTTCTGAATTTCTGTTGTCCGGTGTAGGTGTTGCCGTTGTATTCGAACGAGTAGTCAATCGACTTCACGCCAGCGGCTCCGTGGTTCTCCACATAGAATGTCAAAGGGTTCTCGATGCCCGTTGCACCGAAATAGGATGTTGTTCCGGCAAGCACCGAGGCGGCATACTTGGGCGCACCGTCGAGGAGCACCTGCATAGTGGAGCTGCACTGGTCGCTCACGTCGGTCCAACTGCGGTAGCTGCGCGATGTGTGCATGAAGAGTCCGCCCTCATGCAGCTCTGTGGTGATGCGCACCGGACGCTTGTTGGAGTTGTCCATCTCGTCCATCTGGAACGAGTAGCCCACGTACACGCCCTCGTCGGTGATGGTGTATGGCTTGTCCAGTGCCACCTCTACCCATCCTTGTCCCATCTCCGCATCCTGCGATAGGATGTCGGGCTTGTTCACCTTCTTGCCGTCTACCACCTCAAGCGCCAGCTCCTTCGAGAGCCACACCTTCAGTCCCGACAGATTCCTCATCGTGTCGATAGGCACACGCACGGCGGCGATGGTCATGCCCACGAAGTGCTTGTCGTTGATGCGTATTGCCACATCATAGTCTTGTTTGAGCGGAGTGCCCACATTGCCTCGGCTTCCTGTGATGCCGAAGCCTCGGTCGAGAGAGTAAACGAGTCGTGCGGCGGTGTCGTCGGCGAATGCGTTGGCTACAAAACCGAGCATCAATACTGCCATGAGTATTGTCCTAAATCTGTTGTTCTTCATCATATATTATGGTTTTTAAATGAGTTTAGTTGTGTAATATGTGATTTTTAGTTGCGAATTGCTATCCGACGGACAAAGGTAACAAATAATTGCATATTTACAAAAGTTAAATTAATAATTCTCAACTCAAAATTGAATAATTCAAAATCGGCTTTGCCGACAACTCAAAACTCAAAACTCAAAATTCAAAACTCATTTTACCCCTTTTTACCCCTGTTTTTTTATCTTTTTACCCCTTTTTACGCCACAACTTTTTGGGTTACTTTGTTTTTTTGTAGTAATTTTGCACCCGACTTAGCAACAAAAATCATAAAACAATAAATAATTTCACAATGAAACAAAACTTTCCTAAACACATTGGCAGAGCGTTTGTATACATGCTGCTGTCGTTATTTATGTGCATGGTTGCGGGCAATGCGTCAGCCAAAGAACGCAACCCAGTTGTCAAAATCGACAATACTTCCTATACAAGCAGTGGCACGGAGGTCACGCTTAGGTTATGGATGTTCAACTGGAAACATGCGGTTATGAACCCAAAACAATACAACGCCCGTTTTACTGGCGATGTTTCTCTCTACATCGACGACAAAGAGGTAGGCAAGCTTAACAGCATGTGGGGTTTAATATCTGGTTCAAGCTACACTAATCTTCAAGACACACCTGGTACTGTCGGCAAGTCTTCGGATATTAATCTTGATGGCACAAACGTAGGCACGGCACAATTCCAAGATCTTAAGAGTGGACAGACATGCCCATACAACAGCAACACGACAGAGAATTCATGGTCTACCGTCGACCTTAAGCTCTCCTTCAACAAGTCATTCACCTATTATGGCCATAAGATTACGGTGAAGGGCAAATGGCAAGACCAGGGCAGCGGTTCTGTAGTAGAAAAGGACGTGGCTCTTGAACAATACACCGACGGATACGTTCGTCCTATCTATTTTAAGGTGCAGCCTTCTGGCGATAAGATGATGTTCACCTGGACGCAGCAAGGCTATACAACGAAAGCATCTACTGAGGGCAAGTGGATAGTATACAAGCGCGAAGGCGACAATAATGTCAAGCTGGGCGAAGCGGCTGCTAATGAGCACTCACTCAGCATTAAGAAGAAGCAGTATAGCTGCTCGAAAGATTACATTATGACATTCCTCCCCAATGTATGTGAGGGGGAAGAGACTGTTTGCGGTCTTACCACTTCACTTGCCGCTGGACATAAGCCAAACGTTGATGACATCTGCCAAATGTGTGGGCATAGTTTCTTCCGTTATCATACATCCGACGGCAACATGGTGGATATCTCGAACAAAGATTTTGGTGCAAATGTAGTGTCGCATGAGGTTGTTGATGGTAAGTGCGTGATAGAGTTTGACTGTCCGATTACGCAAATCCCCAGTGCTGCATTTCAAAATAAAAATTTGGTAGGCGAACTTCGCATACCCAATACTGTGACATCAATCCAGGATTATGCATTCTATAAATGTACTGGTCTTACTGGAAATCTTGTAATTCCAAATTCGGTAACAGAGATTGGCGAGTATGCTTTTTACGGTTGCAAAGGATTCAATGGCACTCTAACGCTGTCAAACAACCTGAAAACGATTGGGAGGAGTGCTTTCTACGAATGTTCGGGATTTACGGAATCTTTGACATTACCCAACTCTGTAACAACTATTGGAGCATCGGCTTTTGAGCGTTGTTCAGGATTTACAAGTCTTAAGTTGTCAGATGCTCTGAGTGTAATCCCATCGAATGCTTTTGAAAGATGTACCAGTCTTTCAGGAATTCTTGTCATTCCTAATTCGGTGACAGAGATTGGCAGCTCTGCTTTTCGCAATTGCACAGGATTCAATGGCACTCTAACGCTGTCAAGTAACCTGAAAACGATTAAGAATTATGCTTTCTACGGATGTTCGAAATTTACGGGATCTTTGACATTGCCCAACTCAGTAACAACTATTGGAGTAGTGGCTTTTGAGGGTTGTTCTGGATTTACAAATCTTACGTTGTCTAATGCTCTGAGTGTAATCCCTGAGAGGGCTTTTTTTAATTGTACCAGTCTTTCAGGAAATCTTGTCATTCCTAATTCAGTAACAGAGATTGGCGATGGGGCTTTTTACCGTTGCTCAAAATTCAATGGCACTCTAACACTGTCAAGCAACCTAAAAACGATTGGGAAGGAAGCTTTCTACAGCTGTTCGGGATTTACGGGAGCTTTGACATTCCACGAATCGGTAACAACTATTGGAGTATCTGCTTTCTATGATTGTTGGGGATTTAAGGGATCTTTGACATTGCCCAACTCTGTAACAACTATCGGAGAATCGGCTTTCGCCAGCTGTTCAGGATTTACAAATCTTAAATTGTCAGATGCTCTGAGTGCAATCCCTAAGGGGGCTTTTAATGGATGTACAAATCTTTCAGGAGAACTTGTAATTCCTGCCTCGGTAACAGAGATTGGAATGTATGCATTTAGTTTATGCACAAATCTAAATAAGGATTCGGAAAATCCGTCACAAGTGACGCTGCCTGAATCATTGGGGAAAATTGGAGAATATGCGTTTTATCTCTGTGACCAGATTAAAACAGTCAACTTCCAGTCGTTGCCTGAAGGTATATCGGAATACTTAGGTAATTCTTTGAAGAAGGCAGTCAGCCTGAGCGACGACTCATATATCAGCGACCAAGCAACCGGCACAGTCGACGCCATATCCTACACCCGCCAGATGTCGAACGACTGGGGCACACTCGTGTTGCCTTACTCCTTGACGCTGACTGGCAATGAGCCTTACCGCCTGTATGCTATTAGTGCAGTTTCTGAAAACGAGCTTGTATTAAAACAACTTGATGGCGAAGTGGCAGCCGGAACTCCATGCGTGGTAAAACGCAACGGCAGCGAATCAGAGCTGACATTTGGCGCTAACGATGCAGAGTTGAACATGACAATAGATTGTAAAACCGTTGGCGACATGACATTCAACGGCACTTACTGGACAAAGGAGGTAACCGACGGCTATGTCATTGCAAAAGACTGCTTCTGGAATGTGGCTGAACTGATGAAGAACAAACCTGAAGCTGTGAAAGGCGCCAAGGTTGGTCCGTTCCGCGCTTGGCTCGACGGCAATATGGCAAGCGGCCCTGCCCGACTCGCCATGCGCATCGACGGCTCTACTACTGGCATCAACACTCCCGACGCTCTCGACGCCCTCAACGATGCCGAGGCGGAATACTACGACCTAAGCGGCAAGCGTCTCGACGAGCCACAAAAGGGAGTGAACATTGTGCGGATGAAGTCGGGAAAGACAAAGAAGGTTATTATCAAGTAAAACGGGCGTTGCGCGTGCAATCTTGCTTCTTTTACAGAAAAAGTAAGCGTTGTGCGCGCAATCTTGCCGTTTTTTTTCAAAAAGAAGGAATTGTGCGCGCAATCTTGCCGTTTTTTTTCAAAAAGAAGGAATTGTGCGTGCAATCTTGCCGTTTTTTTTCTAAAAGAAGGAATTGTGCGCGCAATCTTGCCGTTTTTTTCCAAAAAGAAGGAATTGTGCGTGCAATCTTGCCGTTTTTTTTCAAAAAGAAGGAATTGTGCGTGCAATCT
>OIXU01000865.1_pt1 | contig 10318 bp, 9 predicted proteins | sample 1587921 | NCBI WGS metagenome assembly OIXU01 (sample SAMN03283238) | human gut metagenome | biome: human-associated habitat; material: feces | host: Homo sapiens | place: Peru | collected 2012
AAGGAGATTCGCAAGCACGAGATTCAGGCTCCTATCTACAATCCTAACGAGGAGCCAATCATGGATAATATCCGCATCCGTCAGCTCCTGCCTCACCGCTACCCTATGCAGCTGGTCGATAAGGTCATTGCTATGGGTCCTAACAGCATCGTGGGCGTAAAGAATGTAACCAGCAACGAGCCTTTCTTCACCGGTCACTTCCCTGAAGAGCCAGTGATGCCAGGCGTTCTCCAGGTAGAGGCGATGGCACAGTGTGGCGGTCTGCTCGTATTGAACCAGCTGGAAGAGCCTGAGCGCTGGAGCACTTACTTCATGAAGCTCGACGACGTGAAGTTCCGCAAGAAGGTGGTTCCGGGCGATACCCTCCTCTTCCGTGTGGAGTTGCTCGCACCAGTACGCCATGGCATCAGCTCAATGAAGGGCTATATGTTCGTAGGCGACCAGGTGGTGGCAGAGGCTACTTTCACTGCACAGATTGTTAAGAACAAGTAATAATAAGATAGAAATATGAATCAGATTAGTCCATTAGCGTTTGTTCATCCAGAGGCAAAACTCGGTGACAACAACATTATCGGTCCTTTCTGCTATATCGACAAGGACACCGTTTTGGGCGATAACAACGTATTGCAGAACAGCGTTACCATCCACGTGGGCGCTCGTATCGGCAACAATAATGAATTCTTCCCAGGCGCCAGCATCTCTACAAAGCCTCAGGACTTGAAATTCAAGGGCGAGGTGACAACCTGCGAGGTGGGCGACAACAACAGCATCCGTGAGAACGTTACTATCTCTCGTGGTACAGCCTCTAAGGGCAAGACCGTGGTAGGCAGCAACAACCTCCTGATGGAGACTGTTCACGTGGCTCACGACTGCGAGTTGGGCAGCGGCCTGATTATCGGCAACTCAACCAAATTTGCCGGCGAGGTGGTTGTAGATGACAACGCCATCGTCAGCGCCAACGTTCTCGTTCACCAGTTCTGCCATATCGCAGGTTACGTGATGATCCAGGGCGGTTGCCGTTTCTCTCAGGATATTCCTCCTTACATCATTGCCGGCAAGGAGCCAACCCGCTATTGCAGCATCAACCTCATAGGTTTGCGTCGCCGTGGTTTCAGCAACGAGACCATCCAGAACATCCACGAGGCTTATCGCCTGCTCTACAGCAAGGGTATCCTGAAGGAAGGTATCGAGGAAATCAAGAAGAACCTTGAGGTGACTAAGGAAATCCAGTACATCATCGACTTCGTAGAGAGTTCTCAGCGAGGCATCATCCGATAATGAAAACTTTAATTGTAGTGCTCGGTCCTACCGGTGTAGGTAAGACCGAGCTCTGTCTTTCTCTGGCAGAGCATCTCTCTATCCCTATTATCAATGCCGACTCCCGCCAGATCTTCGCAGAACTCCCTATCGGAACCGCAGCGCCTACTGCCGAACAGCAGCAGCGGGTGAAGCATTATTTCGTAGGAAACCACCACATCGAAGATTATTACAGCGCAGCCCAATACGAGGCCGATGTGATGAATCTCCTGGAAGAAGAAATCTTCAAGAATCACGATGTGGCGCTGCTTACAGGCGGCAGCATGATGTATATCGATGCCGTATGCAAGGGTATCGACGATATTCCTACCGTGCGGGATGACATCCGTACCTGGATGAAACAGCGCCTGGAAGAGGAAGGGCTGGAGGCGCTGGTAGAAGAACTCCACAAGATGGACCCGGAGCATTGGGCGATAGTAGATAAGAAGAATCCCCGCCGCGTGGTGCATGCCCTGGAAATCTGTCACCAGACCGGCAAGACCTATACTTCTTTCCGTGTAGCCGAGAAGAAGCAGCGTCCCTTTCGCATCATTAAGATAGGCCTGAACCGCGACCGTGCCGAACTATACGACCGAATCAACCAGCGTGTACTGATGATGATGGAGGATGGCCTGGAGGCAGAAGCCCGCAGCGTATATCCACACAAGGGTCTCACTGCCTTGAGAACCGTGGGCTACAAGGAAATGTTTGCCTATTTCGATGGCGAGATAGACAAGGAAGAAGCCATCCGACAGATACAGTCGCATAGCCGTGAATACATGCGCAAGCAGCTCACCTGGTTTAAGCGAGATGCAGAAATCCACTGGTATCATCCCAACCAGCAGGATGAAATCATCCGATTTATTGATGAAGAGATATAGACATAATCGCCCGATAGCATATTCATTTTTGTTGTTAGAAATATAGTTGAGATTCCATAATATTACATGGAATTCTCCGGAATCAGATTTGAATTCTGGTGCTTTATAGCCCATGAACTTTTCAAAATGCTCGTGTTCTTTGATGATTTTCTTCATACCTTATAAAATAAGCGTCTTGTTTGATGCAGAATTCTAAATAATTGGAGGTAAAAATGAAATAAGCTTCATGTGCTATCGAAACAGGCTTCATTCGCCATTGAAGCCTATTTCATTTAGAGCAGAAGTAATCTTCCCCTGCCAAAAAGGGTATTTCTGTCAATATTTATAACCAAATTTTGCATACTGGTAAACTTGGAATCTAGCAACGAAAATAAGGAGTTTTGGGCATCTCGAATTCTCTATTTTTTGTTTCTCATTAAGCGAATACCCTATAGTTGTACAACTATAGGATTTCTATTTTGACGCCATTCATCTACAAAACAATAATTAACTGATTATCAACATCTTACCTTTTTCTCCCATATTTTCAATATTCACAAAGAAATAAGAATCGTTTGAAAATACGAGAATCTCAGCAAGGGAAATGTATAAAAATAAAACGACCCGCACATTTGAGCATCGTTGAGAGGCTTGGCGGGTACTAGTGCTGCAAAGGTACGAAGATTTTTCGAAACCAGCAATTTTTTGGGGAGAAATTTTAATTTCGCATACTAAAAAGTATAAAGCATTTACAAATTAAGCTACTCCGCCCCCATGCGGTAATTCTTTGGCGATAATCCGGTATGCTTTTTAAAGAAGGTGCCGAAGGATGAGGCATTAGGGAAGCTTAACTCGCAGGCTATCTGCTGAATCGTCATGTTCGTATTCTTCATCAGATAAATGCTGCGACGGATAATCGCCTTGAAAATCAACTGCTGAACCGTCTTGCCACATACCGACTTCACTATCACCGAAAGATACTTCGGAGTGAGACAAAGCTGGTCGGCATAAAAAGCTACCGTACGCTCACGCATGAAGTTCTCCTCTATCAGCTTCACCAACATCTCGAAAGTCTCTATCTTACGTCGCATCTCCTTACCTTCCTTCTGGAACGAAGCAGAAAAAATGCTGCAAAGACGATAGGTTACCGCCATCAGAAGCAACTTCTGCTCATGCAAACTGTAAGTGTCATGCTTCTCCTTCTGCTCTAAATTCAAAAGCATCCGGGCATAAGAGGTCAGCATCTCCTCATATTCCGTATGAGCCACCGTGCACGACTGGGGATAGAGCGTAGAATAAAGCCGCATGCTGACTACGGTATTTCCCAGCATGTGGAGAATCTGTTCCACACGATAAAAAAGCAACGTGTATCGGAAGTCTGCAGAGACTTCCTGCACATGAAACAGGATTCCGGGAGAGAGAAAAACGGTCTCTCCCATAGACGCAACAAAGGATGTTCCATCTACACAGAAACGGAACATCCCTTGATGACAAACTACTATTCCGACATAATCAGAATAGAAAGGCTGCATCAGAAAATGAGGGAAATCATGAGCCTCATATATGATTATATTGTCTGTTATCTCCATTTTAAAAAATTGCTTTAGATGCGAAGATAACAAAAATATCAATTCCATCTGATAACAATCCCGATTATTTATGATATTTTAGCAGATTCCCAGCGCTTCCGGATCAAAGACCATGAACTTATAATTTTTTAAAAAAAGGACATTATATTGCACCTTTTCTTGCGTAATCTAGAAATATTTATTACCTTTGCAGGAAATGTACAATATAATGCACTACTCAATCGTATCTGACTGAATAAAAACAACATAAAATGTTGATTTTCAAATAAGAAAATAAAAAAGATAAAAAATAAAAGAAATGAACATCAAGTCAATAGGCAGTAAAATCAAGGGAAATCCTACGATGGTAGAGGGTACGGTGTATTCCATGCTCATCATCTGTAGCATTTCCCATTTCCTGAACGATATGATTCAGTCGATTATCCCTTCCATCTATCCGATTGTGAAGGATAAGTTCGACTTCTCGTTTGCACAGATTGGTATCATCACACTGGTCTTCCAGATGACATCTTCCATCCTGCAACCTTTCACAGGACTTTATGCCGATAAGCATCCCCGTCCCTATGCCCTCTCCATCGGCATGTGCTTCACATTGGTGGGCCTGCTCCTGCTGGCTTTCGCCGAGAATTATTTCCTGATTCTCCTGGCAGTGAGCGTTGTCGGCCTGGGTTCGTCCGTGTTTCATCCCACAGCATCGAGAGTGGCACAGATGGCATCGGGAGGCAAGAAGAGTCTGGCACAATCCATCTTCCAGGTGGGTGGCAATGGAGGATCTGCAATAGGACCTTTGCTTGCCGCCATCATCATCCTGCCTTTCGGCCAGCATGCCATCTCCTGGTTTGCCCTTGCAGCCCTGCTTGCCGCCATCATCATGGTAAGATTGGGAGTCTGGTATAAGGCACGACTGGCTTACGTGGTGAACCATCCCCAGAAACAGCCCCTTCTTAATACCCATATCTCTAAAAGGGTGAAGTATTGGGCTCTGTTCATCCTCATCATGCTCGTGTTCTCCAAGTATTTCTATACGGCATGCATTACGAGTTACTTCACCTTCTTCCTGATGGATAAGTTCGGGGTTTCGGTACAGACTTCGCAGCTGTGCCTCTTCGTATTCCTTGCCGCCTTTGCCATAGGTACGGTGGCAGGAGGAATGCTGGGTGACAAGTTTGGCAGAAAGTATGTCATCTGGTTCTCCATTCTGGGAGCAGCACCCTTTGCCATCGCCATGCCTTTTGTGAACTTCACATGGACCATCATCTGTACCTTCCTTTCCGGCTTAATCATCGCCTCGGCATTCTCTTCCATCGTGGTATATGCCACCGACCTGATGCCAGATAAAGTGGGATTGATAGCAGGCATTTTCTTCGGCCTGATGTTCGGACTGGGAGGACTTGGTTCAGCGTTCTTCGGCTGGTTAGCCGACAAGACCAGTATTGAGTTTATCTTCCAGGTGAGTGCCTTCCTGCCATTGCTCGGCATCATAGCAGGATTCTTGCCGAATACACAGAAGAAAAGCGTTGAAGAAACGGATGAAAACGCAAAGTAAATGAAAAACTAAAATGATAAGAGAATATTAACAAATGGAACAAGAAGAAAAGAAACAGAAATCTCAAGCTGCAGAGAATCAGGCATCCTGCTCGTCTCTGCAGCCAGTTGCACCACATCCTTTCATTTCTGTCATACCGCTGGCAGTACTTATCACCCTCATCGTCCTGGTTGTCAAACTCTTCCCAGACGATGCCCTGGCTGGTGCCTCCCAGGTGGCCCTTATGATAGCCACTGCCGTATGTGTGGCACTCGGCATGGGCATCTATAGGATGAAATGGAATATCTTTGAAGAGATGATCAAAAAGACGGTGGGCGATGCCGGAGTATCTATCCTGATCCTGCTGCTCATCGGAATGATGTCAGCAACCTGGATGATCAGTGGCGTAGTACCAACATTGATATATTATGGCGTACAGATTATGTCACCAACCTTTTTCCTTCCCTGCGCATGCATCATCTCCAGCATTATTTCTGTGATGACGGGAACCTCATGGACCACCATTGCCACCATCGGTATTGCCCTGATGGGAATCGGTGATGCCCTGGGAATACCAGCCCCTTCAGCTGGAGCTATTATCTCCGGTGCCTATTTTGGTGATAAACTCTCGCCAATGAGCGATACCACCGTCCTTGCTTCGAGTATAGCCGGAGCGGATCTCTTCTCACATATCCGCTATATGCTCTACACCACCATACCAAGCATCCTGCTCTCACTGGTACTCTATCTTATCATCGGTCTCTGCTATGATTCCAAGCCAGTGGATATCAGCCAGTATCTTACCGGTCTGACCCATGGATTCAATATTTCCCTGTTTACCATGCTCGTTCCGGCTTTTACCGGATGGCTCATCTACCGAAAGACGCCATCCCTCATCACCCTTCTGCTTTCTGCCCTTTCTGCATGCATCTGTGCCCTCATTCTCCAGCCGGAAGTACTTGTAGGGATAGCAGGCGAAGATTGTATTTCTGCCAAAAGCCTCTTTCAAGGAATCATGACCACCTGCTATACCCATACCCAGGTAGATTGCGGTATGGCGAACATCAATAATCTTGTTGCCACCCGAGGCATGGCTGGCATGCTCAATACCATCTGGCTCATCCTCTGTGCCATGTGCTTCGGATCATGCATGGTAGCCAGCGGCATGCTCCACGCCATCACCCACATGCTCCTGAAAAGCATCCATAGTACCATCTCGCTTGTCTGCAGTACCGTGACATCAGGCGTCTTGCTCAATCTCGTAATGGGTGACCAGTTCCTGAGTATCATCATGAATGCATCTATCTACAAGGATGAGTATGCCGAACGTGGTTACCGACCTGAACTCTTGAGCCGAAGTACAGAGGATAGTGCTACCGTGACGAGCGTACTGGTTCCATGGACTGCCTGCGGTATGACGCAGAGTACAGTTCTTGGCATCCCGACCCTGGTCTATCTTCCCTTCTGCTTCTTCAACATCATCAGTCCTTTGATGAGTTGTCTGGTTGCCATTCTGGGCTTTGTACCCAACCCACAACCCAAGGAAAACAAAGCATCTGTAGCAGAAGAGTCTGATATTCATTAAATATATAGGAGATTCATAGATATAGGAGACTCTTAAAAATGAAAAAAGATTCAAAAGTAAACCAAGCAAAATATGTAGAACTCAATTTGTTTCCTGAGGAGATAGAGGATCATCAGAAAGACTCTATCTCTTCAGAAAGCAAGGAAAAGCATACTTCTTCAGACAAGGAGTATGATTTGACAGATCTGTTTGAAAGACTTTCCCAATCAGCTTTCCGCAGCCGTTTCCATCTCTCGAAGAAGGATAAGGAATATATTGCAGAAAAGGGTTTGGCTACCATCCGTAAGCATGCGGAGGATTTCGTTGCCAAACGCCTTGCTCCTGCCGTGATTCCCAATGACGGCAAGCAGACGCCGATGAGAGGACATCCTGTATTTATAGCCCAGCATGCTACAGGCTGCTGCTGCCGTGGTTGTTTCTTCAAATGGCATCATATACCTGCCGGAAGACAGCTGACAGGAGAAGAACAGCAATATGCAGTGGCGGTACTTATGACCTGGATAGAAAAGCAAGTTTGAAAAGGTATTTCTTTTTCCTATAAAGGCTAGAATTTTCATGTCCAAAACTCTTCTTCGCCAGTGGGTTGCATCTTGCCCCCGCACTTTGGGCAAGTATGCATATCCCACCTGTGAATCCTGTCAGAACCACATCTTAGACATAGCCTTCCTACAAGAGAATTAAAACTAGGTGCAGCATCACCAATTACTCCACCCACCACAAGAGGTACTATTTTCCCAGTCCTCCCAACACCCTGGTCTGAGCTACCTGGATACCAGCCTTTTGAGCTAGCAGGTGAGAAATGTGCTCCCAAAGTCCTGCGTCACGGTCATCTTTTCGAGAAGGAAACTTCGCGATGCATAGATTACCTTTTTCATCCAATACGCCTGCTTTAGGTCTTGCGCCACCCAATGAAGTACCAGGTTGGATGAGCTGCGCTATCCATTTTTTTCAGGCAAACATCATTCCCTTCAGATCTTTCTACTTCTTGACTGGCATGCCCCCCTACCAACTCCGCTTTGCCGAGCCAGTTAAAATCTGCGAAAATAAACAGTCGTTCCATTTCTATCCTTTTTTAGATGCTCGTTGACGATTCTTCAGTCCTATATCCTGCAATGCCCTTCCGAGTTTGTCATCCTTTGCCAGGAGCAAGATGTCATCATCCAGCTGAAGAGCATAGAGTACACGCAGGAAAATTCCGATGGAAACCGTTGGTAATCCCTTTTCTACCTTGCAAAGTGTAACTTCCGAGCATGTTGCCCTTTCTGCAACTTGTGCCATGCTCAGGTTGCGCCGTAATCTGGCAAGCTTAATCTGCTCACCCACGATTTCCATCTTTTGAATCAACTTCCTTGGAAGTTTGTTTGCCATTGTATTCTTTGTCATAGCTTTAATCTTAATTATGATATGCAAAAATACATAATTTACTTTATTATAAGATGGGTTATCAAGTTTTTTAAAGAATAATTAGATGTATTAAATTAAACGCAGAAATCTGCCGGCATTACTTCCAGCAGACCTCTGCGTTTTAATTATATTGAAACACTAGTGTCCGGATAAAATCTCAGAAGAGGTAACCCTCTATATATTGAGACTCCGGACTATTAATACTTAATTCTTTAGTTACTTTGAATATGGAACGGATATCATCTTGCTTAAACAGAAGCGGACCAATAGACTTTGATATTGTATGAAGTGTCTGTGGAATATTGAAGTGTTTCTTCGCTATGATAAGTAGCAGATAATCACAAACAGCAATCCACAACTGAAGATAAACGGCATTCTCCGTAGTGCCATAGAACTTCTTAATATGTAGATGTTGTTTAATCCAGCGAAAGAACAATTCGACACTCCATCTTTCTCTGTAAAGTTCTGCAACTGTCAGAGAATCAATGGTTAAGTTGTTTGTAAGAAACCTATATACGTTGTTTGTTGCATAATCCTCGTATACTACCATACGGAGTGGTTCAGGATATTGTACAGAAGGTTTTAAACCTGTCAGACGTATAAGCTGGTCACTTATCAACCCAGTTGATTTGTCAACTTCATATTCCTCTATGATATTGTACAACATGTTGTCTTTTGCTCTGGTTACAAAGTATGCATGCTTAAGATGAAAGCACTCGTAAAGTTGCTTGAAAAAGATATAGCCTTTATCCATAAGGTAAAAGGCTTGTTCTTCAACAGGTATCATAGGCATTACCTTCGAATCATGTACAAGACCATTGGTCATGACAATATAAGAAGGTATACTACCTCTGAGGTCGATAAGAGTGTGCATCTTCACGCATCCTTCGCCATGATGAAACTCTGCCCAAGGAGATAACTCAAGACATATTCTTATTGAAGTACTGTCAAGAGCATAGATCATCTCATTCAAGCCAAGGCGAAAATAGTCATCACGATATAACTCCTTAGCCCACTTGATGAGAACCTTGGCAAAGTCTCTGTAAATCATCCAATTCCTTTTCTCATTGGCTTCTGCCAATGTAGATTTAGGAACAGTACGAAGACCTGCATGGTAAAGACCTTTTCCGCAGAATTCAAGAGTCATCTCAATATCTCTGAGACTTGAACGGTCTGTGAATTGAGCAAAACTCATAATCTTGAACTGATCTAGACAAGTAAGTGTTTTGGCGTGCCAATCACCCTTGTAACGGTCAACACATTTTTGGAACTCATAACGAGAAACCAAAGACATAATTTGAGAAAATATGGTCTTTTTTGTACGCATCACAGTAAATCAGAGCCATTTGAGGCCCATCTGCAAAAGTACAAAATTTAATCCAAAAATTCAAAGAACGATATATTTAATTAATTTTCAACAACTTAGACTACATGTTCCGGATTTTATCCGGACAGTAGTGCAGCGACTTATAAAATAATTTAGCCATAATAATCCCTTTCTTAACCTTTAATTTTTGAAGGATTGACTAAAAACTACCATTTACTAGTTAGAGAGGGCAGCCCCCATGATTTTCATGAGGTGAGGCAGCTATCAAGGCGTTGTTGACTTATGACCAGCAAAACCCTAGTGGTTCATGTAATTTCTTTCATTTCTTTTTTGGTTTTTAATTGTTTGATTGATTATTATTGTTTAGTATTATTATTCCGCCTTGTTCACAAACTGGCGGAGATCTACTTTCTTTTTTATCAAATCTTCCACCGCTTCAGCTCCTGCGCCATAGATTTCTTTATATTCTCTTTGCAGTTGATTGATGCGGCCAAGTCTTTTGGTTCTATCTTTAATATGCTTTTTAGATTTGTAGTTCTCTACGGCCTCATATTCTTCATGCAGATAGTGACCTATTATATAGCAGAATTTTAGAATGGTTTCAATCTTTATTTTAGAATCGAAATTCAGGAAATTCCGAATCGTATCATAAGAGACATGGAATTCATTCACGATTGATTTCCGAGGAGAAATATCCTCACCAATCATGATACCGAGAAGAGTTCCAATCCT
>OIXU01000867.1_pt1 | contig 10309 bp, 5 predicted proteins | sample 1587921 | NCBI WGS metagenome assembly OIXU01 (sample SAMN03283238) | human gut metagenome | biome: human-associated habitat; material: feces | host: Homo sapiens | place: Peru | collected 2012
TTGGTTCAGGTTTAGCATTTACTTCAGATGGTAAAGCTGTCATCACCTTAACATCAAGTCGTAAACAGTTCAAATTCTATAACACTGATACTAAGACTTATTACGGTTCTAAAAATACAAGCAACGAAGTAGTTACAATGGGTACAGAATATACTACTTATAAAGGCGATGGTAGTACATATAGAATTGATGATACAGGTACTTTTATTATTGAAATTGTTGATATTGATTCTAATGGTGCTCCTAAGTTTAAAGTTACTAAGGATGATACAATTTCAAATTATCAGCTATATATTTCAACAGGTAAAAATGAAGCAGGTAAATTGTTAGGTAACTTCACTAAGGCTAAAGATGGTACTACTTATCAGTACATTATAACTGTTGATGCAGGTACACATTACTTCTACATCAAAGATTCTACAAATACAGACTCTAGTGTACAGTATAGTCAAGGTGGAGAAAATCATAATCTTGGTACACCATATCTGATGAATCGTAGGAATAATGTTGAGAATATTCAATATAATCTATCTGCCGGTTCTTATAAAGTAACATATTATGACATTAATGATAATGGCGAAGGTTATTTCAAAATTGACTCTCTAGCTAAGCCTCTAGCTGAAAGTGTTACTCTTTCTTCAAGTGCAACTGCCGTAAAGATTGGCAATAAAGTTACTCTAACAGCAAAAATCAATAAAACTCATGTTGAAGGTAATGCGTCCTATACTTATACTTTCTATGATGGAGAGGGTAACAAAGTAGGAACAAAAACGACAACAGATCTTACTGCTTCTTGCGAAACAACAAGCAATACAGAAGGTATGGTTTCTTATAAGGTAGTTGTTTCTACAAATGCAACATATACTGATGCTGATTACCCTACTGTAAATCTAACTTATACAGATATATCTAGTGAAAATATTCAAGTTGACTATCGTGAAAAAATTCTTTATATTGCTGAAGTTAAAGATGGCAAACTGGGTCAACTTTATCAGCTAACTAAAGATTCATTTAAACCTGCTGATGGTGCTCAGTCTGTTACTATTGCAGTATTTTCAGATGAAACAATCTCTGATGATACAGTCTGTAACTTAACTGTTTCTGAAAGCAAAAATAAATATACAACTATCACAAGTAGTACAATTGATACTGATGATACTGCAAGTATTCCAACTTATACAATTAAATGTAATGAAGGTGCTTCATCACCAACTATTTACATTGTTGGTGACAATATTTATGCAGTAGCTACTTTTGATATGGGTGCGACAAATACTTTTGATAATAGTAATACAGTTGATTATTACTTTGCTGAACCTACAGATGATACCGATATTTCAAATCCAACTACTGGTGATGGTCTAAGAGTTTACTATTGGAACAACTCTGTTGCAACTCAACGTGGTTACGCTGATGTTACAACTAAAGTTGACCAATACGGTAAAGATTCCGATTCTAATACAATTACCGTAAATATGAAGGACTTGTATAGTTCCGGTGCTACAGGTACAAGGACATTTAATGTTTACAAGGTATCTCTACCTGTATGGGCAACATCATTTAAATTTGTAAGTAGTAAAGAAACTACTTTATATACAAAAAATACATTTGTCTCTAATGACCCTAAGGGTGATAAAGGTGACGCTTCAATCGGTCTAAACCCTAACAGAATTTATTTGTTATACAAAAATGGTGATTCTTGCTATTCTCGTGGTGTTGTTCTTGATAGTTCATTCTGGACAAAAACATCAAGTGAGAACAATAATGTTCCTACAAAGAACTTTAAGGCAAATGCAGTTAATTATAATACACAATATGATTTAGGTGGTAATGTTACAAACACATTTAACACTAATTTAAATGCTTTGTATGATACTGCTTATGCTAACCCTCTATTCTTTGGTTATGTTGACCCTGCAACAACACAAGTTGCAGGAAACCAAAACTTTAGAATTCAGGATAACTTGGCTATGCGTTGGGATGATAATCATGCCTACTATGCTTCAGTTCAAGGTTTGGCAGGAAATACACTTTCTTCTACAAGCAAAAATGAAAATGGTTGTGGTTATTTGCTGACTGCTGACGGTTCAGGCAATATGCCATTGTTTGATTATGATAAATTAAAGAGTAATACAGATGTTGCATCAAATGTTTATGAAGGCTTGAACTTCCCATTTAACGAATCAACATTTAATGGTATCACAACCTACTCCTATGATTCATTTACTGATAAGAACAGAGTAATTGTTGGCGATGATTTCAAGGTAGATACATATTCAAACGCTACTGTTGGTAATGATAAGGGTGTTGGTTTCTTCCCATTTAATAATTCTGATAGTACTAAGAATGCTAATAAATATGGTTACGGAACAGAGTTTGACATTGACTTCTATATGTCAGAAACAGGTAAATTAACTGCTGCTGATGGTACACAAAAAGACATTACATTTAACTTCTCCGGTGACGATGACGTTTGGGTATATGTTGATGGTGTATTGGTTCTTGACCTTGGTGGTGCTCATAAGGTTTCATCCGGTTCAATCAACTTCTCTGATATGAAGGTTATTTATAAGGCTGCTGTTGATTCATCAGATAACATTAATAGCCGTACTGCTGACCCTAAGACAAACGATAAATATGCTACTGACGAAAAATATGTTACAACCGTTGACCTAGCAAAAATATTCAAGGCTAACGGTGCAGAATTTAACAACAAAAACTCTTCCAAGAAACATACTCTTCAGATGTTCTATATGGAAAGAGGTAGCTTTGATTCTAACTGTTCAATCAGCTTTAACTTACCTCAGAACACAGGTCTTCTTGTTCGTAACGATGTAAACTTTGATTCAGTTAACCCGGGTCTAAAGGATGCCACTATGGGTGTTGCTAACAAAGATTACTTTAGCTATATGATTGAAAATAAATATGCAAGTGATGCTGAATTTGATACACTAACAAATAAGTATGGCACTCTTCCTAACAAGACTACATCCGAAAACATAAACAACAGTAACTTTACATTTGGTACTTCTAATCCACTATATCCTATTGTAACTACTGACAACATTATCCGTAGAGTAGTTAACGGTACAACCTACTATTTGGCTGTTAAGAATGGTAGTGGTAACTCATGTGAATCTTATTGGACTACTTTGAAAGATGCTTATACAGGATTACCTTCTATTAACTTTAGTTTACCGGATGATTTTGCAAAATTGGAAAGTTCTACTGATGAAAACAATTCAACAGCAGTTTCCGGTCAAACTGATACTAATGGTGGTTTCAACTTACTGTTTAATCAGTCTGCTAAGTTTAATTCGAAAATTCCTAGTAATACAATGGTAAAGGTAGTTCAAAACGAGACTTTGTATGAAGTAAATGCCGGAGATTCAAACACAGCAATGAGTGTTGCAAGTGATGCTAATGGAAAAGTCACTAGAAGAAATGTTTCTAATTTCTACTCAACTTCTTACAAAATCACTGATGATAAGAGCCAAAAGATTATTACTGAGGCAAAGGGTAATAAAAATTCGAATGTTTTCAGTAATGATACAAGTGCCGGAGCTGATGGTTTCTACTTTGCAGATTATTCCGAAAACCATTCTGATTCAAGTGCTATGACAGTTAACTTTACTAACACTGTTTCAACAAGTGATATTAAAATAATAAAGAAGGTTCCTACTGATAATAGTGATAAGGTTGATTCAAAGAGTGGTGACCGTTTCACCTTTACTGTTAAATTGTCAAATATCTTTGGTGACAAAGATGATACAACGCTAAATGAATATGAAAACCTAACATATAAAGTTTACGATTCTGATGGTAATCTAGAAGGTACTCGTACTTATGGTAAGTCCGGTGTTAGCATTACAGCTAATGAATATGCTGTTATCACCGGTATCCCTGTTGGTACTCACTATGAAGTAACTGAAAAGCAAAGAACAGGTTATCAGTTTGATAATGTAACTGGTGAATTTGTTGCCACCACTTTAAATTCTACTAAAGCCGCAACTCAAACTAATGAAATCACGGATACTGATTTTATACCTTGTAATGATTCTGTAGATAGCACAATCAGTACAGATGCTGAAACAGTTACAGGTAATATGCCAATCGCAAATGACGCTAATAATGCAGGTAAGACAGTACAACTTACTTACACTAATAAGGAAGCCGGATTCACTATTTCATTTAAGTATTATGATAGAGAAGTGAAAACAGGTACTGTTGCTCACATTAACACAAAACCTACTGTAGTGAACTACGTATTCTCTGTTGCTGATCTTGCAAGTTATCAAAAAGAAGATGGCACATATGATTATGTTAGTATGATTACTAGGGCTGTTACTGCTAGTGGAATTAACCCGGGCAATGTTATTGACTCTTATAAGTGCTTCACAAGTCAGGCTGATGCTGTAGGTGATAGTGGCATTAAGAGCCTTCCATCATATAGAAATTATGATGAAACAAATTCTAAGTATCTAACATATGGTGAAGCTTATACTAATGGTAACTTTGCAAATCACACTGACTGCTACGGCAGACTTCAAGGTTCTGACGGTGCTGCAGTAAGTGATGGTGAAGATTGGGTTTCTTACTACAATGGTAAAACAAAGTACGCAACAGAAGATGATGCTAAAAAGGCAGGTACACCGGTTACTTCAATTACAGTTTGGTTCTTTAATAATCTAAAGTCTTATAGTCCAACATTTATGTATGCTACAAATTCCGGTGAACTAAGGAATCTTAATAATGGCAAGTTTGTTGGTACACAGGAAAATACTATTAATCCGGTATTCTATAATGTTCGTTTAGGTGTCGCTAATGGTGTTGATTCTATCGATGAAGAAGGTTCTTACTTAAAGGAATATGGTGTTACAGGTTTCACAGGTACTTATTCCGGCACTGCAATGTCTATCCAGAATGGTAAGAAAGAGCTTAAGTTCTTGTATTGGTCTTATGATGAAAATGGTAAGTCAATTGCATCTAACTCATATAAATATGGCTATCGTATAACTAATAATATTAAGTTATATGCTATTTATGGTGAGGCTAAGGATAATACCGAACCCGGTTTAACTGTTTCTATGAATAATCCTGATTACCATATAGATAGTAACGGTAACAATAGAGTTCGTCTAAACACTGTTATGAATGTTTATAATTGTCCTGATGATGACCCTAATATCAAAAATGTTGCAGTTATCTATATTCTAGACCCTAACAACTACATTCAAGATTATATTAATAAGGATAACACAACTGCACTAAAAAATATTCGTGATAAAGTTTATGATTTGATTAAAGCAAATGGTAGTAAAGCTCAGTTCTCCGGTGTCACAATTAAGATTGACGGCACAAACGATAACAAGGCTTTGGGCTTAACTTACACAGCTAGTAAGGAATTACTAACTAACAAGAACAGAGTTCAGTTTACTACTGATTTTAAACAATCAGCACTTGCTGCTCAAAAGTTCATTTATACATTTAGTGCTATGAATTATTCTAAGGAAAGTGCAACTGATTGGATTGTTAGTGACAACTGCATTAAATACATATTTGACAAAGATGGTAAGGTAACTGGTGATTCAACACAAGTAAACTGTTTACAGTAAGATTTATGCAACACATAGCATTCTGCTATGTGTTGCTATTTAAATAGGAGGACAAAATGAAAAAATCTAAAAAGATAATTTCTTTAGCATTTGTTGTACTTCTCTTAATAAGTATTGTTCCTATGTCAGCTAGTGCTGCTGAAGTTGTGTACGGTAATTTTTCTTTTGAACTTAATGGTACTACAAATCAGGCAACTTTGTCTGAATATAATGGCAACAGTTCTTCTGTTAAAGTTCCTGACACTGTTTATGGTTATACTGTAACTAAAATTGACGATTTAGTGTTTTATAAACATGATGAAATTCAGTCAGTTTCCTTGCCAAACACGATTAAAAGTATCGGTTTCAGTGCTTTTTCTTCTTGTACTAAGCTAAAGAAAATAATTTTACCGGTTACAGTAACTTCAATGGGTGAATACACTTTTAACAATTGTACTTCATTAACTGAGGCTTATGTAAACTCAGCAATTGAAACTTTACCTAATTATATGTTTAAGAACTGTACTAGCCTAACTAAGGTTAATGTTAACTTTTATACTGAGAAAATCGGTACCAGAGCTTTTGACGGTTGTACTTCTCTAAAGTCTTTGCCTAACGGTGTTGCAATTACAGAAATTGGTGATGAGGCTTTCTTTAATTCAGGCCTAGAGTCAATTAAAATTAATGATACAGTAACAACTATTGCAAATGGTGCTTTTAGTAATTGTTCTAAACTTACTAGGGTTAATGTTCCTTCATCTGTAACTTCAATTTCCGATAATGCTTTCAGCAATTGTGGTGAAAATCTTACAATTATAGGTGACTATGGTTCATATGCCGAGAAATATGCTAAGGACAACAATATAACTTTTGAAGAAAATCCACTTTTAATTGGTGATGTTAATAATGATGGTGCTATCAATGTTAGAGATTCAGTTTATATTATGAGATACATTGTTTTACAAACCGGATATGAAATTCCTGAGGGTACACTAATCTTTAAGAGAGCTGATGTAAATGGTGACGGAAAAGTTGATGTTGCCGATGCAACACTTATTCAGAAGTATGCAGTGCATATGATTGATAAATTCTAAGTGAATATTTTAGAGCTGCCTTTATGGTAGCTCTTTTTTTGTTACTTTTTGCGATTCCTTGATTTATTCATACTTTTCATTTATAATTAAATAGTACATATAACATCATTTTTGTTATTAGTTGTGCTATTAGATAGATTGTTTTGGAGGGTAATATGCTTTGTAAATTTGCTAACTTTTTTGTTGAGATTAACCCTCTTTATGATTATACAAAAGATATGATTAAGTTTTTTGAAACTGATGAAACACCTACTTCCGATGTGATAAAAGTAGGGGATAAGTTTACTGTTGATGACTACAAAAAATACATTTCACTTCATCCGGAAGTCCCTATTTATGAAACAGAATATGTATATTTATCTTTTGATTTTTTTGAAAAAATCTTAAAATACAATGCAATTATGGTACATTCATCAGCAATAAAATATAATGGAAAGTGCTATCTTTTTTCTGCTGATAGTGGTGTAGGTAAGTCAACCCACACTTCATTGTGGCATAAAGTTTATGGGGATAAGGTACAAATTATAAATGATGATAAACCTATAATTCGTCTAGAGAATAATGAACTGATAGTATATGGCTCACCATTTGCCGGTGGAACAATGAAATTCCAAAATGACAGTGCTGTTTTAGGTGCAATTGTATTTTTGGAAAGAAGTGAAAATAATTCTATTGAAGAATTATCCCCACAAAAAGCAATGCGATATTTGTTTAAAGAAACTATGAGAAGAATCGGAAAAAATAAAATGAATGATTCTTTAAATATGATTAATAGAATTTTAGAGAATTGCAAGTTCTATAAACTGAAATGTAATATGGATAAAAGTTCAGCAATACTTTCTCATGATACTATAGTAAAGGAAGATTAATATGAAAATTAAGGAAGATTTTTTACTGCGAAAAGTAGCAGATTGTTATGTGGTTGTGCCGGTAGGCAAGGCAACTGTTGACTTTAACGGTATGATGAATCTTAACGAAACCGGTGCTTTCCTATGGGAAAAGTTAGAAAATGACACAACTAAAGAAGAATTGCTAAAAGCTATGCTTGATGAATATGAAGTTCCTGAAGATATAGCAAAGAAAGATATAGACAACTTTATCACAAAGCTAAAGGACGGTAACTTACTTGAATAAACAAGTGCCTATTAGTGAGCTTGTACCGATTTTTAAGGAAATATTGGACAGTGGTAGCAATGTAAATTTTACTCCCAGAGGTGTGTCAATGTTGCCAATGCTAAGGGATAACTGCGATACAGTAACCTTAACAAAGCCAACAAAACTAAAAAAATATGATGTGGTATTTTTCTACCATAAACCAACTGAGTCCTATGTACTTCATAGAATTATCAAAGTCAATAATGACGGTACATATAATATATGTGGTGATAACAGAATGGTTTGTGAAATGAATGTGCCTAAGGAAGATATTTTTGCAGTTGTAACTGCCTTTACTAAAGATAATAAAAAATATTCTGTTAATAATAATTATTACAAAATATATGCTAAAAAGTGTGTATTAAAGAAGAAAATTAGATGGAAATATTATTCTTTTAAAGAAAAATTATATCCATATTATAGAAAGATAAAAAGAAAATGAATATTTCAACTTACAAGAAAAAAGTGAATAAAACTGCTTTAAGATGGATATTGCAGAAAAGCAAATCTCAGCTACCATCAATAATTTTACTTGTTGTAATCTACGCAATTCTTGCAGTAATCGGTGTGTATGTTGCAATAGCCAGTAAGTACCTTGTAAATGCTGCAACCGGTAATGACCCAAGTTATGCAAATGACCCTTTAGGTGGTGTTGCACATTACGGTATGATTTTTGGTGGTATCGTTTGTGCAGATATTTTCTTTAGTGTGTTACAGAGAATTTTTGTGTTTAGAATTAGTGCAAAGCTGGAAATCACCTACAAAACAGATTTGTTTCAACAAATATTAGAGAAAGAATTTGCTGATGTTTCAGCTTATCATTCAGGTGAATTGCTAAACAGACTTACAAGTGACATTGGTACAATTACAGGTGCAATTGTTACTATCATTCCTCAACTTACATATATGATTGTAAAACTTGTAGGTGTGTTTATTGTTTTGGTGCAAATCAGTATTCCTTTTACAATGGTGTTTGTTGTTGGTGGTGGATTGGCACTTTTTGTTGCATCTTTGTATAGAACTAAGATGAAAAATTTTCATAAGAAAGGTCAAGAAACTGACGGCAAGGTAAGGAGCTTTTTGCAAGAAATTATTGCAAGTTTACTCCTAGTTAAGTCATTTGATATTGAAGATGAAGTGCTAAAAGATGCAAAAAATTTGCAACAAAAGAACTATGTTATCCGTAGAAAGAGAAACACACTTTCTGTTATCAGTTCCTCAGCATTTTCATTTGTGTTTATGCTTGGCTATGCTTTTGGTCTGATTTGGGGTGCTTATAATATTGTTCATGGCAATATTACATATGGTGTGCTAACAGAAATTATAGCTTTAGTTTCTCAAATTCAAGGTCCAATCTCAGGACTTACAGGAATTTTTCCTACTTATTTTGCTGCTACTGCATCAGCAGAAAGAATTATGGAAATTGAGTCACTTCCACAGGAAAGAAAGTTTAACAAAAGTGAAATTAATGTGGAAAACATTTATAATAGCCTAAAGTCCATCAACTTTGACAATATTACCTTTAGTTATGACAGAGATGAAGTTCTTTCTGAGACAAACCTAAAAATCAATAAAGGTGATTTTGTTGCAATTATGGGCATTACCGGTATAGGCAAAAGCACACTTATGAAACTTTTGATGTCAGTTTTCAATGTTTCAAGTGGTGAAATTTATCTTGATTTAAATGATAACAAAAAGCTTTATATTGATAAAAATTCAAGAAAAATGTTTGCCTATGTGCCACAAGGTAACTTCCTACTTTCAGGTACAATTAGGGATAATCTGATGATTGTTTCACCAAATGCAACTGATGAAGAAATCTATTCTTCACTAAAAATAGCTTGTGCTGATTTTGTAGATACTTTGCCTAGTGGACTTGATACAATGTTAGGTGAGAGAGGTATAGGACTTTCTGAGGGACAAGTTCAGAGACTTGCTATTGCCAGAGCTATTCTTACTAAGTCACCGATTCTTTTACTTGATGAATGTACCTCTGCACTTGATGAAGAAACAGAAAAAAGATTACTTCAAAATCTTGTAAATCTCCAAAACAAAACTTGTATGATTATCACTCATAAAAAAGCTGCACTTTCAATTTGCAACAAAGAAGTTTGTATTGAAGATAAGAAAATTATTGTAAAGGAAAATTAATGTGAAAAAAGAATTTTCTCCAAAAGAAAAAACTCAATATAAATTTCTCCTTAATGTACTTGGCTTTCTATTTTCTAATATTCCTTTAGAGAATAATAATCAGATTGATTTTAGAGATTTGTACTTCACCTCAGCAAAAAGCAGAGTTGCAAATATGGTTTCCTATGCCTTAGAAAAAAGCAAAATCAATGTGCCAAAAGAAATTATGGATATGTTCATTAGGTGCAGAAAGTTTATGTTGATGAAGGATACATCTCAGTTTTCAGCAACCAAAAAGCTAATTGCTGAATTTGAAAATCAGGGAATAGACAACCT
>OIXU01000870.1_pt1 | contig 10298 bp, 8 predicted proteins | sample 1587921 | NCBI WGS metagenome assembly OIXU01 (sample SAMN03283238) | human gut metagenome | biome: human-associated habitat; material: feces | host: Homo sapiens | place: Peru | collected 2012
GTGTTCCCGCTGCTGCTGAACCTATTCTTCTACAACAGGAGTTACGACAGGAACCTGTTCACCTACATATTCAGATTAATCATACTTACCGTCGCGGTGTATTTCCTCTGCAAATGGTTCCTCGGCAGGTATATCATCTATGTGACAATCGTGGCAGTGGTGGCGGCGATAGCGTGGTTCGCCAGGCAGATATTTGCCCGTGACGAGGGAGCCTCCGAACTGAGGAAGATGTGGAACCCGAATGAAGACCATACGATTCTGGAGCCTCTGCATTATGCTTTCAATCTTGGCGAGGATGACTTCGTCTCATCGTTGTTCGCCAACGAGAAGTTCTACCGGTCCAAGTACCTGAAAAGCATTCTGCACAAGCTGAAGCATTTGGTTCTGGCTGCGATGACGACCTTCCTGCTGCTCTTCCCTGTCGCGGTCATTCCTCGGATCAGCGACACGGAGAAAATCACGGAGAATCATCCGAAAATCGGTAACACAATCAACAAGATAACAGAAAAGGTTCATGAAAACGTGTCAGAAGTGCGGAAAGACGAACAGAAATGAGGCTTCGTACTGCAAATGGTGCGGGGAGAGGCTGGTTGCAGCGGTCGCTGCGGTTGCTGAGCCTGTCGAAGCAATCGAAGCGTCAAGGGCGGCCGGCTCATCAGGAGCGGTCACTTCGGCAGGCTCAGTGACCGGGGACGGGATGATCGCGAAGGATTGCGTCAAGGAACCCCTCGCAAATTTCACCAAGCGCTGCGAGCAGACCGCCGAGTTCCGCAAGCGTACCGGCAGCGATGTAAGGCCAGGGCTTGACTGCATCATCACCGGAGAGACCGGCACCGGCAAGACCTATCTGGCCGGAAAACTTGCCGGGATCCTCTACCACAACAAGATCACGGAGAACCTCCGGCCTAAGACCGTGGACGCGGCTGACTGGAACGAGTTCAATTCCAAACTGGACGAGAATCTCACCAAAATCAAGACCGGAGCGCTGGTGGTCACGAATTGCCAGAATCTGGTGAGCGCCCAAGGCGGATCCACACAGCTGGACAAACTCTTCGCAAGGATGAAGGTCGATGTGAATATACCGGTGGTCATCCTGTGCGGCCTTGAGGACGGCTTCGGCACCTTTATCAGCGCTGACAGCAACGCACAGTCACTCTTCGAGTTCCGTTTCCACATCTCTCCATTCAAGGACAACGACCTCAAGGCGATGTGCGTGTCAATGGTCAGGGACAAGTTCAGGACGGCGATCAGTCCTCAGGCGGAAAGGAGGCTGGGACTTGTCTTCAAGAAGATGTTCCGTGGCGGCAGAACCAAGGAGAACGGAATCCTGGCCGGAAAAATAGCCGAAGAGAGCGCCTTCAACATGTTCAGCCGGGGTGGCTCCCAAATCGAGGAGGCCGACATTCCGGGAGAGCCGTTCGAGGAACTCACCGAGGAGCAGATTATGGACAAGATCAACGCCTTCACAGGTCTGACGGAGGTCAAGCAGGAGATCCGCTCCATCATCGACAACATCAAGAGGCAGAAAAGGGACAACCCCGGCAAGCCTGTGCAGCTGAAAAGCCATTTCGTCTTCACCGGCAACCCAGGCACGGGAAAGACCACGATAGCAAGGCTGTTCGCCGACATCCTGGGCAGTCTTCAGGTGCTCCCGAGCGGCCATCTGGTCGAGGTGACACGCAAGGATCTTGTCTCGCAGTATGTCGGAGACACTGCCCTCAAGACCGAACAGGTCATCAACAAGGCAATGGGCGGAATCCTGTTCATCGATGAGGCCTACACCCTCAAGCAAGGAGACAACGACAAGGTTGGCCAGGAGGCCATAGACACCCTGCTGCCGTACCTTGAGAACAGGGCCGGAGACTTCGTCTGCATAATCGCCGGCTACACCAAGGAGATGACGATGTTCCTGCGCTCCAACTCTGGACTCGATTCCAGATTCAAGAAGAAGATCGAGTTCAAGGACTACAATGGCAAGGAACTCACCGAGATATTCCTGAATATGGTGAAAAAGAAGGGGTTGTCCCTGACGGACGAGGCCTCAGGCAAGGTCGGAAAATATTTCGAGCGGATGTACCTGAGCCGCACCGACACCTTCGGCAATGCCCGCGAGGTGCGCAACACCTTCGACCGCTGCTTCGAGCGGCTCTGCACCAGAACGGCGGGTCTGAGTGATGATGAATATGCCAGCTCGGGCAAAGTCCTGACCTGGGAGGACATCGCCGGGCCTGACGGCACGAAGGAGATCTCGGTGGAAAGCGTGATGAAGGAGCTGGACTCTTTCGTCGGAATGGAGTCCGTCAAGAAAGCCCTGAGGGATCTTGCGGAGGAGATGCGTTTCCAGCAGCGCCGGATGGAGTTCGGAGGCAAGGCATCGATCCGTCCCGTGAACATCATCCTGACCGGAAACCCAGGCACAGGCAAGACCTCCGTGGCCAGAGTGCTCGGCAAGCTGTTCAAGGCCATGGGAATATGCTCGACAGACCGGGTCATCGAGAAGAGCCGCAAGGACATCGTAAGCACCTACGCCAACGAGTCGGACAAGAATATGGACAAGGCTGTGAACGAGGCTATGGGCGGGGTTCTGTTCATAGACGAGGCCTATGCGCTCGCACCGTTCGACGACACGGGCCACTGCTCTGATTCCGAGGGGATCAAGGCTCTGGAACGGCTTATGGTCCGGATGGAGAACGACCGGGGCAAGTTCGTGGTGGTCTGCGCCGGCTACAAGGACAAGATGCGGAACCTGATGAAGGCCAACGAAGGGTTCGCCAGCCGGTTCACGCACAGGATAAACATCGACGACTACACGCCGGAGGAACTGACGGAGATCTTCCGCCGGATGGCCGAAGGGCAGGGCTACTCCTTTGCAGGAGGCACACTGGACAAAGCCCTCAAGGCGTTCCGGAAGCTCTCGGCGGAAAAGTCGGGGAAGGATTTCGGCAATGCCCGTGAGGCAAGGAATATGCTCGACAGCGTGCTGGGCAACATCGGCGCAAGGGTCAACGCGCTTCCTGACAGCCAGGTCGGCAAGGAAACATTCTTCACCATCCTTCCGGAGGACATTCCGTTCGAAGAGCCGAAAGTGGCTTCCGAGGAGGAGTGCCTCGCGGAACTGGATTCACTGATCGGATTGGAAAGCGTCAAGAACGAGATCCGTTCAATGCTCAACGAGATGAGGCAGAAGAAGATGGACAGCGAGCTTTCCGGCAGGGACTTCACCGCTATCGTTCCTGACCACTATCTGTTCCTCGGCAATCCGGGAACCGGCAAGACCACTGTAGCAAGGCTGATGGGAAGGATCCTGTACTCTCTCGGAGTGATCGCGAGACCGGATGTGATCGAGGTGTCGAGGGCGGACATGGTGGCTCCGTACCAAGGCCAGACCGCTCCGAAGACACGGGAGACGATCGACAGGGCGATGGGAGGGATCCTGTTCATCGACGAGGCATATTCATTGATCCAAGGCGACAACGACGAGTTCGGCAACGAGAGCGTGACCGAGCTGCTGAAACTGCTGGAGGACCGCAAGGGCAGGTTCGTGTGCATCGCCGCCGGCTACACGAGGGAGATGGGCCGGTTCCTGGATTCCAATTCCGGCCTCAAGTCCCGCTTCACCAAGACCATCACATTCGAGGACTACAATCCCGAGGAGCTGATGGACATATTCTGTCTTTATTGCCGCAAGGAAGGATATTCCATTGAGCCTGAGGCCGAAACTATTCTGAAAGACCGCTTCATAGATATGTATGACAACCGCGCGTTCGACTTCGGCAACGGGCGGGATGTAAGGAATATGTTCGGAAAAGTCAAGTCAGCGGTGGCCGGCCGGGCATATTCAAAAATGAAGGAACTCGTAGCTGAAGGCGCCGACAGACAGGTCGCTTACGAGGGTTCCAAACCAAAGACAATAACAAAGGAGGATCTGCTATGAAATGTCCGTTCTGCCAAGGTGTGATCGATGACGACAGCCGTTACTGTGATCTCTGCGGGAAGCATCTGATGTTCTGCCCGGAGTGCCGGCAGCCCAAGAAAGGAACTTCCTGCCCTCGGTGCGGGGAGTTGCTGGTCAGCGCCGAGGAATTCTTTGGCGCAAAAGTAGCCGTAAACTCTAAACCATCTGACTCTCCAAAGCCGATGGATACGGCCGCGCGACATGATTCCCCCAAGCCATTGGAAAAAATTGATTTCAACCAGATATTCGATGCCCTGCTGACCTTGAAGGGGGAAGATATGACACTCCAAGTCAAAGAAGGTGGGTTCGGAAGGAGCGGAGGAATATTCCCGGAACTCGGAAGTTGTAAATTTGTCTCCGGGCATCACGGAAAGATCGCTTTTATGGATGGCGAGTGGAAGATCTGCGACCTGGGTTCGACCAACGGCACGGCCATAGACGGGGTGAGGTTGGAGAAAGACAAATGGTACACCCTCCGAAAGGGTCAAAAACTTAAGATAGCCACATTAAAATTCACAGTTGAATAGCCTATGAAACTAAGAATCAGCTGCGTCTCGGATGTCGGACGCATAAGGGACAACAACGAGGATATGGCATCCGCTGGGATGTACCTGATCAGGGACAATTCTCTGAATATAGAAAAGGAAGTCACTGAAAATGAGACCTTCTGCCTACTTGTCTCGGACGGAATGGGTGGCCACGAGAGCGGTGAATATGCCAGCCAGTTCACTCTGGAGACCTTGCGGGCCTACCTGTTGGACAAATCTCTGGAGCATAACAACCCTATCTTTGAATTGAAACTGAAGATCGAGAGCATAAGCGCCAATCTCAACGCCAAGGCCTGCGAGCGGCATCAAGGCAAGGCGATGGGCTGCACGTTGACTGGAATTGTCTGGATGCAGGGAAAGACTCTGCTCGTGAACATCGGTGACAGCCGGACGTACCGCCTGAGGGACGGAATGCTGAGGCAACTGACCTCAGACCAGACACTTCACGAAAGGGATATGGTTCCGCTTCCGGCCGGCAAGGCCTTGTGCAACTGCATTGGAGCGGGCTGCGACACAGAGGCTTACATTCTGGACATCACCGACCGGCTGATGGAATCCGACAGGATTCTGGTCTGCTCTGACGGGCTTTCGGATATGCTGGAGGATGATGCTATCGAAAGGCTGCTGGCATCCGGATCGCCGGAGGAAAGCTGCGCGGCCCTGATCGACGCCGCGAAACGGAACGGAGGCGTGGACAACGTCACGGCCATCGTGGCGGATGTCTCATAAGCAAGCACAAACACCAATAGGAAATACAATGTCCTCGCCTATTAATAGCAACCATCTTATGTTTGAATGCCAAAAGAGGACAATTATTTTACTCAATTGAAGAATATGGCAATAAGTTTGAAACCCAGAAAGACGGAATCCAATCTTTTCTGCTGCAGCAAATGGTGGGGCAACCCTGATCTGCCACCTCAGGCGGAGTACCCGATGATGAAGATCACGGAAGAGGATGGAACGGAGTCTGAATATCCCCTCACTTTCATCTGCCAGATCGATTGCGAGGACATCGCGCCTTTCGACAAGGAGGGGCTGCTGCCGCACGAGGGGATGCTCTATTTCTTTGCGGCGATCGATGAGTTCATCGGTTACGATTCCCCTGAGCATTTTCCGCTCGGTCGTTGGCCGAAGAAGGCGGTCAAGGTCAAGTACGCCAAGCAGATAAATATGGAGACCTTCAATTCGTGCATCCTTGTGGACGATGATGATCAGGAGCTCGCCGAGCCTGCGATGGCCATCGACTTTGCCGAGTGTGAAGACGACGAAGACGGCTTCAAGATTCTCGGCCGCCCGTACTTCGAGGAGATCCGAGATGAGTTCCCGGATGCCGTCAACCTTCTCCAACTTGATGAGGACGACGACCTTGAGATGCGTTTCTACGACTCCGGCAACTTCAACATCCTGATAAGCAAGGCCGACCTCGGTTTCCAGAACTGGAGCCACGCCTTCGGATTTCTGCATTCGCTGTAATTTAGTGGAGGAGTTCAGAGGTATTTCCCCTTCCCGAATTTTTCACGTTACAAAAATTGCGGGAAGGGGAATACCTCTGAACACACAGAAATTCTTTATTATTTTGCAATAACACAAATCATTGACTCTTTGCATAGTCAGGCCATTTACTCAACCAATTTGTCAATAGATTCCACTCTATTATTGAGTAATAGTCCCAATAATTAACGTTACCCTTTTGCGGTATGAAAATGGAAACACCACAACATTCCTGTTTGTCAGAAGGATACAGTATTACATTACTTAATGTAGAAAGTGTTTTCTCCTCCAACTGTGAAAATAGTGTTTTAATGTCGAAGTAGATGTCATACCCTCTGAAATTATAAGAATAAAGTTGTTCCAAAGTAATATTTGATAAATCTATGTTTAAATCTCTCACATAATTAATAAAATCATCTATCTTTCCTTCGTCTATTACTGTAACTGGGAGATACTTACGATCCATTTTGTGTGAGAATGCCTCACAAGTGTTTATTAATCTTTCTTTAAGCGGATTGTCTTGTACTAAAATTGATATGGTAGTTGTATCTATTATACCGTCAATAGGTATGGCATCAGGTGACGCTAAAAAATATGAACATTTATTCCTAAAAGCTGTTGCAACTTCAATACTTCCCATATAACAAGCATCGAATATCACGTAATCATATTTTGCCGCCAACGACTCTGCCATATCAGTGATTTCAATCGCTTCTCCTCCATCATCACCAAAACTGCGAGTATTACCTGCCGTCAGCCATCCCGTTCCATGAGACCAAAAAATTACACCGTTTTCTCTGGCTGGGAACATTTTGCCAATATCTTTTAATACTGCCGTCATATTCTCTTTTGACAGTGAATTAATTGTACCATAACTTTTTACCCTTTCTAAGTATTTGTTTTTATTTACTAGTAATATTGACCCCTTAGGAGAATTATATAAAACTATAAGATTAACAGATTTGAGAGATGCGTAGTTTTCTTTGATATATTTTTCGAGATTATCTAGCAAACGCTTGGCCGAGGGATTCAAATTATTGTTTGCTACTACATATAGTATTATCGTTTTGTCACTATTAATGTCATCTTGAATACAAGCATTGCCTGTACACGATGTCAATAAAGCAAAGAGTGCAAATGCTATCGCACCCTTTACCTTAATAAAGATGTTTTCAGTTGTAACCGTAATTATTTTTTTTTGTTTGTTCTCTTGATGTACAAATATATATATGGAAACGAGCAGAAAATCACTGCATCTGTTATTATGTTGATCACAAAACCATTTCGACTAATATTTGCGTGGAATACTGTAATTGCAATCCAATATATCGCCAAAGCTATGATTGCCCCGATAATTAACATTAAGACAATTACGGAGAAGTTTTTTAGTACTTTTTTCATTAGAAAAGATTACTAATTGCTTTTATTACTTTTGAGCTTAGACCCAAGGAACCATCTACTGCTCCACCCAATGCAGCCCATCCCGTACTACTCCAATCCCATCCATTCTGAGCGCCAAAACCTATGCATAGTCCTTGACGTATACTGTCAATAACCACTCCCGTTATTGCTCCGCCAGCATCAGCCGCAACCACAGCCGGTAGTTTATCCTCAGCCAAACAAGCATCAGGGTTTTCTGCCCACCATTCTAATGAAGATTTTGATATTGCCAATACGGGGCCTACAATCTCACCGTCACTACTGCCCTCTTTATATTCTTGTTCGTCAAAATCTATGATTAGTCCATCTATTGCTCGCTCAAAATTAGCATCAGAGATTTGTCCTTCAAGACTTTTCACAATCAAATCAACCATATCCTTTAATACCTTGTAGGCATTATCTTGCAGTACTCCCACTTCATATAAATAGTCTATCATAGAATCAAGGGATGGCATCTCACCCTCATAGCCCTCTTTAAAGTAGTTCTCAATTTCTTCCTTGCTACTTCTTGTGCATTGCTTTGTACAATAGCTCTTAAAATAGTTATTGTCTAAAAACATTTCGCACTCTTTCAAGTATGCCAACCCTGAGGAAGGATACTGATCATAATTCTGCTGCGCATACTTGAGGTTGAAGTCTGTGATATCGTGTATCACTTCTTCTTTAGATGTTAGTTCTCCCCTACCTTGGTATTTTTCAAGGACATTTGACATAAAACTATTATGCATCTCTCCGAATACAATAAAATCGTTGACCTTAAGCGAAACGGTGCCCTCAATTTTGGCAGGATCATTCTGCTTGGAACAAGACAGTAGCACAATAATTGCCGTTGCTATTAGTACAAAAATCCAGATTAAATGTGTTCTTTTCATAAAAATCCAAGATTTGATAAAGTAAAACAAATTAAAAGCCATATAGGAGTTGACTAACTTTCATATTATCCTATTAATGCTCATCTATTAGTAATGAAACAAACCTCAACTCAGTTATTTATCATAACTGAAGATACCTATTTGTCTATCTCTATATGGTTATAAACAAATTTTATCTAATGAGTAATGCAGTTAGATAACACTGCAATTTGCTGAGAAACTATCGTTTCTAGGCTAATTCGTTATTGACTACGCTAAATGAAAGCAATGAGTTTATTAAAACGTTTCTAATATAAATACGGTAATTCACACGCATATGTTTCAGCATAATGTATAAACGGTCTATGAAACTACCGAACTTTGTGGAGCATAACGTTCTAACTAATCAAAGCTATTTCACTCTGTCCTTACACCTGTTTTATGTGGGAGGAGACATTAGTGTCCACTAAAAAATCATAAATGTTCCTTGAAAATATTGTAAGTTAGATAATTACAAGCATATTTCGAGTCAACCGATTTGAATTTATCTTTGCCGGACTAATGTAGAATGGCACATGAATAGAGGAAAATACGTGTTCGCTCAGCTTTTAGACTTCCTTGACCGCAACGACTTCAACTACCTTGCAAGAAAGTATGGCGGAGACAAGTATGTCAAACAGTTCACCTGCTACAACCAGCTTGCGGTCCTTATGTTCGGGCAGCTGTCCAACCGTGAGAGTCTACGGGATGTTGTTCTCGCGACACAGGCCCACGCCGGGAAAGCGTTCCATCTTGGGTTTGGCAAGGCGGCTACGAAAAGCAATCTGTCCAAAGCCAACAGCCGGCGCGATTACCGCATCTTCGAGGAGTTCGCCTATAAGGTCGTCGACGAGGCGAGGGCCTGCAGGGCCGATGACATCTTCAGGCTTGGAGGCAACGTATACGCCTTTGACTCAACGACCATCGAGCTTTGCCTTGAGACATTCAAGTGGGCGTTGTATAGGAAGAACCAGGGCAAGGGAGGCATCAAGGTCCATACGCTGTATGACATCGAGACCTCGATCCCGACCTTCTTCCATATAACCGAGGCCCGAATGAACGACATGAACGCGATGGACTCCATCCCGTATGAGGAGGACTCATTCTACATCTTTGACCGTGGCTACAATGACTCCAAGCGGCTGCACAACATTGAGGGCATACGTGCCTACTTTGTGGTCAGGGGCAAGAGGAACAACGACTTCCGGCCGATTCGATGGGCGAGGCGTTTCCAGTCCGGATCCGGCATCCTGTCCGATGCCGTCGGCTATATGGATGGCCGGCTCACTATGGAGAAGTACCCCGACAGGATCAGACGGGTCAAGTACCGGGACGAAGAGAGCAAACGGGAGTTCATCCTCTTCACGAACGCGCTGGATATCAGCCCGATGATGGTGGCCGAACTATATCATCAGAGAGGCAGATCGAGCTGTTCTTCAAATGGGTAAAACAGCATCTCAGGATAAAAAAGTTCTGGGGCAACTCCGAAAACGCCGTCAGGATACAGATCTACTCCGCCGTCATCAGCTATTGCATAAGGGCCATAGTGCAGAAGAAGATGCGCGTCAAGAGGTCAGTCTACGAGATGCTGCAGATCGTAAGCGTCTCACTGACAGACACTACGCCTCTAAGAGACTTGTTTGGAAAACCTAACTACAATATTGTCAATGAACTTGATGATTACAGTGAACCGACTTTGTTTGATTTTTAATTATTTTAATTTATAAACCTGCCCACTTTTTAGTGGACAGCAGTGGGGAGGAGAACCTATTATTTTCCGGAATATTAAAGGATTAGTCTCCACAGATGAATTGGCGGTAAGCGGAAAAACGGGCGGTGAGGACATCTTCAAGGATGGAAAGTCCATCCTTGAAGATTTCAAAGCAGCCGGTCTTGGAGGTCGGGGACCAGTTGCCGACGATCTCGCCGTCAAGGGCGATTACGGGCTGGAATATTCCGTTGTTGCTGTAGGCT
>OIXU01000871.1_pt1 | contig 10297 bp, 13 predicted proteins | sample 1587921 | NCBI WGS metagenome assembly OIXU01 (sample SAMN03283238) | human gut metagenome | biome: human-associated habitat; material: feces | host: Homo sapiens | place: Peru | collected 2012
CGTACTATGGACTGTACAGGTGAGATCAAGCTTCCAGAGGGAGTTGAGATGGTAATGCCTGGTGATAACGTAGAGATTGAGGTAGAGTTGATCTACAAGGTTGCTTTGAACGAGGGTCTCCGTTTCGCTATCCGTGAGGGTGGTCGTACAGTAGGTTCTGGTCAGATTACATCAATTCTCGACGATATCAAGTAATTTAGAATTTTCTAGATTTACTATATATGACTTCCGCTTCTGCGGAGGCGGAAGTCAACTTACGGGTTTAGCTCAGTTGGTAGAGCACTGGTCTCCAAAACCAGGTGTCGAGGGTTCGAGCCCTTCAACCCGTGCTAAATAGAAGATAATATGAATAAAATAGTAAATTATTGCAAGGCATGTTACGATGAACTTGCGCATAAGACTACTTGGCCAACTCGTGCCGAACTTACTCACAGTGCAATGGTTGTATTATCTGCTTCCCTTGTCATTGCATTAGTGGTGTTCGCAATGGACTCTATTTTTAGGGCTCTCATGGGCGTTGTTTATCCAGGTTAATTTTTATAGGAAATGGCAGCAACAGGTAATAAATGGTATGTGCTGAAAGCCGTAAGCGGTAAGGAAGCTAAGGTGAAAGAATACATCGAGGCTGAAATGAAGCACAACGATTTGCTCGCAGCACATGTTTCACAGATTCTGATTCCTGTGGAAAAACATGCAACTGTGCGCAATGGTAAACGTGTAGTTAAAGAGAAGGTTTCTCTTCCAGGTTACGTTTTTGTTGAAGCTAAACTGAAAGGTGATGTTGCGCACACGCTGCGTTTCATGCCTAATGTTTTAGGTTTCCTTGGAGGTTTGGATGAGCCAACACCTGTTCCTCAGTCTGATATCAATCGTATGTTGGGTACAGCAGAGGAGACAGAGTTTGAAGAAAATCTCGATGTGCCATACGCAGTTGATGAGACTGTGAAGGTAACAGATGGTCCATTCAGCGGTTTCAGCGGAATCGTTGAAGAGGTTAATGCTGAAAAGCATAAGCTGAAAGTTACGGTTAAGATCTTCGGACGTAAAACTCCGTTGGAATTAGGTTTTATGCAAGTAGAAAAGGAATAGGATTCTGTTACGAGATTGTTATTCCTTATAAGTTTCAATTTTAAATATTAACAAAGAAATGGCTAAAGAAGTTGCTGGATTAATCAAATTACAGATTAAAGGTGGCGCTGCGAATCCTTCACCTCCAGTAGGACCTGCATTGGGTTCTAAGGGTATTAATATTATGGGATTCTGCAAGGAATTCAACGCCCGTACCCAGGACAAAGCAGGTAAAGTGTTGCCAGTAGTTATTACTTATTATACTGACAAGTCTTTTGATTTTATTATCAAGACTCCACCTGCTGCAGTTCAATTGAAAGAGGCTGCCAAAATCAAGTCAGGTTCTGCTCAGCCTAATCGTCAGAAGGTTGCTTCTCTTACTTGGGATCAGGTAAAGGTAATCGCTGAGGATAAGATGAAGGACTTGAACTGCTTTACTGTAGAATCAGCTATGAAGCTCATCGCTGGTACTGCAAGAAGTATGGGTATTACTGTAAAAGGGGACTTCCCTGGTAAATAATTTAAAACTTCAATTAGAAAAATGAGTAAACTGACAAAAAATCAAAAATCAGTAGCTGATAAGGTTGAAGCAGGGAAGGCATACACATTGAAGGAGGCTTCAGAGTTGGTAAAGGAAATTACCACTACCAAGTTCGAGGCTTCTCTTGATATCGATGTGCGTTTGGGCGTTGATCCACGTAAGGCCAACCAGATGGTTCGCGGTGTTGTTACACTGCCTAACGGAACTGGTAAGGTTACACGTGTTCTCTGTCTCTGCACACCTGATGCTGAGGCTGCTGCTAAAGAAGCTGGCGCTGATTATGTTGGTCTTGACGAGTACATCGAAAAGATCAAAGGTGGATGGACTGACATTGATGTTATCATAACAATGCCTTCTTGCATGGGTAAGATCGGTCCTCTTGGCCGTGTGCTTGGTCCTCGCGGACTCATGCCTAACCCTAAGAGCGGTACCGTTACCATGGATGTAGCTAAGGCTGTCAAGGAGGTAAAGGCCGGTAAGATTGACTTCAAGGTTGACAAGTCTGGTATTATTCACACATCAATCGGTAAGATTTCATTCACTCCAGAGCAGATCTATCAGAATGCTAAAGAATTCATAGCTACTGTAATCAAGTTGAAACCGTCTGCTGCTAAGGGTACATATATCAAGAGTATCTATCTTTCTAGTACGATGAGTAAGGGTATCAAGATTGATCCTAAATCAGTTGAATAACTCTAAAAGTTTTGTAAAATGAAAAAGGAAGTAAAAGATACTATAGTTGTTGAACTTGGCGAGAAACTCAAAGAGTTCGCTCACTTCTATTTGGTTGACGTTCACGGACTGGACGCTGCCAAGACAAGCGACTTGCGCCGCAAGTGCTTCAAGAGTGAGATTCAGATGGTTGTTGTGAAGAATAATCTTCTTCGCAAGGCGTTCGAGGCTTCTGAAATCGATTTCGAGCCTCTCTACAGCTGCTTGAAGGGTAGCACAGCTGTTTTGTTCTGTAACACAGCTAATGTTCCTGCTAAGTTGCTGAAGAGCTATGTCAAGGAAGGTATTCCTACACTCAAGGGTGCTTATGCTGAGGAAGGTCTCTTCGTAGGTGCTGACAAACTTGAGGAACTTGCAGCTCTCAAGAGCAAGAACGAGGTTATCGCAGATATTGTTGCTTTGCTTCAGTCTCCTGCAAAGAACGTCGTTTCAGCTCTCCAATCAGGTGCAAACACTATCCACGGTGTGCTTAAGACTTTAGGCGAGCGTCCTGAATAAAAACAATTAAAGTCACTAACATTAACATTAAAAAAACAATAAAAATTTAGAATAAAATGGCAGATATCAAAGCTATTGCTGAAGAATTGGTAAATTTGACAGTTAAGGAAGTAAACGAGTTGGCAACAGTCCTGAAGGACGAGTACGGAATTGAGCCTGCTGCTGCAGCTGTTGCTGTTGCTGCTGATGCTGCCCTGATGATGCAGCTCGGTGCCGAGGGCGTATTCGTAGGTTCTGGTATCTTCAAGAGCGGTAACCCTGCTAAGCGTGCTCAGGCTATCGTGAAGGCTGTTACCAACTACAACGACCCTAAGATGCTGGCTGAGTTGAGCGAGGACCTCGGCGAGGCAATGGTAGGTATCAATGAGCAGGAGATTGCTTTGCTCATGGCTGAAAGAGGTAAATAATAATAAATGAGATAACAGATAAAGGCCCCTCCTGAACAAGAAGGGGCTTTTATATTAGATAAGTATGTTATGAGAATAGCAGTATTAGCTTTACAAGGCGCTTTTGCTGAGCACAGACAGAAGTTGGCTCAGTTGGACGTGGATAGTTTCGAGGTTCGCCAGTTGAAGGATTGGGACCAGCCAAAGGATGGCTTGATTATTCCGGGCGGTGAGAGTACCACCCAGGCGAAGCTCTTGAATGAACTGGGATTGATGGAGCCTGTGAAGGAGGCGATTGCTGCCGGTTTGCCAGTTTATGGTACTTGTGCCGGCTTGATTCTTCTTGCCAAGAAGATTGAGGGCGAGCCTAGTCAGCGCATTGCTTCGATGGACATCACGGCTTTGAGAAATGCCTACGGTCGCCAGTTGGGCAGTTTCTACATCGAGGCTCCGATGAAGGGCATCGAGGGAAATATCCCAATGACATTCATCCGTGCTCCTTATATTAAAGAGGTGTGGGGAGATGCTGAGGTTCTGGCTGAAGTAGATGGCAAGATTGTGGCTGCCCGTCAGGGTAACCAGCTGGTTACTGCCTTCCATCCTGAACTGAATGAAAGCCTGGAGATTCATAAGTATTTTCTGGGGATGTGCAAGTAGTGTAATGCGGAATTATATTTCGTGGATTCATATTATAAAAGCAAAAAGCCTTGCGGAATCCCGCAAGGCTTTTTGCTTTTATATTTTATTCATTCTGAATGTTCTTCTTATAACAGCTCCGGAAGCTGGAAGAGCTTCACGCTGTTGCTGCCCTTGATGAGGATATAATGGTCGTGAGGCTGGTTCGCCTTGAGTGCTTCCTTCACTTCCTCTACATTCTGGAACTTGCGGTAGCTGCATGGAATATCCTTGAACTCATCGCCCACCAGCCATACATTCTCCAGACCGGCTGCCTGCAACTGGTCTACTACCTTCTGGTGCTCCTCGTGGCTCACTTCGCCGAGCTCGCCCATCTGTCCGAGAATCGCCATCTTATGAGGTACATCCATTACGCGGAAGTTCTCGATGGCGGCTGCCATGCTCGATGGGTTGGCATTGTAGGCATCTACCACCAGCTTGTTGTGCGCCGTCTCTTCCAACTGCGAACGGTTGTTGCTCGGGATGTAATTCTCCAAAGCGTGGTCTATCTGCTGAGGCTTCACATCGAAATGAAGACCGATGGTGATGGCGGCAAGCATGTTGTCGATATTGTAAGAGCCGATGAGATGAGTCTGAACCTCATGCCAGTCGAAACTCTCGGTGCGCCAGCGGAACTTCAGAAAAGGAGCGCAAGAGATAACCTCGCCCCAAACATCGCAGCTGTCTTCCTTGCCGTAGGTGATGAGTCGGTTGATGTTGCGCTGGTCTGCCATCTCCATCAGATGCTCATTGTCGGCATTGATGAATACCAAAGCATCACTGGCAGCAAGGAAGTCGTAAAGTTCGCCCTTGGTCTTCTTCACTCCCTCAAAACTGCCGAAACCTTGCAGGTGGGCACGACCCACATTGGTAATCATGCCGCAGGTAGGTTCCACGTAATCCACGAGCTTCTGGATGTCGCCAGGATGGGAGGCACCCATTTCTACAACAGCAATCTCATTTTCCGGATTGAGGCGGAAGAGCGTCTTTGGTACGCCTACGTCATTATTGAAGTTACCCTGGGTGAACATCACGTTGAACTTCTCGCCGAGAACAGCAGAGACGAGTTCCTTGGTTGTGGTCTTGCCGTTGGTGCCGGTGATACCTATAACAGGAATGTCGAAGTGGCGACGGTGTTCACGGGCGAGTTCCTTGAAGGTGGTGAGGCAATCTTCTACGAGGATATAGCGCTCATCGCCCTCCTTGGCATACTCCTTTTCGTCAATAATCACATAGGCACAGCCTTTCTCCAAAGCCATGTCGGCAAACTTGTTGCCATCAAACGATGCGCCCTTCAAAGCCAGGAAGATGCTGCCCTCTGGGCAGTCGCGGCTGTCAGTGGTAATCACTGGGTGCGCTTGGTAAATCTGATAGAGTTCTGAAATATCCATAGTCTATAACTGTTATTTTGAGTGCAAAAGTAATCTAAATTGTGGACATAACAAACAATTTTCCCAAAAAATGATGGTAATCTCGAATATTCTTTCTATTTTTGCAGAAATATTCGATGAATCTTTAGAAAGTGAGGCTCTTTATGGGTAGTAGAGATGAAAAAGATAAAACGAAAGTAAGGAAGGAAAAGCTGGCAGGCTATTTCTATAATCTATCCCAGTTGATATTTACGGGAACTGGGGTTGGAGGCGTGTTGCCGTTTTTACATGGAACGGCTTCATTAGGTGATATTTCCGTATTAGTTTTTGGCGCAGTTGCAACAATTGTCTGTGCATACTTTGCCAATAGAATTTTAAAATATTAGGATTTATGAGTTATTTAGCGTTATTTTTTATGATAACTTCTATTGTTGTTATTGCTCTTATTGCTTGGAGTTATACAAAGTCAGGCGAAAAGTGGCTTAAAGAATTGTAGTATTATGAGCTATTTGGCATTGTTCTTTTTAGTTTGCTGTATTGTCGGTGGAAGTTTTTTAGCTTGGTTATATACAAAACCAGGCGAAAAATGGTTGAAAGATTTGTAAAATATTAAGCTATGGAAGTTTACAATGGACTATTGTTTTTCTTTGTGGTTGGAACAATCATAGGTGGAAGCTTTCTTGCCTGGACTTACACAAAGCCAGGGAAAAAGTGGCTTAAGGAGTTATAATCCGATGGAATATACAATCAATATCAAGGGGCGCTTGATGGATTTGAGTACCCCTCAGGTGATGGGCATCCTGAACGTTACGCCCGACAGCTTCTACTCTGGCAGTAGAAAACAGACAGAAATGGAGATAGCTCAGAGAGCTAATCAGATTATAGAAGAAGGTGGAAGCATCATTGATGTGGGCGCATTCTCCACCCGTCCCGGTGCCGATGAAGTATCGGAAGAGGAGGAGGGAAGACGCCTGAAGTTCGCTCTCGACATCGTTCGCAGGGAGCAACCGGATGCTGCCGTCTCCGTAGATACCTATCGCCCTACCTTGGCACGCAAGTGTATCGAGGAGTGGGGAGCCGATATCATCAACGATGTATCAGAAGGTGGAATCACAGGCATCGCCAATGTGCCGCTGGAGCAGAGACAGGAGGAATATCCTGAAATGTTCCGGGTGGTGGGCGAACTGAAGGTACCTTATATATTAATGTCGGTGCAGCCTACGCTCGAAACGATGATGAAGGGCTTTGCAAGAGAAGTGCAGCAGTTGCGTGACCTGGGAGCCAAGGATATCATCCTCGACCCGGGCTTCGGCTTCGGCAAGAATCTCATCCAGAATTATCAGATTTATAATGAGATGGAGAAGTTGAACGTAATGGAACTTCCGGTACTTGTAGGTATCTCCCGTAAGAGTATGATATATAAGCTGTTGGGTGGAGATGCTACGACATCGCTCAATGGAACTTCCGTGCTCGACACCATCGCTCTGATGAAGGGCGCCAGCATCCTCAGAGTGCACGATGTGAAAGAAGCTGCTGAGGCTGTGAAGATAATAGAAGCAATGAAGGAGGGACGCACATGATAGAATTTGGCATCAAAGACTTTCTCGATATTCTCCTGGTAGCCTCGCTGCTGTTCTATGTTTATCGTCTGATGAAGGAATCGCGCTCACTGAACATCTTCGTGGGCATCATGCTCTTCGTTCTTATCTGGCTCTTTGTGAGTCAGATACTGGAAATGCGTCTGCTGGGTTCTATCCTGGATAAACTGGTGAGCGTGGGAGTTATCGCCCTCATCGTCATCTTCCAGGAGGATATCCGTAGATTCCTCTATGAAATCGGTTCGCAGAAAGGTATGCGCCGGTTGGTTCGGTTCTTCCACTCCAGCAAGGAGAGCCAGAAGGAGGCTAACAAGGAGACCATCATGCCGATTGTGATGGCGTGTATGAGTATGGCGAAGAAATACGTAGGTGCTCTTATCGTTATAGAGCGAGGCGTTCCACTGAAGGACATCATGGATACGGGTGAGGAGATTGACGCCAAGATTAACCAGCGGCTGATAGAGAATATTTTCTTCAAGAATTCGCCGCTTCATGATGGAGCCATGGTGGTGAGCAATAAGCGCATCATGGCAGCCGGATGTATTCTGCCTGTGAGCCATAACCTCGATATTCCGAAAGAACTGGGACTCCGCCATCGTGCCGCTCTCGGAATATCACAGAGCAGTGATGCCATCGCCGTCATTGTATCTGAGGAGACCGGACGAATCAGCGTGGCTATCAAGGGCGAGTTCAAACTCAGACTCTCTGCCGAGGAACTGGAAAGCATCCTTACTCTGGAAATGATATAAGTTAAGTGAAGAGTGAAGAACGAAGAGTGAAGAATTCAATAGTGAAGAACGAAGAATTCTTTTGCCTTTGTTTGTAAAAACATTTTTAAGTAAAACAGAAGATTATGGCTGATTTAAGTGTAAAGATAAAGGATTTGGAGTTGAAGAACCCTGTGATGACTGCATCGGGTACTTTCGGCTACGGATTGGAATTTGCCGATTTCGTTCCTCTGGAGGAGATTGGCGGTATTATCGTGAAGGGCACTACCCTGGAACCGCGCGAGGGAAACGACTATCCGCGTATGGCTGAAACGCCTCAGGGCATGCTCAACTGCGTAGGTTTGCAGAACAAGGGTGTGGAGTATTTCTGCTCTCACATTTATCCTCAGATCAAGGACATTGATACCAATATGATTGTCAACGTGAGCGGACATTCGCCTGAGAGTTATGCCGAGTGTGCGGCGCGCATCAACGAGCTGGATAAGATTCCGGCTATAGAGCTGAACATCTCCTGTCCTAACGTGAAGGATGGCGGCATGGCTTTCGGTGTAACCTGCGAGGGTGCAGCCAGCGTGGTGAAGGCGGTGAGAAAGGTTTATAAGAAGACCCTCATCGTGAAGCTTTCGCCTAATGTTACCAGCATTGCCGACATCGCCCGTGCCGTGGAGGCTGAGGGTGCCGATTCTGTTTCGCTCATCAACACGCTGATGGGCATGGCGGTATTTCTGCATCAGTTCTCTCGTTATGGTCTTGCTGTCGCCGGCGGGCGTGGCGTTGAACTTGCCCACGCAGCCTTCCCACCAGTATTTCTCGAATATGCACACTTGGTCGTAGTAGCAACGATAGTGCTCCTCGTCGAAGTCTTGGCCTTCGTCCATGGCCTTCTCCACTGCCTCGAAGAACATTTGCCACCTCTTGCCGTAGAAGGTCTTGACCATTCCGGCCCATGTGCGGGCGGCGTAGTCGTTGAGCCACTGTGCCTTGTCGCTCCATGTGGTGACGAGGTTTCTCGCGTTCTTCTCGAAATAGAGACGTTCCTCGGGCGTGGTTCCCCATGAGCGCGCGTCGTCTATCCACTTGCCCGTGAGGAAATAGCTCTGTGTGGCCAACACGCGATCCATGTCGTTGATGATTCCCGTCATCTCCTTCTCCAGCCGCCTCATGGCCTCACGGTCCTTCTTGTCGTAGGCCACTTCGTACTTGTGAAACTCGGCAAGGAAAAGGTTTGTCAGCATCTGCCTGGTGAGGTTAGCCAGGTCGAATTGGTAGCTCGACTGCTTGCTGTCTACCAGCAGCAACTTGTCTATGGCCGACATGAGGCACCGGTTCTCCTTGGCTATTTTGGCGTAGGTGTTCTTGGATTGCTTCTTCTTGAACACCGGACGGCTGTCGATAAAGGGCTTCATGCTCGATGCCGACTTCGTGTTGTATATGCTGTCCACGAGCAGTTGCCATGCCTCACGCGCGTTGCGGTCGGCTTTTCCAGCGCGTTGGTCGGCAAGCTTGCTTACCCATTCAGTTATGTTGCGGTGCGTGGGGAAGTCCCATGCCTTCTCGAAGACATACTCATATATATAAGGGTTGCAATCGAAGCCTTCGAGGGTGGCGCCAATGCCCGAGAAGTTTTTCCCTCCGTTGGCGAAGGTGTTTTCTATCCTCTTGTTTATCTCCGAAAGGTTTCCCGTTAGCTTGCTGTTGCCGCCGAAGTTGCCGAGGTAGCACCATATATACGGCACGCCGAAGAACTTGTCGGTCATCTGCCACACCTCTTTCTTCTCGCAATAGTAGTCGAGCAGCAGCGACTTCTCCTTGGGAAACGCCGTTATGAATGGCTCTATGCGGTCGTTGGTCCAGTTCTTGCGCCTGTAATAGAACACCCATGTCATTTGCAGCCAAATGCTCTTAGGGTCAGCCTTGGCAAGCGACTCGTAGACCTGTCTTGACACGCGGCGGAGATAGTCTGGCTCATAGCTTGGAGGGGTGACCTCGTTGAACAAGTCGATGCCATAGATGTGGTCGGTGCCGTAGATGGAGTCTTCAATCTCTATGAACCGCTTTTGTATTTTCGGGAACAAGGGGTCCATCGGGTCAAGAAAACTGCAAGAGTATTCCTTCGGGTACTCATCCCAAGGGGCAAGCTCGGTGATTTTAGCCTCTGGGTGTATTTTCGACAGTTCGGCTGGAACGTGTCCGGCGAAAGCCGGCAGCACGGGGCGCATGTTGAATTCGCGCTCACGCTTGGTGATGCGTTTTTGCAATTCGAGTTGCCCATCAAGCCACGACTTGGGCAGGGGGCCGAACCATCGGTCAATGTTTATCATCCTGTGCCATGGCAGGTGGGCAGGGCCGGTGAAGTAGGAGCGTATGGTCTTGTCGTCGAGACCCATCTCGTGCCACACTTGATACCAGATGCTCTCCTGGCCCGTGATGGCGAGTGGCAGGTTGATGCCGTTGAGGGCCATCCAGTCGATGAAGTGCTCCCATTCGTCCCATTTCCACCAGGGCATGGTGTAGCCATAAGTGCAATAGTTGAGGAAGAAGCGGTCTTTGACCCTCGCCTTCACGGTGATGGCCTTGGGCACGCGAGGTGGGGTGGCGGGCAGCTCGTAAGCGTCGGACTTGAACCATCCCACGTCAACCTTGCAATAGTATTTCATGTAGTGGTTCAATGCCGTTGCCATGGAGTTGGCGTTGTTGCCGC
>OIXU01000872.1_pt1 | contig 10290 bp, 9 predicted proteins | sample 1587921 | NCBI WGS metagenome assembly OIXU01 (sample SAMN03283238) | human gut metagenome | biome: human-associated habitat; material: feces | host: Homo sapiens | place: Peru | collected 2012
AGTTTCGACTGGAAGGATTTGGGCAGCACGGAACTGCTGAAGCCGGGCCATCAGTTGGCCGAGCCGCATCTGCTCTTCGAGAAGATCGAGGACGAGGTCATCCAGAAGCAACTCGACAAGCTCGCTGCCACGAAGAAGGCCAACGAGGCCGAGAAGGCTGCTGCCGACTACAAGGCGGCACCGATCAAGCCGAACGTCGATTTCAGCGAGTGGGAGAAGCTCGACATCCGTGTGGGTCACGTCAAGGACTGCCACCCTGTGAAGAAGAGCAACAAGCTCCTGCAGTTTACCATCGACGACGGATCGGGCACGGACCGCACCATCCTCTCGGGTATCGCCAAGTACTATAAGCCCGAGGAACTGATCGGCAAGGACGTGCTCTTCATCGCCAACCTCGCTCCCCGCAAAATGATGGGCATCGAGAGTTGTGGCATGATTCTCTCCGCCCTCGACTTCGACGGAAGCCTCGCCGTCACCTCCCTCCTGCGTGGGGTGAAGCCTGGCAGCCAGGTGGGATAAGACTATAGCAATCCATCTATCGCCCCATACGACAAAGACCATCGTAACTGATCTTTGTGGTATGGGGCGTTTTGTGTTGTTTCCAATACGGCCTGCTGAATAGGAAAAACAACTTGAACAACTTTTACAACAAGTGACAACGCTTCGCGGGGACGAGGCCCAAGCAGGTCAAAGGTTGCTTGTAGCGAAACAACAATATACAACGCTTTGCCAGGACAATCAGCTGGAAAAGACATAGCCCTGGCTATTACACAACTTCATGTGTCATTCCAAATATCGGATAATCCAAAAATCAAGGAGGTAGTGCGGCTGCTACTCCCCGCCGATGGTGAGCGTCTGGTCGCAATAGTCCGTGACGGCCATTCTGTGGGTGACGAAGATGATGGTCTTGTCCGAGTCTTTGAGGACGTTGGCCAGGAGCTGTCGCTCCGTTTCGGGGTCGAGGGCCGAGGTAGCCTCGTCGAAGAGCATGATGCTACGGTTTCGGAGCAAGGCACGGGCGATGGCGATGCGCTGCGCCTGTCCTTCGCTTAGTCCGCCACCCTGTTCGGTGCACGCCGTGTTGAGGCCGTCGGGCAGGTCGAAGACGAAGTCGGCACAAGCCTTGCGTAGCGCCTCCACCATCTCCTCGTCCGTGGCATTGAGTTTGCCCAGGCGCAGGTTGTCGCGTATGGATCCGCTCAGCAGCGTGTTGCCCTGTGGTACATAGGCCAGGTTGCAGCGTGTGCGGGGCGAGAGCGGGTGGGCCGATTGGCCGTCATAGAGTTCGATACACCCATCCTTGGGCGAGAGCAGGGCGAGCAGCAGGCGGACGAGCGTCGTCTTGCCCGCTCCCGTCGGACCGAGGATGGCCGTGCAAGATCCCGGGCGGAAGTCGAAGGACAGGTGGTCGATGACATTCTCCGTGCCGTCGTCGTAGCAATAGGTTGCCTCCCGGAGGCGGATGCCACAGGGGCTCTCCATCCACAGAGGAGCTCCCTGTTCTTCCGTCGGGTCCTCCTCCAGTTCCATCAGTCGCTCCGCTGCCGTCATCACCCCCACGAAAGCCGGGACGAGACGCGTCAGCTGGCGGGCAGGCGACTGGATGCGTGCCACCAGTTGTAGGAAAGCCGTCATGCCACAGCCTTGTCGAACTTTTCCAGACCGCTGGTGAACAGGGGGAAGGTGGCGTTGGCAATGATGTTGGCAGCGCCGCGCTCCTTCAGGTTGCTGGCGACCTCCAGCATGCTCTCGCCGGAAGCAATGATATCGTCTGCGATAAAGACGGTCTTGCCCTCCACGCTCTCGCCCAGATACTCATGGGCAACGATGGGGTTGCGGCCGTTCACCACGCGGGTGTAATCGCGGCGCTTGTAGAACATACCCAGATTGCAGCCCAGCACGCTGGAGAAGTACATGTTGCGGTTCATAGCGCCCTCGTCCGGGCTGACCACGGTGAACTTCTCCTTGTCGAAGGACAGGGCGGGGTCCTTCTTCAGCAGGCTCTTGAGCACCTGATAGGTGGGCATGGCGTTATCAAAGCTCATCAGGGGCACTGCGTTCTGCACGCGGGGGTCGTGTGCGTCAAAGGTGATGATGTTGCGCACGCCCATGGTCTGCAGCTCCTGCAGCGCCACAGCGCAGTCCAGGCTCTCGCGCACCACGCGGCGGTGCTGACGGCCGCCGTACAGGCTGGGCATGATCACGGACACACGGTGTGCCTTGCCGGCCACAGCCTGGATCAGACGCTTCAGGTTTGCAAAGTGGTCGTCCGGGGACATGTGGTTCTCGTAGTTGAACAGCTTGTAGGTGACGCTGTAATTGCCCGGGTCCACCACGATAAAGATATCGTCGCCGCGGACAGACTCCTTGACCAGACCCTTGGCGTCGCCGCTCTGGAAGCGGGGGCAGTCGCAGGAAATAATGAAGGTGTCTTTTTCAATTCCGGCAGCCTTTGCCCAACGGACAAGGTGCTTGTCGATCAGGCCGGTCAGCTCCTCTGCACCGGGGCAGGCGATCAGCCGCATATCCGCCACACTGGGCTGCTCAAAGAAGGACTTAGGGGAAATTTCAATAGACATAGTCACATAACTCCTTATTGCTGTTTACCATCCGTACCATGCACACAAGTGCGCATATCTGGTTTTATTTTATCACATTTTGTCGATTGTTCCATATCAATTTGTTTCATGTGTGGATTTTCTGCGCCTTGCACAGCTGTTTTTCTTTTTCCTGCAAGAGAATGTGAGTTTCTTACAAAAACGCGACCAAATCTTTACCGTTTCGCAAAGTTTATCTGATTTTTGAAGAAAAGTAATACTTTTTACCGTACCATTTTCTTTTCTCTGTGACGCAAAAAGACCGCTGCACGGTCGGGTGCAGCGGTCTCTCTTCACTTACCTTCTATCAGGGTAAAACGCTTTTTACAGGGCAGCCACGGCAGCCTTCAGGGCATCCACGCGGTCGGTGTTCTCCCACTTCACGCCCAGATCCTCGCGGCCCATGTGACCGTAGGCCGCCAGCTGGCGGTAGATGGGCTTGCGCAGATCCAGATCGCGGATGATGGCGGTGGGACGCAGGTCAAAGACCTTCTCCACAGCGGCCTCCAGCTTGTCGTCGGCCACCACGCCGGTGCCGAAGGTCTCCACCAGCACGCTGACGGGACGGGCCACGCCGATGGCGTAGGCCAGCTGCACCTGGCACTTCTTGGCAAGACCGGCGGCCACCACGTTCTTGGCCACCCAGCGGGCGGCGTAGGCGGCGGAGCGATCCACCTTGGTGGGATCCTTGCCGGAGAAGGCGCCGCCGCCGTGGGGGGCGCTGCCGCCGTAGGTATCCACGATGATCTTGCGTCCGGTCAGGCCGGTATCGGCGGCGGGGCCGCCGCTGACAAAGCGGCCGGTGGGGTTCACATAGATCTTCGTCTCGCCGTCCAGCAGCTCGGCAGAAACAGTGGGCTTGATGACCAGCTCGATCATATCCTTGCGGATCTGCTCCAGCGTCACGTCAGGGCTGTGCTGGGTGGACAGCACCACGGTGTCCACGCGGATGGGTGTGCCGTTCTCATCGTACTCCACGGTGATCTGGGTCTTACCGTCAGGACGGAGATAGTCCACCAGACCCTGCTTGCGCACGTCGGTCAGGCGCTTTGCCATCTTCTGGGCGATGGAGATAGCCAGCGGCATCAGCTCCGGCGTCTCGTCGCAGGCGTAGCCGAACATCATGCCCTGGTCGCCGGCGCCGTTGTCCAGCTCGCTCTCGCCCTTGGCCTTGGCCTCGTAGCTCTTGTCCACGCCCAGCGCGATGTCGCTGGACTGCTCGTCGATGTTGGTGATGACGGCGCAGGTGTTGCCGTCAAAGCCGTACTGGGAGCGGTCGTAGCCGATGTCCAGCACCACCTGACGGGCGATCTTGGCGATATCCACATAGCAGCTGGTGGTGATCTCACCCATGATGTGGATCAGGCCGGTGGAGGCGCAGGTCTCACAGGCCACGCGGCCGTTGGGGTCCTGCTCAAAGATCGCGTCCAGCACCGCGTCGGAGATCTGGTCGCAGATCTTATCGGGATGCCCCTCGGTAACGGATTCAGAAGTAAACAGATGTCTTGCCATGATAATTTCTCCTTTCTTTTGGGAACACGCAACAAAAAAGCGCTCTGCCGAACCGACAGAGTGCTGAAGCTTTCTTGCCTTCCCTCATCTTTCGATTCGTTCGCCGGATTTGGCACCTTGAAAAAACAGGTTGCCGTGGCTTCATCGGGCCGGTCCCTTCGCCACTCTTGATAAGGTATGAACTTGTGCCATATATGATAGCAGGTTTTTTGCGGTTGTCAATAGGTTTTCCGAAAAAAACGGAAACAATTTACTTTCTGGAAACTTTTCCATTGTTCAAAAAAATGACATGACTTTTTCCGCCCTATGCGCTACAATAGGCGTTACTTGAATTTGTACAGGAGGAAATTCCCCTTGAAAAAGCTCTATGACGGGGTGCAGCGTTTCTGCGCCGCCCACCCCCGCTTCGGTATCCCCAATCTGATGCGCGTCATCGTTATTGGCAACGTGGCGGTGTACATCCTGTCCATGCTGACAATGTACACCAATCCCGCCGCGCTGGACTTTCTCAAGTTCAACCTGAACGGTCTGCTCCACGGCGAGATCTGGCGCATCGTGACGTTCATCTTCTACCCCAGCTCCAGCTCTCCCTTCTGGCTGCTCATCAGCCTGTACTTCTACTACTGGATCGGCACCACGCTGGAGCGGCAGTGGGGTACCGCCAAGTTCAATCTCTACTACTTCAGCGGTATGCTGCTGACGGTGCTGGGTACGATTCTGGCCAGCGTCATCACCGGCAACAACTTCATCAATGCAGAAGGCACTCCCTATGTGAACCTGTCCATGTTCTTCGCCTTTGCCATGCTGTTCCCGGACACCACGGTGCTGTTCATGTTCTTCCTGCCGGTAAAGATGAAGTGGCTGGCCTATCTGGACGGCGCGCTGTTCGCCTTTGACATCATCCGCGCCATCGGCCTGCACGACTGGGCTGGCGTGGTGCTGCCGGTGGTGGCGCTGCTGAACTTCGCCGTGTTCATCTGGCCGGAGGTGCACTATCTGGCCGCCCGCACCAAGAGGCAGTACAGCCCCAAGACCGTGCAGTACAAGCAGGCGGTAAAGCAGCAGGAGAAGGAAAAGGGCTACCACCACAAGTGCGCCGTCTGCGGCCGCACCGACACGGACTACCCCGACCTCCAGTTCCGCTATTGCAGCAAGTGCGTGGGCTACCACTGCTTCTGTCAGGATCACATCTTCAACCACGTTCACTTCACCGAGGAGTGACGCGCTGCACAAAACCCCCTCCGACCCTCGCGGTCGGAGGGGGTTTTTTATGTCCGCGACGCCGCGGTTCTATTTTTTCACTTTCCCTCTTGACACAGAACTGTATCATTCGTATAATACAGTTAGCAACCGTACTATTTGAGTAATACAGTTTTGCAGAGAGGAGGCGAGACACATGATCTCATTCGAGGCGTTCCGCCAGACGGACGGCACGCCCATCTATCTCCAGATCATCCGCTACATCCAGCAGGGACTGGCGGCAGGCACCATACAGGACGGCGACGAGCTGCCCTCCCGGCGGGTGGTGTCGGCGCTGCTGGCGGTGAACCCCAACACGGTGCAAAAGGCGTTCAAGCAGCTGGAGGACGAAGGACTTGTGACCTCCCGCGCCGGCGCCAAGAGCTGCATACAGGTCACGCCGGAGCAGATCGCCGCCCTGCGCAGGGAGCTGCTGGAAACGGAGATGCAGGCCATGGTGGACGCCGCCAAACGCCTGGGGCTGACGCGGGAGGACGCCCACCGCCTGCTGGACACACTGTACGACAAGGAGGGAACGGACGCATGAGAAAGCATTTATCCGTGCTGGCGCTGGCGGTGCGCGGCACCGTATGCAGAGTCATTGCCGTCACGCTGCTGGCGGCGGTGCTGTCCGGCGCGCTGCTGTGGCTGATACCGGCGCAGGAGCCGGACGCCGTCATCGTAGCGCCGGACGGTACAGAAACGCCGCAGTATGAGCTGGTCGATTTCTGCAAGCTGCCCGGTAAGACCGGCGCAGCCATCGCCTGTGCCGTGGGCTTTGCCGCCCTGCTGGCGGTGCTGAGTCTCAACGGCTGCGGCTACGGGGCGAAAACCGGCTGCACCGTGCAGCGCCTGCGGGTCGGTGAGGGCTCGCTGTGCCTGTGGTGGACGCTGCACTACGCCGTGTGCGTGCTGTTCTACTGGGCGGTGATGGCGGCGGTGTTCACGGCGGTGGTGAAGCTGCGGATCGACGCATGGACGCCGCCCCCGTACTACGGGTATACCATCGGCGGGCAGACCCTGCTGCTGACGATGTACGGCGGCAAGTTCCTGCACCACCTGCTGCCCCTGCGGGACGCCACCGTATGGGTGGAAAATCTGCTGCTGACGGCGCTGTGTGCCGCGGCTGCCGCCCAATTCTCCCACGCACAGCGCCGGGGACACTTCAGCATCGCGCCCTTGCTGGCGCTGGCGCTGACCATTCTCAGCTTTTTCTTCCCTATGGGCTCCAGCACCACCCTGCTGGTGTGCCTGGTCACCGCCTTGGCACTGGGCATCACGCTATGGCAATTCCAGAAAGGAGAGACGGACGATGACGCAAAAACGGACTTCCGCACTGCGCAGAACCCTTGAGCGCATCCTGCCCCCCAACGTACCGGCGGACACCATGCACGGCATCATCGTCGGCAGTCTGGCCATCGGCGCACTGGCGGCTGCCATCGACTTCACCGTGCATTACGCCGCGACCTACCGGGGTATGTTCTACTGGGACGGACGGCTGATGGACACGGCGCTGATGAACCACTTCTCCGCCTATGCGGAGCCGGTGGTCATCGTGTTCGGCGTGGTGGTGCTGCTGGCGCTGCTGTCCGCCGTGATGCTGTACAGCTCCTACTATCTGGGCGGACGCAGCATCTACCTCATGCGCCGCCTGCCCGATGGGCGGCGAACCCTGCGGCGTCAGGTGTGGACAGTGCCGCTGCTGTGGGCCGTGTGCGCCGCCGCGCTGGGTGCGCTGGTGCTGGGCCTGTGCTACGGGGCGTGGTACTGCATCACCCCCAGCCAGTGCCTGCCCACGGAGGAGAATGTCCAGCGGGTCATGAACGCCATTGCCGCGTCGCCCTATTCGCACTACTACGGTTAAGGAGGGATCACATATGCTTGAGATCAGCCATATCAGCAAGAAATACGGTTCCAAGGAGGCGCTGCACGATGTATCCCTGACGCTGCCACGCGGGCAGATCGTGGGGCTGTTCGGGGAGAACGGCGCGGGCAAGACCACGCTGATGAAGTGCGCGCTGGGTCTTGTGCGGCACGAGGGCGCGGTGACGCTGGACGGCGCCGCCATCGACCGCACCAACATCGACCGGCTCAGCTTCGCCACCTGCGAGCACTCCTTCTTCCCCGCTCTGACAGCGGCGGCCCACCGGGATTTCTACGCCGCCCACTTCCCCCGCTTCAACGACAAGCGGTTTCAGAGCCTGATGGACTTCTTCTCCCTGCCCATGGGCAAGAAGCTGCGCAGCTTCTCCGCCGGTATGCAGAACCAGTTCGAGGTCATCATGGCGCTGTCGCAGGGCGCGGACTATATCCTGATGGATGAGCCCTTCGCGGGCAACGACATCTTCAACCGGGAGGACTTCTACAAGGTGCTGCTGGGCATCCTGACGGAGCAGGAGACGGTGCTGCTGAGCACCCACCTCATCGAGGAGGTCAAGGACTGCATCTCCCGCGCCGTCCTGATCCGGGAGGGCGTCATCGTGGGCGACTGCACCGCCGACGCGCTGGAGGAGTCCGGCCGCGACCTGATGACCTACATCAAGGAGACGTACCACTACCGGGCCGACCGGGTCAGCCGCGCACTGGGCGAGCTGACGGATGGAGAGGCGGGTGAGGCTGCTGGCGCTGGTGCTGGCCGCCGTCCTGCTCCCCGCCCTGTCCCTGCGGCTGGACGGCACCGCCACTCCCCTGCCCTACACCGTCGCCCTTGCACGGGGCGACATCGCGGCGGCGGAGGGTCTGCGCTTCCGTACCGCCATCAAGTACGGCTCCCAGCTGCGCTGGGACACCGTCTACAACGTACACGACAACACATGGGACACCACCCACCGTCTGGTGAACAGCCAGGGCAGCGGCCGCCTTAGTTTCTACGACCGGCAGCAGGAGCGGGAGGAACTCTACTACGGCCTCTACACCGACCGGCGGTATATCTCCCTGATAGCACAGCCGGACGACCCGCTGATGACCCGTCTCATCCAAGGCTATCAGACCTATGGGAACAACGATCCCTACGGCAACGGCAGGGGCTATACCGAGCGGATACGGCTGCGGGAGTTCTACGACACCTATCCCCTGTACCTGTCCCCGGACTATGGGGATCTGAGCCTGCTGCTGCGGGACAGCGAAAGAGACTACTACGCCGACTGCTATCCCGCCTTCGACAAGCTCCGTATCCCCGTGGGGGAGACGGACTGGATGGAGCCGACCCTCTATTACTACGCAGACAACCAGATGTATCTGTCCGGCGACACCACGCTCCACGCGGAGAATCGCTTCACCCCCTTCTCCATCGGACGGGAGGACGGCTTTCTGACCACGGTGGGCTTTGCCCCCGACGCAGACCCCCAGCCGGAGTGGGCGCCGGAGGGCTTCGGCCTGTGGTATGCCCCAATGGAGCTGAACAGCTACACCTCCTCCGCCGGAGGCGGCTACTCCCTGCGTGTTCCGGACATGGCGCGGCTCCGGCTGGTCTATCCGCTGGATATCGCCGGGCAGCGGGTGGTGGGTCTGCAATTCACCTATGACCAGTCCGAGATCCTGCTGACCACGGCGGAGAACGGGCAGTACGTCCTGCGGGTGCTGGACGCCGCCGACTTCCACTGCAAGCTGACGCTGGTGGTGGACGAGAACGTGGAGCCGTACCACTATACCGCCACCATGGGTACCCAGAGCGGCACAGCCTACGAACTGGACTACTATGACTATGTGCTGCCGGTCTACAACAGCACCGAGGACCTGCTGGTGGTCTGCACCGGCAGCCGCCTCACCGTGCTGCGCCCCGGCGGCGACGGCTGGGCCGTGGACTACGATTTCGACCTGCTGTGGCCCGAGCTGGACGGGGACGGGCAGCTGGTCTGGTGCGATCTCCGCTATCCGCCGGACGCCATCGTCTACGGGTATGACCATCGCTACATCGGCAGCTTTGGGTCCATGTGGCTTTCAGACAAGCTGGACGATATCTCCATGCTCTACCGGGACGGCAAGCTGGCGCTTGTCACCGGCGACGGCGAGGGATACACGATGGTGTCGGTGTACGACCGCACCGGTATGCTGTACGGCGCGGTCCTCAACGCGGGACTATCCACGCAGGCAGTCGGCGGCCCGTGGATGTTCTTCGACCCCATGCGCCGCACAGAGCTTCTCTGGGACTGAGCGCACAGGTAAAGCCTCCGGTCTGACCGGAGGCTTTACTTTTTGTTTCCGTCCGGGAAAATGTTTCTTGACAAACGCCGTTTTGCGGTGATACACTCTGTATACAAGGCAGATTCTTCCGCGTACAAGTGCATATCGATCGGACGATGGGATCGGGAGAGATCGCAATTGCGGCGCCGAAGGGGAACGCAGAAGCTCTCAGGCAAAAGGACCGGTTCCGGACGATACTCCGAAAAGGCCGGACGGCAACGCCCGACCACCGAAGGTGCAACCTCCCATCGGGAGGGAATCTCTCAGGTAACTCAACGGGGGCACAAGGCCGTGATGAGCGGTTTTGTGTCCTTTTTTGCTGCCCAAAAACGATCCATGATCTTGAAGGAGGAAAAACGTATGAGCGAGCTGAAGCGTACCCAGCTGTATGACGTCCATGTGGCCGCCGGTGCGGAAATGGTGGACTTCGGCGGATGGGAGATGCCCATTCAGTACCCCACCGGCATTATTGCCGAGCACCTGTATACCCGGCAGGTGTGCAGTCTGTTCGATGTGTCCCACATGGGCCGACTGCTCATTGAGGGCCCGGAGCGTCAGGCCTTTTTGCAGCACGTGCTGACCAGCAACGTGGCGGCACTGGATGTGGGTCTGGCACAGTACTGCATCATTGCCAATGAGAACGGCGGCGCCGTGGACGATGCCTACCTCTATATGTTTGAGGCGGACAACTATCTGCTGGTGGTGAACGCCGCCAACACAGAGAAGGATCTGGTGCATCTGCGCGCCGCGCTGACCGGCT